>Ga0247610_10000073_pt1 | contig 158892 bp, 162 predicted proteins | sample 174DNAGHGhighgp2_FD_193483 | JGI IMG/M metagenome (GOLD analysis project Ga0247610, IMG submission 193483) | Sheep rumen microbial communities from Palmerston North, Manawatu-Wanganui, New Zealand - 1742 DNA GHGhigh gp2 | ecosystem: Host-associated > Mammals > Digestive system > Stomach >... | reverse complement strand
AATTAAATTATTATACTGGAGAAGAAAAATATAATGATTTAATAAATAATTAAATTATTATACTGGAGAAGAAAAATATAATGATTTAATAAATAATTAAATTATTATACTGGAGAAGAAAAATATAATGATTTAATAAATAATTAAATTATTATACTGGAGAAGAAAAATATAATGATTTTTGTATTTATTGATTATTTTTTAATTTATATATAAAAGTCTTTATTATATAAAGTAATTTTTTATATAAAAGTTTTTTATATAAATCTATTTAGAATTAGAATTATTTTTTTTATATTATTATTTTAATTAAATAGATTTATAATAAAGAAAGGATATAATAATATGAAAAATATTGTATTAATTGGATTTATGGCTAGTGGTAAAACTGAAGTAGGAAAAATGTTAGCGCAACAATTAGATTATAAATTTATTGATATTGATGATGAATTAGAAAAAAAATTAAATATGCCGATTAAAAAAATTCATGAAACTATACCATTAGATCAAATAAATGATTATGAACAAGATATTGTAAATAATTTTTATATATTAAAAAATCAATTAATCGCTTTAAATATGAAAGCTGTTTGTAATGATCATTTAATGAGAATATTAAAGCATAATAGTTTAGTGATTTTATTATCGACTAGTTTATTACGTAGTTTAGAATTATCTATGAAAGATGAAGAAACAAAGCATAAATATAGATTAATAATTAATGGCTATAATCGTGTAAATCATTTTCAAAAATGTAAAAAATATTCTGTAGCTATGCGAGTATTAACTGATTTAAATTTATTATATAAGCAATATTATGATTATAAAATTAATGTAGAAGATAAATCTATTAATATGATTGTAGATAATATTATTACTTTATTAAATAATAAATATCATATTAAATATTAGGTATAATAATAATGAAACAGCAAGTAATAGATATAAAAAATGATGGAATATATACAATATTAGAATTGGAAGATCATACATTAGTTCCATTAATATCAGTAGAGAATTTTATTAATCATTTATTAGAAATAAATACTAATACATATAATAATAAAGAATGTATATATTGTCATAGAAATACAGTAAAATTAACTTCATTAAATAATGTTTATTATATTTGTTTAGATTGTGCTACTAAATTAGTAGAAAATTTTGCTCAATTAGGAGAAAATATTAGTTTAAATTTAAATAAATTTAATCCATTATTAGCTAAAAAATTAACTGATTTTATTAAAGGAAAAATTCAAGCAGATAAAGTAAATTTTAAAATTACAAAACAATCTGAACAAGATAATAATGAAAATAAAGTAAAAGATGGAATAAAATTACAAGCAGATAATTTGGTTAAAGATGCTGATATAATTTATAGTAGTAGTATGTTAATAAATAAGAATTAATATATTATTGCAATACGAGGATAGAATATGAATAAGGAAATAAAAAATAATAATGTATCTTTATTTAAAGAAAAGGTAGTATGTAAAAATTGTAATAATGTTATATTTAGAGATTTAGAACAGTATAATATATATACTGATACTTTAGATAAAGAGCAAAAAAATATTTATGCAATATTTGTAAAAGAGTTTAAATGCCCTAAATGTAATTCTACAGAATTTAATTCATCTATATGTGATATGTCTTTATTAGCAGATCAAAAACCTGAAATTATTAATATTGATTTAAAACCTAAACGTACACGTAAAAAAATAAATACTAATTTATAATTAGTATTTATAAATATAATACATGATACATTTTATAATAAAAGTAACTTTTAAGAAAGGCTGATTTTATGGATACTCTTATAAATAATACTTTTAATAATAAAATTCTTAAAAATAATAATTCTAATAATAATTCTAATAATAATTCTTCTTCTAATAAGCCTTCTATAATTGATACATCCATATTTATTAATATTAATGATAGTATTGTACCTAATAATATTCCAGCTGAAAATATTAATGATAATGATAGTATTAATGATAATGATAGTAATAATAATGATATAGAAAATGTAAATGATATTATTATAAATATATTAGAAGATCATGGATATAAAGGAATTGATTTATTAAATCAGTTATCTAATATATACGATACATATCAAGCAAAAGTTATTAAATTATTTAAAATACATAATTATACATATTTTACTATATTAAAAGATACTATTTGGTATAATTGGGAACATGAAGATAAGAAAAAAGGAATATCGTCATTAAAATATTTTGGAACTAAATTTCCATATATGACACATTTGTTTGACGGTATTAATATAATACCTAATATATATTTGCATAATTTAAATATGGAAATAGAGCAAATAATTAATTTATGGAAAGAAACGGATAAAATTATTTTAGCAAATATTCATACAGATAGTACAGAAGAAATAAAAGGCGGTAATGATAAATCATCAACTATTATTATTTATGAACAGCATGAAAATCCGAGAAAATATTTTAAAGATATGCAAGCAACAAATATGTTATTAGATGAAGATCAATATATATATTGTAAGTTATTAGGTCAAGTAAATAAAGATACTAATGGAAAAATAATTTATAATATATTAATTGATTTACATAATGCAGTAAAAGAAGCGATTTCATATAATAAAGATTTAAGTTTAATAATAGAAGAAAAGCTATAAAAAGATATATTAAAGAGAAGTGATTATATTAATGCCTCAATCTGCAATTTTAGGAAGTAAGGTGGCAATTAGTTGTCCTCATGGAGCAATAGGTACAGTAGTAAGTGGAAGTGGTAATGTAATGACTACGAATTCCCCTTCCGCTAGATTAGGTGATGCTGTAATATGTGATTGTTGTGGTTGCCCTGGAAATATTGTTTCTGGTTCACCTAATGTATTAGTAAATAACAGACCTTGTGCTAGAGTGACAGATGCAACGACTGGATTATGTTGTCCCGGTTTTGAATGTTGTCCTCATGGTAGAAGTGGAGCAATAATTGCTGGAGCACCAACAGTAATGGTTAATTAATTATATAATAATGATTTATATTCTTTATTAAAACTAAATAAAAAAATAATTAAAAAATAAAATAAGTTTATTAAGAATTAAATATGAAAATATTTAATTGAAACAATTATTTAATAACTAGGTATTCTTACCTGGTTATTATTTTTTTATATATAAAAAAATATATTTATAATAAATTAAAATGAAAGGATTATAAAATAATGAAGACATTTGAAGAATTAATACAACGTTTTTATGAGTGGACTTTAGAAGTTAATTATGATAGTAATCTTACTAATAATTCTAAATATATATGGGAAATTCCAGATGCAGCTTTGGAAAAATGGAAGCATTCATTAGATAATTATGAAGATCAATTTACAGAGCATACTTTAGCAATTCATAGAGATATGTTTCATGTAGGAGGTAGAATTACAGGTATATTAGTAGGATGTACAAGTGATGATACTTATGCTAGATTACATAAATTAACCCAGTTAGAAGTACCATGGTATTTTGAAGAAATATTATGTCATGGTGATATTAATATATTAGAACAAAATGGTATAAGTGCAGATATTACATTATCTACAGGTAAATCGGTAACTTTACCTATTGTAATAAATGCTCATACTATGAAAACTGATAATGATTTTGATTTGGTTGATAGTCGATTAGATACTAAAGGCTTATGTTTAGGAGAAGGCTATAAAATATATTCATCTAGTACAGTTTCAGCATCTGATATAAGTTCAACGCCACGAGATCATAATAGATTAGATCAAGAATCTTGGTTAGCTACGATTGATTATGTTACTGGTGATTTTCATTTAGTACGAAGTCATATAGAAAATGAAAAAAAATTTAAATTATATTATGAAGAATTAGTAAAAATATTAGGTGGATTATATACTCGCCGAGTAACATCTGCAACTGGATTATCTACTAGTGTACCGACATATAACTATATGCCAGATGCTTCTTTAATTAAGCCATATGAATATGTTAGTCCTACAGGTACTATAGAAGTATTAACTGGTCCAGGAGAAGTAATGTTTGAATGGGATATAACATCGCCAGAAATTGAAGAAGATAAATTAGATACAATTGATACTATGGTTAGCAATATACAAGATAGTATTGCTAGTGGTGAATTATCATCACCAGAGCCATTAACATCTGATGATGCACAGCGTTTATATGATACTTTAGTAAATAGTGAGAATAGTGAGAATGAGAGTGAGAATAGTGAGAATGATGCAGAATGACTAAATTTATGATTGTAGATGCGACAAATATTTGTTTTAGAGCAGCTTGTGTAGGTTTTGCATCTAATAATCAATTAATAATTAATGGAATACCTACGGCTACATTTCAAGTATTTTTTAATTTATTTAATCATATAATGATGCAAATTAAGCCTACTCATATAGTATGTTGTTTTGATACTAATTCTAATACATTTAGAAAAAAGTTATATCCTGAATATAAAGCGCAACGACATAAGAATTTAATGGAAGGTATGGATTTAAATATTGTTCATAAGCAATTTTTATTTATTCGAAAAATGCTAGATATATTAGGTATTAAAAGTATTAATATCGAAAGTTATGAAGCTGATGATTTATGCGGATCATGCATGAAGATATCGAAAGCTGATGAAAATTATATTATTAGCGGAGATAAAGATTCATGGCAATTAGTTAATGATAATACTTGCGTAATATTTCCTAAGAATGGATTTACAGATTATATTATAGTAAATCAACAATATATTGAAGATAAATATAATATACAATATGATAAATATATTGATTTAAAAATTTTGCAAGGAGATAAAAGCGATAATATACCAGCCTATAATGGAGTAGGACCTAAAACTGCATCAAAAATGATAAACGAATTTTATGATAGTAGTAAGATTGCTAAATTAAAAATTGAGGATTTAAATAATTATAGTAAGAAAGTGCAAAATAATTTACAAGATTGGCAAAATAAGTATGAATTATTGAAAATATTAATGACAATAAAAACGGATATTAATATACCATATAAATATGAAGATTTTGAAATTAATTTATTAAAATGGCTAGATTTAAAACCTTGGTTAGAAGAATTACATATGTATAATTTGATTAATCGTATTTCATACGGTGCAGTATATAGATTAAAATGGTAGGGATGTGATTTATATTAATGGATCGATTTTTAAATGAAGATAATATAATAAAAAAAAATAATAATATACAAAAAGTATTACAAAAAGCAAATTTATTAAAACAGCAAACACAGCAAAAACTAAATCAACTAACACCAGAACAATTAGCATTAATCCGACAGAATGAACCAATCAAACAAGATACATTAATTCAGCAAGACGAACTAATTCAAATAAATAATTTAGAACAAACTAATACAATTACTCAAATAAATAATGTAGAACAAAATCAATATAATAATTTATCTTCTCAATATAATATTATTCCAAATAATAATATACAAAATGATAATTTTCTCGCGGAACAAAATAAAGTAATAATTAATGCTATTGATAATAATACTATTGTTAATAGTATTTTACATGCAGCGGATAATCAGTCTATAGATAATCAATCTATAAAAAATCAAATTATAGATAATCAATCTAATATTAATACTAATAATATTGATAATAATACTAATATTAATACTCAGCAAAATCACGAAGTTATATTTGATGCGGCTAGCCAATTAAAAACTAATAATTTAGTTAATTCATTAAATAATACTAATGTACAAGAAATAATTAATAATACTGATAATATAATTAATACTAATAATTTTACACAAAAAAATATTAATGTTAATGCCAATAATTTTGCACAAAAAAATATTAATGTTAATGCTAATAAAGATGAAACTGTTAATAAAGATAAAAATGCTAATAATAATTTAAATAAAGATATAAAAGCATTAAAAAGAGAAATATTAAAAGTTGAAAAAATATTCACACCCCAGGAAACATTAATAAAAAAACAAATACAAGCTTATAATGAATTAGTTAATTTACAAGTTGAATTAGAAATTATTAATAGAATGTCCATTAGGGTCGAAGATAAATTAAAACAATCTTATAATACAAAAGCTTATAATTTACAAATTAGAATCAGAGAACAAGAAGTTAGATTAGGCGTAATTGCCGATTTATTATCTGGTAAATCATAAAGGATATAGATATTATGGAAACTGAAAAGCATAAATGGCTAAAGCAAATGGCTTTAAAATTTTTAAAAGAAAAAGGTATGAATATAGTTTGTAAAGAAGTACCAGTGGGTAAATTAAATGCTGATACACTAGGTTTAAATATGAATCGTAAAGAAATACGAATTATTGAATGTAAGCAAGACCATAGCGATTATATAAAAGGTAAGTCTAAATTAAATCAAAATACTGGATATATACAATATTGTCATTATTTATATATTATTTGTCCAGAAAATTTAATTAAAATAGAAGAAGTAGATATAAGCATTGGATTAATTTATGTTAACGATAAAGACGAATTTATAGTAGTAAAAAAGCCTATAAAAAATACTAATCGTAAAAAATCTCATTTTGAAACTATATTAAAAAATACAGTTCATCGATTATCTAATGAAGTATATTATCAAGGTGAAAAAGAATATAAGGATCCGTTAGATAATTCATTTAGTAAAAATGCTTCTATTTTTTATGCAGCAGTTCGCTGTAAAAATTGTAAGCATGTAACAAAGCAATTAATTAATAAAAATATTGAACAACATATAAAATGTAAACATTGCTCTTGCGATATTAATGTTAATGAATCTAAAGTTCGTGAAATAATTGGATTTAATAATAAATTTATTGATCAATTAAATAAATTATATAAAGGAGGTTAGAATGATTGGTTACTCCATATATTAATTTTGATTATGTAAATGAACAAGCTGATAATTATTTTAGAGGTATTAATAATAATTTAAATAATAACAATTTAAATAATAACAATTTAAATAATAACAATGATAAATTGCCATTTAAAATTAAATCATTACATCATAATCACTATTTTGATATTATTAATAAATATTTGCAAAATAATTTAGATAATATATTACAAATCGTTAATTTTCCCCGCGAAAAAAATGGTTCATATATTTATTCATGGCAAGGTAATGAAGGAGAAGTTAGCTATACTGACGATAGCAAGCCGGTAATTCAATATTTAAAACAGCATAAAGAACACATTACCAATGATGATATTGATTGGGATCAAATAATAGATAAATATGCTAAAAGTATTGATTTTTTGCAATTTGGTAAGAAAATTAGACAATATATTATTAATCAAAATAATAATATTATAAAGCAACGTGCTAATTATTTAGAACAATTAGACGATAAAGTTAATGATTATATATCTATTAATTATAATCCTACTTCAGACCATGAACGAGAAAAACCAATTGTTGTAATTCGTGTTGAATTAAATAAAAAAATATATGATAAAGTATATATCGGAAAAACTGGGCAAAGTCACGGAGGATTAATTACAACTATTATTATGCCTGAATTAATAGCTATTCATGCAAAAGTACCTCAACCTACGGTAATACATCAAGCATATTTATTAGGAACTATTGCATTTATGGATCCTAATATGCCTAATACATATGATGATTTAGACCAAGTAAAAAGAATATTAATTAATGATGAACGAATTACAAAAATTTATACTGTACCAGTAAATAAAGTAGGAAATATTGTAAGAGTAGCAAAAATAAATAGAAAGAAAAATCTCGGTGTAGATATTGACAATTGTTTAAATAATTTAAATGATAGATTACTTAAATTAGTAAAAAAATATTATAATGTAACTATAGATGAAAAATATTATGATATTCGTGAAGAATTAGGATTAACCAATAAAGAATGGTTAGATTTTTTAAATCAGCATCAAAAAGAAGTTAAAACAGTTGTGGAAAATCAATGTCAATATTATTTAAAGAAATTGCAAAAAATATATAATATATATATTATTACTGCACGGCCTTATTCATTTGCAAACGAAACTATACAATGGCTAAAATTAAATAAAATTCCATATGATGATATTTTTTTCCGGGCGGGAAATAAAGTAGATGTATGTAGATTTTTAGATATAGATTATATGATTGAAGATTCACCATGGAATATTTTAGCATTACAAAAAAACGGAATTAATTGTTTAGTCTATAATAGACCATATAATCAGCGTATTAAAAATAACGATTTTGTGGAAAGAATATATAATTGGCAGAATATTTACCAATTTTTAACAGGAGCATAAAATAAATAGAATAGCACAAAAAATAGAGTTATATGCTTTTAGCTGGGAATTAAATAATTATGTATATAATTGTAAAATTGATATTAATATTTAGCAATATCCAATGATGAATATATTCAGTGTAACATATCCTAAGGATAATGAAAAAGATGATAATAAAACTAAAAAAATAACAGAAAGATTGGCGAAAAAATATTATGCATCTACAACAATGGTTAAATCAACGAATTAAATTAAATAACAATAATCATAGTAATTATGGAATTAATTTAATTGAAATTAATAAATATGGAAAATTAAGATATTTTCAACCAATTATAATTAATGACTGGAATATATTATATAAAGCTAATAACTTATTAGATTTATATAATATATATTTTTTACGTTTTTTTCAATATTATTTTATATTTTTTGCTAATATACAAAATTATCAATTTGAAATAATACAATTTTATAAAAATGGATATTCTAGGGATCATAGATTATCAGTATCAACAAATGATATTAATTTTGGAGAATATTATTTACTAGATTATTTTACTTTAGATGATATGATTAAAATTATAAGTTTAGCATATAATTCGTTTTTTAATTTTCAAGAAGCTATAGATATATTTGGTAATGATATTTATAAAGAAGATTTACCAAATATTAATTATATGAATCAAATTAATTATTTTTTAACACAATTTATATATAGTTTATATAAATATGCAGATAATAATAAATTTAATTTTATAAAACCTGTTATAAATTTTGAAGAATATATAAAACAAAATTTTTATTTTTTTAAAACAGAATATAAACATTGTATAATTAATTATAATAACAATAAGTATTATACTGTATATAGCAATAAAAATTTACAATTATGGAACATAAAATATATTTCCGATAAATTTATAGAAAATATACCAAAACATTTTTATAAAAAATATAATAATTTACATATTATTTATTCATTAGATACTGATAATATTTATGTTGTTAAACTATTGATAAAAAAAGTATTATATATAATTTCTGGAGAATATAATCAATTAACTGAATTCGAAATAAAGAGTCAAATTTATTTTGCATATTTATGTAATAAATTAAGCTATATTGAATTTAAAGATTTATTAAATAACTATTCTCAAATTATAAATACTCCATATCAATTATTATATAAATTAAAATAAATATAATTTTTTATATAAAAAGCAGGTGGTATTTAATATTGACAAATAGAATTATTAAGCGTATTGCTATATATACGAAAGAATTAGGTAACAGTCGTCGATCTGGACAACCTTTAGGTGCTACTAAGCCAAAAAGTGATGCGCATATACAAACTCCACAAGAAGAATATAATATGATTAAAAATAATATAAAAGAACTTGAGATTGAAATTGCTGATATTAAAAAACAATTACAATCGGATCCTAATAATTATGAATTACTCGAATCATTGCAAAAGAAACAACAGCTTAAACAATTATGCGAAGAAGATTTAAATGCTGGTAAAGAGTATGGTAATGAACTTCGATTAGAAGATGAACAAAATAAACGTGAAAAAGCTATTCGAAAACAAGAAAATGATAAAAAGCGAGAAGAATATCGTCAAGGTGTAGAACAGCGTCGTCAGCAACAGTATGAAATTAATGAACGTGCATTAAAAGAATTACCAGACTATGTACAAAAGCTTGTTAATAATGCTTCGAATTATAAAATTGCGATATATAATCGTTTAATTAGTTCGGATATGAATATATTTAAAAAAAATTTATATGATCATTTTTGTAGATATTTAAGAGATGCTGCTAAAAAATTTTTAAGTAATAAAAAATATGTTGGATCCGGTGAATTTAAAATAAAATCTCAGGAAGCTATTAATAATGCTATTAAAAAAGTGCCATTTAATATTGTTAATAAATTTATTGGACAATTTACAATTATTACATCTGGTAAAGAATTATTACAATATTTACAAGATACTAATTTAATAAATGAAGTAATACCAGCAGTATTAACTAATATAAAATATTTTTGGAAAAAATCACAAGATACTGTATCTCGTGAAGAATATTTATCTAAATCTAATATAACTCAATTAATTACTAAAAAAATTATGGCCATATGGAAGGCAAATAAATTTAAAATGATGGATTATAATCTAAGACATAATACAAAATATGTCGCATTTTCTATATCTCTTGAACAATTAGATATTATTGTACAGTATTTAATTAATAATATTGATATTATTGATCAAGCTAAAAAAATAATTAAATAATTTATAAATACCATTATATTAATGGTATTTTTTTAATCATTATAATTAATTTATATAACTATATTTTTGCTAATAAATAATGAAAGTTGGATAATTAAATGAAAGATATATTATCACAAGATTTAAGTAAATATAAAGTATTAGTAGTAGGAGATTCAATTTTAGATAAATATTATTATGGTGAAGTGAATAGAATTTCTCCCGAAGCTCCAGTACCAATTAATCATATTATAGAAATAAAAAATAAACTCGGTGGTGCAGCAAATGTTGCGAATGCTTTAAGTACATTAGGATTAAATACTTCTTTAATTACTCATATTGGTAACGATGCTAATGGAAATGTCTTATTGTCTTTATTTAAAAATATTAATATTTTTCCAATACGTACTGAACAAATAACTACTACAAAAATTAGAATATTAAGTAATAATCAACAAATGATGCGTTTAGACTTTGAAGATCAATTAGTAGATTTATATAATCTAAATTTAATTAATATTTTAAGTCGTGAAATTATAAATAATAATATAATAATTATTAGTGATTATGGAAAAGGATTTTGTTCAGAAAGTATTTGTCAACATATTATAAAACAATGTAATCAATTAAATAAAATAGTTATTATAGATCCTAAAAGAAATAATTGGAATAAATATAAAAATGCAACATATATTACTCCTAATTTAAAAGAATTAAGCGATATAATGGGACATAAAGTTTTAAATACTGATAGTAATATTCGATTAAAAGCTTTAACTTTGATAGAACGATTTAATTTAACAGGATTATTAGTTACGCGATCTGAAAAAGGCTTATCATTTATTTCTAATGAATATATAGTTCATAAATTAACACAAGCAAAAGAAGTAATAGATGTATGCGGAGCTGGTGATACAGTAGTAGCAATATTTGCGTTAGGTTTATTATTAAAATTAAATTTTGATCAGATATTACAATTAGCAAATTTAGCTGCTAGTATAACAGTTAGTAAAAGCGGAGTTTATAATCCAACAATTAATGAGCTAATTTTAAATTTGGTAAATTAATATATTTTAAAAAATTTAAAGAAAGGAAAAAAATAAATATTTAAATAATAGAAAGAAAGGGAAAAAATAAATGATTATATATAATGTATATAAAATGGATTTAGATAATTTAGTATTACAATTTTCGACATTAAATAAAGAAAAAGCAACACAATTTGTGGAAGAATATAATAAATATTATGATGATAAAATTGATTTAAAAAATGATAAATATTTTATAAGTATTATTAATACTGATGATGTAGATAAGCAAACTGATGAAATTATTAATTCATATAAATTAAAACGTATTACAGCAATTAATTTTAATAAATATCAACAATCTTATATAATAAAATATACTCGATTAAAATATATTAATGAAAATAAATATTATGATTCTGCCGAAATTTATGATTATGAAAATGATTTTAAAACTTGGAATAACGCGGGTATTATATTAATTACTGATAGTTTAAATATACCTGACGTTAATAATAAAGAAGTTCAAGAACATATGAATAAATTAATTGATAAAAGTATAGAATATTTACAATATTTATACGAAAAGTATTGAATATAAATATAAAAAATATTTGTATGAAAAATATTAAATATAACAGATATTAAAAACCTAAATATTTTTTAATTGTATTTTAAAAAATAAATTAAAGAAAATAATTTAATAAGAAAGGATTTTATAAATAAGTGCCAATAATAGATAAAGAAATTATTTATAATATAAAATATTGTAAAAATAAAGAACGATTTAATAATTATATAATCAATGAAAATGATAATATAATTATTAAACAAATAGATGCTTATAAATTACTTCCTACAACACCTAAGATAAAATTAGAATGTATTTGTGATTATTGTAATAAAAATTTTATTATTTCATGTCAAAATTTAATGCGTAGTCAAGGTAAGACTACCGCACCAGCAAATTTAAAAATTAAACAATATCAAGATAATTTAATTTTATGTAAAAAATGTAGAGCAATACATACAAGTAAAGTAAAATATAAAACTGAATATCCTACGCAAAATAACATTGTTAAAAAACAAATAAGTAATACGCATAAAAATAAGACTAAAGATGAAAAAGAATTAAGTTTACAAAAATATAAACAAACATGTTTTGAACGTTATGGTGTATATAATACATTTCAAGTAGAACAATTTAAACAAAAAGCAAAAGAAACAATACAGCATAAATATGGTAAACAATATAATTCTATTAATCAAATACCAGAAATAAAGCAAAAACAAAAGGAAGCAATACAAGAAAAATATGGTCAACAATATACTAATCCAATGCAAGTTCCAGAAATTAGAGCAAAAGTACGACAAACATTATTTCAAAATAATAATTGTCCAGTTAGTAAAGCTCAAATATATATATATAATATTTTATATGAACAAGAAGAAAATAAGAATAATATCAAATTAAATTATCCTTTAGATAAATATTCTTTAGATATTGCATTATTAAATGAAAAAATAGATATAGAATATGATGGAAGTGGACATGATTTAACAATTAAGTTAAATGGTTTAACTGAATTACAATTTAGACATAATGAACAAATACGTAATTTTTATGTTTTAGATAAGCAATGGAAAATTATAAGAATTATAGCGAAAAATGAATATTGGTTTTATGGTAAATTATTCGCGAAAGAACAATTATTACATGTTATTAATTTTGTTAAAAATTGTTTAATAAATACTATACATATATGGGCTTATATCGATTTAGATAATGATAAAGTAATAATGGCACATTATGATAATACAATTTCTAATATATTAAATAATCAATTATTAATTAATATAAATGATTATTCAGAACAAAAAATACAATCTTATATTAAAAATAATTATTTATATATGACAATACGAGAAATTGCACAGCAATTAAATATTACAATATTACAAGTAAGATATCAATATAGAAAATTGAATTTAAAATCTAAAAGAGATAAATGGACAAAAGCTGAATTACAATATTTATATAATAATTATATAAAATTATCTATATATGAATTAGCTAAAATATTACATAAAAGCCAAGATAATATAAGAATAAAATTACGACAATTAGGTTTACGAAAAACAAGAATTATAAATAAATGGACTAAAGATCAAATAAATTATTTAATTAATAATTATGCTAATACTAGTAATAAAATACTTGCGCAGCATCTAAATCGAAATATAGATAGTATTAAAAATAAAGCAAAATATTTAAAATTGTATAAAAAGAAAGGAATATAATTATGCCTAAAAAAAGTAGTACTCAACAAAATATTCTTAATGATCAAGAAGCTGTATTAGATAGAATTAAAAATGAAAAAATTGCAGCTATACGTAGAGCATTTTTAAATATTGATAAAAAAACTAAACGGAGTAATACAGCATTTTTTTTAAGCGATAATATATATGAAGCTTTACCACATTTTAGTACTGGTATTTTGAGTTTAGATGTTATTTTAAATGGCGGTTTAGTTCCAGGAAGAATTATAGAATGTTATGGGAGAGAATCATCAGGAAAAACGGCATTGATGTTAAAATGTATTGCAGCTGCGCAGCAACAAGGTAAAATATGCTGTTTTTCTGATGTAGAAGGTACATTTGACCAAAACTGGGCGCAAGCATTAGGAATTCGAGTAGATGATCTAATTTTAACTGCACCAAATTCTGCTGAAGAATGCTTTGAAGTATTAACAGAATTAATTAATTCGCGAGCGGTAGATTTTATTGTAGTAGATTCAATTTCAGCTTTAGTAACAGAACAAGAATTTGAAAATGATATTGGTAAACAAAGTATTGGTTTATTAGCGCGATTTTTAAGTCAAGAATTAAAGAAAATTAATTCTTTATGTTCACAAACTAATACAACAGTAGCTTTTATTAATCAAATACGCGATACAATCGGTAATTTTGTTGGACCTTCTACTACGACTACTGGAGGTAGAGCTTTAAAATTTTATAGTTCAATCAGATTAGAAGTTAATAAAGTATTTAAATCTGATATTATGGAAAAAATGGGTAATGAGTCATTAAGTATAGGACATACTATAAAAGTAAAATTAGTAAAATCAAAAATTAGTGCACCTGGAAGAAGTTCACAATTTGTATTATATTTTGATGGACGTCAAACAGATGTTACTGACGAATTAGCTAGTATCATTTTAGCAAATGGATTAATTCCTAAATATGATTCTACTGGTAAATTAAGTGATTCTGGTAGAACTTATATATTTGAATTAGAAGATGAAAAATTACGTGTTACTAAACAAGCAGATATGGCTGATGCATTAAGAAAATGTCCTAAAATTCAACAGTATTTTATTGATATGATAAAATCAGGTAATTATGTATCTGCACAGACAAATGACGATAATAATATAGATGAAAATAATATAGATAAAGATAATATTGATGATAATAATATTAATAATGCAAATAATTATGATCAATTAGCTAATGAAGCAGAAGAAATAGAATCATTTGATGATTTATAAGATTAAATAATTTTATAAGTACAATTATTAATAAACTAATAATTTAAAATTATTAGTTTATTTTTTTTTATAATAAGATAAGAAAGGTAATAATGATATTAATGGATCAAAATATTAATAATCAAATTAATAATTTACAAATACAATTGAAAGAATTAACTAGATTAGCGAAAAAAACTGTAAATATAATTATAAATTATTTAGGAGTATAAATCATGAATTATATTTATAATCCTAAATATATAAAAAAAGAAAATGATATACAAATTGATTTTCAAGTAATTATTTTACAATTTAATAAAAAAGAAATTATTAATATTAGTTTATTTATTAATTTACAAAATAAAATTATTCATTGGTATGATGAAAAAGCTTTTACATATAATACTATTTTAAGTATTATTATATTTTTAATGCCAATTAATAAACAATATTATTTAGCCACGGCGTTATTAGATTCTTGTTTTCGAGGATTATATAAAGAAATTAGTACTATATTTATTAATGATTTATTTAATAATTATATTAATTTAGTCTATATAAAAAATTATATTGATTTATCGCAATTATTATATGAGTATATACCATTAATTAGTTTTCATATGCAACAAAATAAATTAAATTTAGATTATCATTTATATCAAATATATAATTCAATTAATTTATTGTATATTAAAAAACAATTAAATTCTAATATATATAAAAATTATATTTATGGTACTTTAAATTATATTGATTATCATTATTATAAATATAATCGTCCACAATTAAAAACTAAATCATATATTAAAAAAAGTATTAAAAAACAATTATATAATAAGATTGAAGATTATAATTTTTTGTTATACGATTTTATGTTATATATGCAAAAATATAAAAATCAAGATTGTTTATATGGTAATTTTTATGAAAATAAAAAAGGATATTATTCAAAATATTAATAAAGTAATAATTTAATAACAATTATTTTAATAATATGGTAATTAATAATTAATACTATTAAAAATTTAATATTTATTTTTAGAAATATTTGATTTTTAATTTTTATAAAGAATATTAGTAAAAAATATTATAATAATTAAAAAGAACTTAATGCTTTATTAAGTTCTTTTTAATATATTAATAATTCTTGATAATTTTTCGCACCCTTTAATTGTACTAAATATTCGCGATATTTTTCTCTAAAATTAATTATATTCATTAATATATCATCAGTATATGGGATACTACCATTTTTAGCATAGTTCGTATATCTATAATATGGATTATCGTTGAGAAAGAACCACCATCTAATTAATATAGTACATTTTATATCATTTTGAATATTATCTAAATTAAAATTATCAAAACTTTTAATTATCCAAGGTGGATAATAATCTAGCCAAGGAATATTTATATTTAATATTTGATTTTTAATTAATGGCATGAATAAAATTATATTATCAGTTAAATGTTCATATAAGATATATAAATTATAAAAATCTTGATTTTTTAGAAATACATTTTTATCATAATCATAATAAACAGAAAATTGTTCATTTGTTTTAGTATTAATCCATAAGGTATTTAATGATTGTGAATATTCATTATATTGTTGTAAATCTTCAGCGGGATAATAAATCGATAATATATAGAATAAGCTCATTATATAATTTTCCTTTTTAATATAAACGTATAATACACAAAGTAGTATAATTATTTATTAATCTTGATGCTACTCGTTTTAAATGCGTTGCATATTGTGTAATTGCAAATACTGGTTTATGATATTTTTGATAAATAATTTTTCCGATGGCTTCAAAATTAACTTCAACATCTCCATACATAAAAATGAATATATTATCATCAGTTACTAATCTAGCATATTCACAAGGCATATTATAACGATCACATTGTTTCCATTCATCCATAGATAAATGTATAATATCATTCTTATGCAATGATTCATTATTTAAATAACGTAATAATATTTGATCATGATGTTCTCGTTGTGCTTGCGAAGCATTTAATGTTGATAATGTATCTCCCCAAATAATATTTCCATTAATAAAAATTAATGGTTTTATTAACATTCCATGTAATTCTTTACGTAAAATATGAGTAGTTATAGGTATTGATTCACCAATTTGTAAATTACGATTTAAAATATCTTTTAAATTAGCTGGCAATTTTATATTTTTAATAATATTTAATTCTCTAATTATTAATTTTTGATATGGCGATGTTAATAAATAATCATTAAAAAATTGCTTAAGATTATTTTCGTTCCAATTTAATATAATATTATTATTTAAAATAATTTTATGCTGTTTAATATATGCATTTGTAGTATTCTCAATTATTTTTATTTCTTGGTCGGAAAAATGTACTATATCTAATATTGAATCTAATAAATCTTTGTCTAATATATTAGTATTATTTAGCGGTTCAAAAATATACTTATGTATATCTTTATTGATAAAATTATGTAATGAATGTAATAATACAGTTCTAACACAAATATTAATAAATTGTAATATATTTATTCTAGTATCTAATATTTTAATTAAATCTTGTTCATTATTAATAGTAATCAAATTATTATTCTCCTTATAATATTTAATTTATTTAACTTGGTTAATTAAATATTAACCTAATCGGTTAATTGCGTCTTCAGCTAATTTACTTCTTATACATTCATTGGATAGCATTGTTAATTGATTACAATATATTGAACCTTTCATTTTTTCGCTCAGCCACGATAATCCATTGGTTCTAGAATTTAAAAACGGACTATCAATTTGCATTGGGTCACCTAATATTATTAATTTAGTATTTTCACCAATACGTGTAACTATAGCTTTAATTTGTGATTGAGATAAATTTTGCGCTTCATCGATAATAACATATTGTTTATTTATTGATCTACCGCGCAAAAATGATACTGCTTGAAATATTATATATTCTTTATCAAATAAATAATCTATTTTATTTTGTAATGACTGTTCATTCTTATATCTTTCATTAGCGTTACTATCTACTAATATTTCTAAATTATCATATATAGATCTTTGATAAGGATCTATTTTTTCTTGTTCGGTACCAGGCAAAAAACCAATTTGATTTTTACCGCCAAGTTCGACTAAGGATTTACAAATTAATATATGTCTAAATTCTCCTTTTTCAATTGTTCTTTCTAATCCGCATGCTAGACTTAATAATGTTTTTGCCGTCCCGGCACAGCCTTTAATAATACTTAAAGGCGTATTATCCATTAGTGCTTCTATCATAAAGTGCTGACCAATATTTTTAGGAGTAATACCATACGGATAGAATTTAACAAATTGTAATTTTTCTATATAATCTATACTTTTATTAACTTTTCCTAAAACTGTATGTCCTAAAGAATTTTTTAATGTAATAAATTCATATGGATATAATTGCTGATTATATTTTATAGCATTGCCATTATTATCATATATTAATAATTTATTACTATTAACCCTGCCAAATTGATAAAAATCATTAAAATCATCATCTAATATATAAGCTTCGCATCTGCCAGTATATTGTAAATTTTCTTTAGGTGCTTGACTAGCTTTATATTCTTCCACAGGAATATTTAACATATCAGCTTTTATTCGTAAAATAATATCATTAGTAATTAATCTGATATTATTATTTTGATAATATATACAAACTTGTAATAAACGATGATCAGCTTCAGATATATCCCAATTATATGGTAAATTAATATCTATATGATTATTTTCAATTTTTAATAATCCATTAGTATTAATTTTTGCGCCGATTAATAAATTATTTTCTTTACGTAATGATTCAAGATAGCGAATTACTATACGCGCATTATAACCTCGGTCATCGTCTAATTTTTTAAATGAATTTAATTCATCTAGTATAGTCTCAGTTAATATTACTACATTATCATCAAATGCAAATATAGCTTCAGGATAATCTAATAAAATATTAGTATCTATAATAAAGAATTTAGCCATATATTTTTTATTCAGCTCCATACATATTTATTTCTTAGTATTAACTTTTATAATCAATGCTTTAATTATTATTACTTATTTTTAATATATTTTTTCTTTAAAAAAAAATGGTTCTTTTTTTAAAAATGATTCTTTTTTATATAAAAAATACTATTTTATGACTAGATTTTTAAATCTAAGCTATTTAAAATTATTTAATCATAATATTAATTTAATTAATATATATATAAAAAAGAGGTATTTGATATGATTAAAGCTATGGAAAGTGAAGGTTATAAAAATCTGTATATTATTGTTGATACTGAAACAGGTGAAGTATTAGATGATGCACAAGGTTATGGATATAAAACTGCTAATAAGGCATATGCAGCATATTTTTGGAAAAACCGTACGCCAGAACAAAAGAAGCAATATGAACAGTTAACTAAAAAAATTAAAAAATGGATTAAACATCATAAAGGATTTACTAACTTACTAGATGCTTATGCAATGGAAATAGAAACTGAGATTAATAGGTTAATACTCAATTAATCTATCAGCTTCAGTCTACCCAGTAGACTACGTTATCTCATTATATCATAGGTACTTTTAAGTGTTCTTCCAGCTTAAAACTCTACGGATTATAATTAAATAGTTATTTTATATATTCCTATTTGAGTATCTTTTAATATATAAAGTAATAGTGTTATAGTTATATATGTCCTTAACAAGGCATATTAAAACATGAGATAACTTTAGCGTGGGAGTTTATTTACTATTTATATCAATTTAATATAAATATTTTATTATAAGTATTAAATTAATATAAATAAGTATTATAATTACAAATCCTTTTCACAAAGGAGGATTAAAAATGGTTTTTGTTTTTAATAAAGATGGTAAAGCATTAATGCCTACTCATCCTTTTAAGTTCGCAAGCGAACAGGTGCTTTGCACCTTGAAACTAAAGCTAGAATTCTCTTAAAAAAGAAAAAAGCTAAAGTCGTTAAGACTTTTCCTTTCACTATTAAACTTAATTATCAAATTGATAATCCTAAACTTCAAGATGTTACTATCGGCATAGATCCTGGTAAAATAATAGGTATTTCTATTACTACTCGACAACGTGTCCTCGCAGAGGCTCAATTAGAACAAAGAACTGATATACCTAAATTATTAGAAATTAGAAGAAATGCTCGTAGAACTAGAAGAAATAGATTAAGATACAGACCATCTAGATGGCAAAATAGAAAAAGAATATATAATAAACAAATTAATGGATGGATTTCGCCATCTATACAAGCCAGCTTATTAACTTATATCAATATTGTTAAATTTTTTAATAAATATATTAATATAGATAAAGTGAGATATGAATATAATACTTTTAATATCCAAAAATTAAAAGATCCTAATATACAAGGTATACAGTATCAACAAGGCGATTTATATCAAGAAGAAAATATAAAATCTTATGTAAGAAAAAGAGATAGCTATATTTGTCAAAAATGTAAAAAGCCTTTAGAAGATTTAAAAAAGAATAATATAAAATTACAAGTACATCACATAAAACCTAAATCTCGAGGAGGTACTGATGTACCAGAAAATTTAGTTACTTTATGTGAGCATTGTCATAAACAAGTACATGAATATCTAAAGAAAAATAAGACAGTGAGATTTAAGATAAAAGAATATAAAGAAGATACAAAATTAAATATACTTAAAGAGAGAATATATAATGAACTGATTAAATTAGGATATGAAGTAGAGAAGACATATGGCTATGAAACTAAAATAAAACGTATACAGTTAGGGCTAGAAAAAGACCATCATATAGATTTCCGAGCAAGCTCGGGCGCCAAAGGCGCATCGGCAAAGCCGAATATTGATGCAAGAATAATAGCAGATAACTGCTATAAACGTAGTAAATATGATGTTCAAGTATACTATATGAAGAAAGTACGAAATCATAATAGAAAGATATATAAAGACAAAATTTTAAAAGGTAATGTAAGGAAGAGGAATATACAGAGCTATGAGAAGAATGGATATAAGCGCTATGATATGGTGAGATATCTGAATAGATATTGGTATATAGATGGTAGACAAATTAATGGACAGTTAGCATTAAAAATGCGAAGAGAGCATTGGGTACAAATACCAAATAAGAGTAAAGGAGATAAGATAGAGAAGCGTAGAGAAATAAGACCTATGTATAGTAAAGTAGAATTGATACAGAGATGTGGTAAATATATATGGATTTGAGTAAAAATTAATACTAAGTTGATAAAAGAATTAATTGAAATTCAAGGAATTACAGATTTTCCATGTACTCCGCGAGAGTTTATTAAATTTTATTTTAAATAAGGAGAAAATAAAAATGTCTTATATTGTTACTTTAAAAACTACAACATTTAATGATAAGCAATTAAAAGAATTAACTAAACCATACTTAATAATGTTATCTAATGAAGTTTATTTAATTACTAAACAAGTGCGTAGTTGTACCTGGATTGATTTTCCAGAAGAAATTATTCCTTATATAGAACAAGAAATAATTAGATTAATACAAATAGAAAAATTAAAATATTATGTTTTACCATTTGATTTAATGGATAATGCAATAAAAAAATATATACAGATTTTTATTTATAAATATAATTGGCAAAAACAATTATTTATTAAACATATAAATGAAAGAGACACATTAACTGCAGAATTTATTTTTGGTAAGTTATTTGGTTATAGTGATGAATCAATTAATAAATATTTAATAAATAAATCTAAAAAGGAGATTGTATATGTTTAAAGATTTTAAAATGGATAATATGTTAAATGATATAGTAGATATATTTCATTTAAACGAGAAAATAGAAGCAGAAAAACAAAGAAATGTAGAATTGCAAAAAGATTCGCCTAGTATAATAGAAACACCAAAATTTCAAAAAATAGAATTAATTAGACTAAGTGGTTTAATAAAACATGCTACAAATATTAGCGGGCAAATTATTAGTTTAGAAATATTATTACATATATTACGAGGTATGAAACAAAATAATATTATTAATTGGAATTATTCATATCAATGTCCATATTGTCAAGAAATATTTTTACAAATTGATGATACTCCAAAGGATAAAGTAAAAGTATGTGATACTTGTCAAATGATGTTTGTTCCCAAAGATAATTTATTTAATATTATATAGTTGTTACGAATGAAAGGATATTTCATAAAATGAAAACTATGTTTTTAATTGTATTTATATTAACTGTTATATTAAGTTATTTATTATTTTCAATAATATTTGATGAATTAATTAATATGCATCAAGTATGGGTTAGTGAGGTTAATATATGGATAAGCAAATTGATTTTATTACTTTAATATTTGAAAATTGTGATTCTGTAAATATACCATATAATGCAGTAAATATGTTACGATTTAATAAAGTATCATATAATTATAATTTTTATCCTAATAAAATTGAAATGTCTGCTACAGCAGAAAATATATTAATATCATTAAATATAAATTTAATTAAAAACATTAATTCTAATAATAATATTAATGTATTATCTCGAATAATGAAGTATGAAGATATTACTTGTATTCAATTACATTATAGTAATAATATGATTGAAGATATATATACTAATTATAATGGATCTGAATTTAATAAGTTACAACATACTAAAATTAGTAATGATATGTTAATTATAAAAATTGGATAAAGGAATTGTATGAAAAATGTATAAATTGCATAATGAATTAATTAATTTATTAAATGACAGTTTACATAGAATAAATATTTCATTTGATAAAGCATTGCTTAATGATAGTATACGATATGATATTTATAAAACTGCATTTAGAAGTAATATAGCATTAAAATTACAAATACAAGCTGAAGATATATTAAATAATATTAATTTAAATAGTAGTAGAAAATGGTTTAAAACAATTACAATTCATAATAATTATATTTATTTTTTTATTAATAATTCTACTAAATATATGATATTAAACAATATTTTTAATCAAGTATTATGTGGCGTTTTTGGATTGGGATCGAATAAACAATTAGTTATTAATATTCAATATCAGAATCAAGATATTAATTCACTTTCATATTATAGAGAAAAATCGTATTATCAAGCATTAATTAATTTATATAAAGTTTGCGGATATAAAATACAGACATTTAATAATAATTTAGTATTATCTGATTATATAAATGTATATAATATGATAAAAGAATATATACATCAAAATGGACAAATTTCTTATTTTAATAATCAAATATTTATGTGTAATAATATGTTTACTAAATATGCGCAATACATATGTAAATATATTGTACGATTTTTAAGTATTAATCAAAAAAATATTACTATTTGTTCTAAACCTTATACTATTCGTGATTTAAAATTAATTGATAAACAATTAAATTTTAAATATTCGGTATTAATTGAAACAGAACCAGTTATTATTTATGACGAAGGAAAGAAATATATTAGTACTGATTTACAATATCAACAATTTAATAATTTAGATGAATTTCAATTTTCAGCATTAAAACATAATGTTAATGTAAATTATATATATGATAAAAATAATAAAGAATTAAATTATATATATAATGTATATAATAATATAGAAAAATTAATTATTAATATTAATAACTTATCATGTATACATAATAGCTGGTATAGTAATATGACTTGGCGGTTATTTAAAACTGATGAAATATTATTTAATCATATTAGTCAATTAGATTCAGTATTAAATTTCGCTTCCAAATATATTAAATTAAATATATTATGTACATATTTATTAAAACTATGCTATTTAGTCAAACCAGTAATAAATAGTGTTATATATATTTTAAAACATGGTTGTATTGATATTCAACAATTAAAGAGCAAATTAAAATTATTAATTATTACTAAGTATATAATTAAATTTATTCTTGATATATTAGATATAAGGTGTATTTTATAATGATATATAATTATATGTTTCAATGTCCTATGAAATATGAAATATATGAAAATAATAAATTTATAGAAGAAGTTAATTATGATGATATAAAATCATATATTTCATATGTGCAAATAAATAATTTATTATTACAATATACTAAAAATTTTAAACAATATTTAAATTATGATGGTATTATAAGTACACGATTTAATACAGTATTTGGTAAAATATTAAAAATATGTATTAGTTTTAATCATCCTTTATTAAAAAAAGAATTTGATTCATTATATACAGACTTACAAATTCAATTAATGGATGGTATAGGTAAATATATTAATCAGCAATGCATAATTGAATATAATGATATTAATACAAATATTAATACTAATAAAAAAGAAATTAATACAATAAGAAAACAAGTACATTGCTCATTGTGGCAAGAGCAAAATTGGAAATTAGTATATATTACACGGCATTATTATAAACAAAAAAATCATATTTGGTAAAGATATTAATACTTTTACCAATTTTTTCTTTAGAATGAAAGAAGATGAATTTATGTCTAAAAAAATATCAATAATAATTGCATCTATTATATTATCATTATGTATTGGTTCAATTTATTCTTGGAGCATTTTTATACAGCCTATATATGAAATTACTAATTTTTCCATACAAGCAATACAAGTAGTATTTTGCTTAACCATTTTTACTTTAGGAACTACTACTAGTTTTGGCGGTAATTATATAATGTCAATAAAACCGTATAAAAGCGCTATTATTGGATCTATATTATTTATGTTTGGTATGATAGGCACTGGATTAATATTAAATTTATCAAATATAAATATATTTATGTTATATATAATATATGGTATTTTGTTAGGTATTGGAGTTGGAATTATTTATTTAATTCCAATACCATTATTACTTCAAGAATTCCCAAATAATAAAGCTTTAGGATCTAGTATTAGTATATTAAGTTTTGGATTAGGATCTGCGATATTTGTACCATTTGTAAATTTATTTTCTAATATAATTAATGCTTTTATTATTATTGGTTTTATATATGGTATATTAATGTTAGCAGCAAGTTTATTATTAAAACCATTTGTATATATAAATGAAATAAAAAATAATGATGATCATTCTTTAACTAAAGAACAGGCTTTAAAAACGAAAGAATTTTATTATATATTTATAATGATTTTTATTAATATATTTATTGGAATATCATTAATTTCAATTGCAGCTCCTTTAGGTAATGAATTATTATTAAATACAGCTATACTTGTTAGTTTTATTGGTATAGCTAATGGATTAGGTAGACCTTTTTTTGCTAATTTAGCGGATAAATTAGGATATATTAATATTTATAAAATTTTATTTAGCATTCAATTAATATGTATTACATTATGTATTATTAATATTAATTCATTTTTAACTGTAAGTAGTTTATTAATTATAGCTAGTTGTTATGGAGCTGGATTTGCATGTTTACCAGCTTTAACTGCATATATATTTGGTGAAATGCATGCTGGATCAATATTCGGTGCGATTTTATTTGCTTGGGCATTAGCAGGATTATTAGGTCCATTTATAATTATTATATTATATAATTATACAAATTCGTATTTAATATCATTAGTATTAATTGCATCATTATATTTTATTGGTTTATATTGTTCTACTAAAATTAAAAGATTAGTTTAATTATATTAAAAATAAGGAATATTTATTAATGATTAATATATATAAAAAGTTAAATGAATTTTCATTTATAAATTATGATGAATATTTAGCAAAATATCATTTTTTTAATGATATTTTTTTTATAAATCATTCTATATGTTATTTAACTTTAGCAGGTTCTTATGCTTATGGTACTAATAATGAAAATAGTGATATAGATATTCGAGGATTTTATTTAGAAGATAAAAATGATTTTTTTACATTAAATCAGATTAAAGAAGATTATATTAATGAGAATACAGATACTGTATTATATTCATTTAAAAAATTTATAAAATTATTAATTAATTGTAATCCTAATATTATAGAATTACTGGGAACAAAAAAAGAACATATATTATTTATAAATGATATTGGTAAGGAATTAAGAAATAATTATCAATTATTCTTAAGTAAAAAAGCCTATAATACATTTATTGGATATGCTACTGCACAATTACAACAATTAGAAAATGCTTTATCGTTAACTAATAATAAAGATGAACAAATATTAAATTCAATACAATCTATGTTATTAAAAGAATCAAATCAATTTAATGGAGAATTTAATATTTATTTAGATAATGAATTAAAATGTAATATTAGTAGTAATAATATATCATTAAAGTATTTAATTTCTTTTATTAAAGGATTAGAAGCTAATGTAAATAATTTTAATAAAATTAACAATAGAAATAAGAAAAAAGATACATTACATTTATATAAACATGCAATGCATCTTATTCGATTATATTTAATAGGAATAGATATATTAAAAAACCAGCAAATTAATACTTATAGATATAAAGAACATAAATTATTAATGGATATTAGAAATGGTCAGTTATCTATGCAAGAAATATTTAAATTAAAAGATGATTTACAATTAGAAATTAATAAAGCATATCAATATAGTACTTTACCTAATAATCCGAATTATGATAAAATTAATAATTTAATGTTAAATATATATAATTTATAATATTTATAGACTAGTTCTTAATTAAGAATTAGTTTATTTTTTTGTTAGAATACTATACTTTTTTAGCCAATCTATATAATGTTTGTTTATTAGTATTATAATTATATATATAATATTTACCTTCTTTCAATAAAGCATTTTTTATATCGTTTAAAGTACAATATTTATACCAGTTAATTAAAGCTCTGCCTTGATATATATGACCATATGCATAAGGTAATTTTAATTTATCAATATTTTCAATGTTAAAATAATAAGGATCATTAATATTATTATTTTTTAAATATTTTAGCATTAAATTTAAATGATTATCACCAATAAAAGCTTTATTTTTTACAACAATAAATGCATTATCTCGACATTTATAATTAATATTAAATCCATTATCTAATTGAATTGTATCGCCAACTTCATCAATTAATTCTGTTAATTGTTCTGGTGTTTGTATATATTTATCAATATTATAATTTTTATCCTTAATTTGTTGATCATAACTAAGAATAGATTCATTTCTATATTTTTCAATTAATAATTTTATATATAATGCAAAATAATATTTTATATATTGAATAAAATCATATTGTAATTGTTTTTTGCTAATAATATTATCATTAATTAAATTAAAAGTTTCGAGGGAGTGAAATTGTATATTATTAAATAATGAATTAAAGTTAATATGAGATATGACAAAATCATATAATTTATCATTATTAATATGCTTATTTTTATGAATATAATGTCTAGTTTTTGCAGTAATTATTGATTTTATTTCTTGTTGTAAGTATAATTTAATATTATTTTCTATGGGCTTAATTATATTTTTAAATGATTCTTGCTTAGAATCTAAAATATCCTCTTCTGTAGGATTATAACGTTCATTATTTGAATATTCGTCACTACTTTGAGGAATATATGCAGTTATTAATTTATTCATTAATAATTTTCCTCCAATATAAAAAATACCTATATAAACAATATATTGTTTATATAGGTACATATTTTTTTAATTAATCGTTTTTTAACATGCATATTTTACAATATTATAAGAATAATCTAAATCCCAATTGTTAATATCATTAGTAATTAAACTATTTAAATTCTGATGTAAACTAATAATATCATCAACAGATACTAATTCTTCATCATCGTCTTTATTTATCTCTTTTTCATCTTTTTTTATATTATCAGAATTAGTTACTATATTATTAATAGAAACATTTTTTTTAGAAGTAGAAATTAAATTATTGCTTTCTTTTTGCCAGCCATTTTTAATAATATCCATTACTAAATGACAGCATTCAATTTGATTTTCACCTTTAATAGTAAATACAATACCTGAATTATTTTTAATTCCTAATTGTAATAAAGAAATAATACTATTGGTAGATCCAGTTTTTCCATGTAAACTTAATTCAATAATAGTATTAGTTTTATCAGCAATATTCTTTAACATTGCACATTCTCTAAATCCTAAAGTTTTATTAGTAAAAGGATGAAATACAGAATAATTAATAAATTTTTTCATATAATAAATACCTCCATATTTTTATATTTAAAATAATTTAATGCTTTTTATTTTTTATATGATTTAGATTTTTAAAATTTACTATTATAAAGGTTAAAAATAAAAAGTGTTTAAAAATAAATAATAGAATTTATTTATATTTATTATTTTATATATAAAAATATTTTTTTATATATAAAATAGTTCTTTTATAAGCTCAATAAAAATCGATTTTTTTGAGGTGATAAAATACATGAATATTCCGGTTATATAAGCCGAAAATAGAATTAATTTCAAGAATATAATTAATAATTATAATTTGATTTTACTATTTATTTATTAATAAATAAGTAATACAACGCATATAAATTATTATTTCATTAGTTAAAAAGGCATATGCTAAATTATTTTTGATAAAAAATATAAATAATAATATATTTAATAATATAATTGTTATGGAAGTTCATTTAGATCCTGGGGAGTTTTTAATCAAGTTTTACGTGTAAAAGCTAATACTCCGCCTAGTCTTACAGTTCGTATTAATGAAGGTAGTGCATGGGTTAATAATAATTTAATTGAATATGCCGGTGGCTCAGTTGTTTTATCTTCTGTTACAGCTGGTACAGCTTTAGCTGTAATCGGTTTACGCGGTTCACAAGCGGTTGTTATTTATAGTGAAGCTGCAATTAGAGATAATCCTAGCTTACCTACTAATCTTCCTATAGACTTTTTACCTTTAGCTGCAGTTGTTATTTCGGAAAGTACTACAGCTATTTATGATGATCAAATTCAAGATCTTCGTCCATTATTTTCAGTTACCAATGTAATTAAATCACATAAAGATTTAACTGATCTTGATAGTGCTGATTCTCATAATATTGCAGCTATTACTGGTTTACAAGATGCTTTAGATACTAAATTAACAATGCAAGATGTCGAAGATCGGTTATCTGATGTTGTTACTGGTGATGGTACTACTCGTAAAATTTTTACAATTAATAAAAATGCAGTAGGCTTAAATTCATCTAATTTAGTATTAGAATTCCGTCGCGGATCTCAAATGTCTGCAGGCTTACGTTGGAATGAAGATCTTGATCAAATGGAATATACCGATTCTGATGGCAATTGGATTCCTATTGATCCTACTCGTACACCAGGTGGTAAAAGTAGTCGTACATCAGTTTATTCTACTGAAGAAGTTGATCAAAAACACCGTGAAATGTTAGCGGCATTACGTGCTGAAATTAGTGATGTACAAAATAGTATTACTGACGAAGTTAATACAGCTGTAACAGATAATGTAGATCCTAAAATTGAAGCTCTTAATACTTCTGTAGATACAAAAATTGCAGATGCGACTGTTGTATTTAATCAAATTCAAGAAAATACAGAAACAGCTATTCAAAATCGTTTAGCTGTTGTTGATGAAAAAATTACTACTGCATCTCAAAATGTTCAGCAAACTGTTGTCGAAGCAACAGCTCGTATTGCTCAAAATAATGCAGATGTATTAGCAAGTTATACAACTATTGCTAATAATATCGACAATAAATTAACTACTGCTATGGATAAACATAGCCAATTAAATGATACTGTAAATAATGTTGCAGATCAATTTAATACATTAAAAGAAACTACAGAAAATGCTATTACCGAACAGAATGAAACTATTGCAACACTTAATACTAGTGTTACCAATTTAAATGATATAAAAGCTAACGTAGCAGATGTATATAATAAAGATGAAGTATACACTTCTGACGAAGTTGATACTAACATTGATAATGCAATTTCTTCTGCACTAAAAGCTATTAACAATACATTACAAAATGTTGCTGGTAAAGACACTAGTGGCAGTGCGGATTCTGATATTACAGAAGTTATTAATTCTACTAAACAATTAATTATAGATGTTAAGTCTAAAATTGATTCTGAATATACAGAAGCTATTGCTACTGCAAATGAAGCTGTATTAGCACAAGCAGAAACTAATATTCTTGAAAAAGCTGATATTGAATCATTTGATAAATTTGCTTCAATTGAATCTGTTGATAATCTATCTGTAGATTTAACAGATCAAATTAATGAATTATCAACTACTGTTGCTAATAATAGAACTGCAGTCGAAGGCTCTATTAAAGATTTAGATACTATTATTAATAATTTAACAGCTCATGTTGATGATGTAGCTAATACAGCGACTAATGAATTAAATAATGCAGTTGATACTATTAATACTAATATCGCTATTAAAGCTGATAAAGAAACTACATACACTAAAGATGATATTAATACATTAATGACTACAGTATATACCAAAGAAGATGCAGATAATTTATTAGCAATTAAAGCTGATAAAGCTGAAGTTACTGAACAAATTACTGCTGTAGCTAATGCTAAACAAGATAAATATAATTATACACCTGAAAATGTAGCAAATAAAAACGTATCTAACGGTTATGCAGGATTAGATGTTAATGGCAAAATTTCTCTAGAACAAATTCCTGATGTTGCTAAACAAGCTACTTATATTGTTACTAATGTTGATGAGCGTTTAGCCTTAACTGGATTAATTTCTGGCGCTAAAGCTTTTGAAACCACTACTGGTAATTCATATATTTATAATGGATCAGATTGGATTCTTGTTGCCGCTGCTAATTGGGAAAATATTAATCTTGATTTTAATAACATTATTAATAAGCCTACATCATTAAGTGAATATGGTATTACTGATGTTTATACTAAAGCACAAGCTAATAATGCTATTGAAAATAGTGTTGCCACTGCAACCGCAGCTATTAATGATAATATTAATTCAACAAAAACAGCATTAGAAAGTAAAATTGCAGATAGTGCGACTATGACTAATAGCCAAATTACTAATGTTAATAATAATCTTGAAACTGTAAAAGGAAATATTACAACCATTAATAATAATATTAATACCATTAATGGAAGTGTTACAACTATTAATAACAATATTGATGTTATTAATAATACATTAGATACTAAGGCTGTTAAAAATGATGTATATACGAAAACTGATGTTAATAGTTTATTAAATGATAAAGCGGATAAAACCACAGTTGAATCTAATTTAACAACTTTAGAAAATGCTTTTAATACTCAACTCGTAGCGGCTAATGAATCAATTAATACTATGGACACAAAAGTAAGTTCCATGGATGAAAAAATTGCTTCTGTAGAAAATTCTATTACTGCTATTAATAGTAATTTAAGCGGATTAGCTACTACTTCATCAGTTACTGAAGCTGTAGAATCATTAGAAGACCGAATTGATAGCGTAGAAACTTCTATGGAAGCTATTAATACAGAAATGGCTAAAAAAGTTGATTCGGCCACAGTAACAGAAGAAATTACTAATGCAGTAGATGATGTTTATTCTAGTTTAGAAGCTTATGCTAAATCTGCAGATGTTACTGATGAAATTAATACTTCTATTAATGATGCATTAGAACAAATTAATACTGCTTTACAAGATATTCTTGAGGATGATTCTACAAGCGGCAGCGAAATTGATGTAGCTAGTACTATTCGCAATACTGCAAATCTTATTACTAATGTCAATAAATCTACTAGTGATAAGATTACATCTGTAGAAACATCTACTAATGCAAAATTTGAAACTATTAACACAGCTATTGATACCAAAGTAGAAGCAGCTAAAAATGAAGCGATTAATACCGTTAGAGAAACTGTTGTTAAAGAAGTTGTTAATAGTGCTTTAGGTACTGATAATTTAGAAGATTTAGCTACAAAAACTTATGTTACAGATCAGATTAATACTGTTAATAAATCTATTGAAGACAGTGTTAATCCAATAAATAGTCAATTAACTGAAATTAATAATAGCATTATTTCTAAAGAAATTGCTTTAAATAATGCAATTAAAACAAAAGAAGATGCTTTAGGCTTTGTTCCTGAAAATGTAGCAAATAAAAACGTATCTAACGGTTATGCAGGATTAGATGTTAATGGCAAAATTTCTCTAGAACAATTACCTGATGTTGCTAAACAAGCCACTTATATTGTTACCAATGAAGAAGCACGTTTAGCTTTAACTGGATTAATTTCTGGTGCTAGAGCTTTTGAAACATCAACTAAGAATTCATATATCTATAATGGATCTAAATGGATTCTTGTAGCAGCTGCAAACTGGGAAAATATTAATCTTGATTTTAATAACATTATTAATAAACCTACATCATTAAGTGGATATGGTATTACTGATACTTATACTAAAGCACAAGTTAATACAGCAATTAATAATTCGGAAGAAACTATCAATACTACTATTGCTGATACTAAAACTGTTTTAGAAGGTAAAATTTCCGCCGGCGATGCAGCATTAAGTAGTTCAATTTCTACAGCTAATAGTAATATTAGTTTAATTAATACTAATATTACTGGTATTAAAGATAATATTACCAGTATTAATGGACAATTAGATACACTTAATACTAGTGTTAATAAGAAAGCTAATGCTAATGATGTATATACCAAAGATCAGATTGATACTAAAATAGAAACAATTAATACTAATATTAATGGAGTAGATACTCACATTAGCGGAGTTGATACTCGTGTTAGTACATTAGAAACAACTATTACTACTAAAGCTAATGCTGCGGATATTTATACTAAAACTGCTGCAGATACGACTTTTGCTACAAAGACAGCATTATCAACTGTAGAATCTAAAGTAAATTCTTTAAATGATGAAGTAGATGCAGCTGTAACAGATATGAATAGTAATATTACTGCTATTAATACTAATTTAGCTACTAAAGCAAATACCAGTGATGTATCTGATAGTATTGAAACTTTAACAACAGCTGTTAATAAAAAAGCTAATGCTGCTGATGTATATACACGTACTATGACTGATAGTTTATTAGAAGCAAAAGAACAATCAATTACAAATTTAGGCAATCAAATTACTGCATTAGAATCTACTGTTGCGACTAAAGCTAATACTGTAGATATCTATACTAAAACATCTGCGGATACTACTTTTGCTACTAAAACAATTGTTAGTGGTATTGATGAACGCGTTGCGTCTTTAGAAACTGCTATTAATAATAAAGCTAATGTGGCTGATGTTTATAATAAATCTTTAGCAGATGAAACATTTGCAACTAAAGCAGTAGTTAATGGCGTAGATACTCGTGTCGGTACATTAGAAACTACTATTGATACTAAAGCTAATGTCGAAGATGTGTATACACAAACAGTAGCAGATGAAACATTTGCAACTAAAGTGGCAGTTAGCGGTGTAGATACTCGAGTTAGTACTTTAGAAACAGCTATTATTACTAAAGCTAATGCTACTGATGTTTATACCCAAACTGTAGTAGATGAAAAATTTGCAACTAAAACAACAGTTAGCGGTGTAGATACCCGTGTTAGTACTTTAGAAACAGCTATCGATACCAAAGCTAATGCTGAAGATGTATATACTAAAGATCAAATTGATGCTAAAGTAGAAACAATTAATACTAATATTAGTGGAATTGATACACGTGTTAATGGTGTAGATACTCAAGTTAGTACTTTAGAAACAGCTATCGATACTAAAGCTAATGCTGAAGATGTATATACTAAAGATCAAATTGATGCTAAAGTAGAAACAATTAATACTAATAGCAGCGGTATTAATACACGTGTTAATGGTGTAGATACTCGAGTTGGTACTTTAGAAACAGCTATTGATACTAAAGCTAATGCTGAAGATGTATATACTAAAGATCAAATTGATACTAAAGTAGAAACAATTAATACTAATATTAGTGGAATTAATACGCGTGTTGGTACTTTAGAAACAGCTATCGATACTAAGGCTAATGCTGAAGATGTATATGCTAAAAATCAAATTGATACAACTATTGGCGGAATTAATACTCGAGTTGGTGCATTAGAAACAGCTATTACTACTAAAGCTAATGCTGAAGATGTATATACACAAGCTGTAGTAGATGATAAATTTGTTACTAAAGCATATTTAAGTGGCGTTGAAAGTAATATTGGCACTATTAATACGAATATTGCTACATTAGCAACTACTGAATATGTGAATAATGAATTAGAAAAGAAAGTTAATATTACAGATTTATTTACTGTTGATAAGCATTTTAAATCCCAAGAACAAACCGCAGAAGGTAATAAAGCAATTATTTTTAACGAGATTGATGGTGGCGGTGCGCAAAGCTACATTAAAAATTCTGATGTTATAGCTTTTGCTGGCGTTAATACTGATGAAAATAATTATGATGGAAACGGTATTAATCAGGCTATTAATGTCCAATTATATGCAAAATATAATAGTGATTTAGTCGGTACAGCAAATCAAGGTACAAGAATTAATATTAATATTAATGGTGCATATTATACCGTTGGTACATCTAAAATTAATACTGCTGAAAGAGAAATTGCAGTCAAAGGCGATGTTTCAGCAGTAGCCGATTTAATTACTGCTTTAACAACACGTATTGAAGAATTAGAAGCTAAAGTCGCAGCATTAGAAGGAACATAATAAAAGAGTAGATATTAATTATCTACTCTTTTTTATTTTAAAATATAATATAATAATATATTAAAAAATGGGGAGAATATATTAATGGATAAATTAATTTACACGTTAGAACAAATATATAGTGATAATAATATTAATATTAAACCTTATCCTTTTTGTCCTAAATGTTCTAAAAAAATACATATACAAATAACAACTAATACTTATAATATGGAACCATCTTATGAAATAAAATGCGATTGTAAAAATTTTATATGGATATATAGCGATAATATTAATAAATTATGTGAACAATGGAATAAATATTGTATTAATTATATGAATGAAAATTTTATTAGTATAATAGATGATCATATTATATTAACTATTACTGGATTTGTTTCAAGTTTTTTGTTATTTATATATTGTATTAATATGCCTCAATTATTACCTTTATTAGGACTTGTTATTTATAGTCCGGTATTATTAAAATTAGTATTAAATAATCAAGGAATTAAATATTTAATTAATAAATATATTATTACTAAATCTATAAATAAATATTCTATGGATGTAGTTAATTTAATTAATAATACAGAATTAAATAATATTAATATACAGGAAGAAGTAAATAGATTTTTTACTTATAAAAATATAATTGATTGTTTTAGAACTTATTATAGTACATCAGCAATAAATGATTTAATAGTAATTAATAGACAAATATATGAATACTATAGTAATTATTATAAACAAATAGACGATGAATATTTAAGCCAATTAAATAAATTTAATGATATGTTAAAAATAATAGATAAAGAAAAATTACATATGAATGAAATTGAAAATAATGATAACATAAAAAAATTAATTCATTCATTTCAAATATATTTTAATAAAAAATTAAATGAAATAAATGAATTAAAAATAAATTGTATAAATAATCAGTTGCAAAATATTTAAATTTATATTATTTAAGTAAGTCTTAAATCCATGATTTAAGTGTAAATTTATCGTCTTCAAAATATTTATTATATATATCTTTCATAATTTTAACATTATATTTAGGTTTATTATAAATTAAATGTTGAAACATTTCATTATCTGAATTTTGATTAATATACTGAGAATATGAATTAGGACTATTATATAATGGTGAAGTAAATAAAAATCCTCTCACATCATTATTTCTATAATCAGTTATAAAATGCTGTTTATTATTTCGTGTATCTTTTCGTAAACATGAATTAAAAATAGCATTTATTTTTTTTAATAATTTTTCTTTATTCATAATATATCATTATATTTAATTTTTATTATAAAAATAAAAAAAGGAGATAAAAATTTTTATCTCCTTTTTTAGTTTAACGCTTTGGAATACGTTCAAATAAAACTTCTGCTGTGCCATCTAGTTTTGTCCACAATTTACATAAATTAGCTACAGGTACTGCTCCGGGACGTACTGGTGTAGATTCACATACAATATAGAAAATCATTCCACTAACTACCTGACTTCCAATAAATACAACAGGCTTATGTCCGCTTCCAAGTAACTTATTAGTAGCTGATTCAAATAATGCCATAACATTTTCTGGTACAGCTGGTTCACTGGTAGAAATAATTTTAACAATTTTAGAGCCTTCGCTAGTCATATTAAATGGAACATTAATAATTACTGCTACAATATGCTTAGTAGGCTTTTCAACTACTAGAGTTTGTTCTGCAATAACAAGATAATTAATTCCATGAACTAATTGTTGTGCTACTAAAAAAATAGGATTTAAATCAGAGCCAACAAATCCATCCATAGCTGCTTGCCAACCAGTTGCAAGCTTTTGAGGCATACTAGAACCAATAGGCTGACCAACAAGCTGCCAACCTCCACATACATCACCTGATAATGTAATACCACCTAATAAATCTTTAGCCATAATTTTTACTCCTTTATATAAAGAAATTAAAAAGATCTTTTTGTAATAATAATAAAATATTATTAATATTTTTATAATAAAAAAATAATTAGAGGGTAATTGTATGCAAGAAAAAATAAAAATATTTTATAATATAATAAGACAAGTGTCAAAAAATATAACATTTAATGAATTTATAAAAGTAATAAGTAATTCTCCATTTTATCATTCTCATTCATTATCATCTCCAGAATTATATACTAATATTTTTGGACGTAAAGGCTTTTATAAATTAGAAGAAATAGTTATACAATTTATTAATAACAGTAAAACTAATATAAAAAAAGAATTATATAGTCAAATTAGTAATATAATTAATATCTATGATGACTATATAAATAATTATTTAATAAATGAAACAATTAATGATCTCATACATGAATATATTCAAACTGATGTTGAACCTAGAGAATCTTATTTACCTGATAATATTTATAGTTTAATTAATAATATAAATATTACAGATGGAGGTAAAATTGTACGTCAATTAGTAAGAAATGAATTTAATAGTAGAAAAGCTTGGTATATTAATAAAATTAAAAGTTGGATTAATGAAACATTAGAAAATAATATAATTAATAGTGTATCTAATAATCCAGAAATTTTTTCATTAAAAGAATTAAAAGATTTAGATGATATAGGTAAAATATTTAATATAGATACACAATTAATCAATGAAATTAATGATTCAGCAAAAGATAAATTTATTTGGATTGAAAATAATTTTATTGATTCATCTATGGGCTATGGCATAAATCATGGTCAAATGATGATTAATTATATTAGAAAGCGTCGCGGAGAAGCAATAGATGATAAAGAAAAATTATATATTAGTAATTCCCGCACGCCAGAAGATTTATCCATAAAAACTACTGAAGAAGAAAATAAATTACCGGCAGCATATGGTTCTTTTTATTTTAATAAACAAGTATGTATTATAGAAGGTAGATATTTAATCGAACGTAATGATGATAATTATAATAAATTATTACAAGAATTAAAAAAGAGATTTAAACATGTATTTGATTTAACAATATCTAATAAACAATTAAAGCAAGAAGCAAAATTAGCATTAAAAATATAAATAATTATTTTATAAAATATAATATTCAAATAAAAAAAATTAACTTCTCAATATTATATATAATTTTTTTTATTTAAAATAAAAATAATAGCAAAAAATTTTGCTACTTAATTATTACTAAAATAATAAAAATTCCATTGAATATTTTTATAAAATTACTTATTTTTTAAATATTCATTTATTTCAACTTGCGCTATATATTTACGATTATTAATTATTTCTATATTAAATGCAAATTTATTTTTATTAATACGATCTAAAAAAGTATCATATTTTAATTGTAATAAATTAGCGACTTGTTGTAATGTATAATAATTATTATTTAAGTTTATTTTTTCTATATTCATTTTATTTATATATTCATCAAGTTGTTGTTTTGTATAATATTTTCTTTGATTGTTTTGTATACAAGGTATTAACTTGCCTTGTTTTTTTAATTTATATATTGTACTTCTAACTACATTTAAATATTTTGCAGCAGCTGTCTCAGTCATTTTATTATAATCAATATTATCTTTATTATTAATTAATTGTTGTAATTTATAAATATCTTCTTTTAAATAATATTTTTTGTTATTATATATTTTATTAAATTGTATATTATATTCTTGTATATATTTAAAAAATGTACTTAATGGAATATTTAAATAATTAGCCGCTTGCTGTGCATAGAAATAATTATTATTTAAATCTTGCTGTGTTAATAAATATTGATCTAATTGCTTTTTACTATAGAAAAAATTATTATTAATATTTATTGCCGGTATTAATTTATTATTTTTCCATTTTAATAAAGTATTTTGATTAATACCTAAATAATCTGCAGCTTGATTAGATGTATAATATATATTATTTCCAATTGCTGAATTATACTTTAACATTTGAATTATACTTTTTTGAGAATATAAAAAATTATTTTCATCATGTTTAATATATTTAATTTTATGTGCTTTACGTAAATATTGTAAATTACCTTTAGAAATATTTAAGCATTTCATTACTTCATTTGCTGTAAAATATCCAATTGGCTTAATAGATAATAAATAATTATCTAATTGTAATTTCGTATAATAAAACTGATATTTATTATCTATTATCTTTGCAGGAATTAATTGATTAGTTTCATATAATTTATGTAAATAAGAAATTGTACATTTTAAATATTTTGCTGCTTTACCAATAGATAAATATTCTTTATCTGATATTATATATTTTTGTATATCAGATTTTAAATAATATATTTTTTGATTAAATATTATTGTATTAATATTATATTTAATAGTCATATTTTTTAATGTTTTTTCAGTTATATGTAATATTCGTAGTGCTGCATTTGTGCTATAATAATTATTTATTATATTTGTCCATTGCTGTATGCAATTATCAACTTCAATTTCATTATAAAAAATATTATCATTAATATTAATTCCTAATATATTATATGTATTGATCCAATATCTTAATTTACTATGATCTATATTATATTTATGCGCAATCGTAGTAATTAAATCATATTGATTTAAAATTTTATTTTTTCGTATATTATTTAATTGTTGTTTTTCATAATATTCTTCGTAATTAATTACTAATGGATATAATTGTCGCATATATCTTAATAACTCTATTTTATTTTTCGTAGTATTTAAATATATAGCAGCTTCATTAATAGTAAAGTACTTATCGCTTATTTTACCAAAATGTTTTATATATTCGTCAAGTTGATTTTGAGTATAATATCTAAAATTCATAGGCGTTATATTCATTAATAATATTTTTTTATTATTTAATGAATATAATGTTTTTTTTGATATATGCAAATATTCTATTGTTTTATTAATAGTAAATATTTGTATTTTTTTTGTTTGATTTATATTATTTTCATTTAATATATCAGTTATATATGTTATTGAATGCTTTGTCAAAATAAAATTATTTTCTATATATATTTCTATAGTTAATTCATTGTCATTATAAAATAAATAATAGCAATAATTAAATATTTTTATATATTCATCATAATTATAATTATTAATTTTATCATTTGGCGAAATAATATATATCATTTTCCATTGTTCTTTTATTAATACATATTGTCGTCGCCATTCTTTAGCTATAAATTCTTGTTTATTTATACTTTTTAACTTAATATTTAAATCATGCCCTCCGTCATTATATTCTATTCCAATTTTTAATAATAATAATGCTATATCTATATGTAATGGTCCTTCAGGATAATTTAATATACTTATTTCTTTAAACATATTATAAAAAAATATTTGCTGTTTACTAGTTGGTATATTACTATACTTATATAATGCTTGACTTCTTTTTATATGTATAGTACATTTTTGGCACCATAGATTATTATCACAAGATTGTAATTTTCGTGTTATATTTTGACATTCTAAAATATTCATTTTTCCGCATTTACAACAATAATATTTTATTTTAATTGTTTTACTATTAGGAAATAGTTGATATAATTGTCGCATTGATATTATACAATAATAATTGGTATGATCTTTATATATTTGTATATTATTTTGTTTTATTATATTAATATCTCGATCATTAATTTTATAGTATATCATTTCATTACTAATTTGATTAATATTAAAAGTTATATTTTTTACTAATTCATTATTTTTCATTGCCATAATTATTTATACCTCATTTTATGATTTTTTATTTTCACTTATAAAATAGTTTCTATTATATAAAATATAGCAGGGAATCCTCAAACTCAAAAAAAATTAGTTTCCGTATAAAGTCTATATTTCTATATAACTTTTAATTTTTAAAAGGCTAAAATAAATAAATAATAAAAAGCCTTAATACATAAGGCTTTTTATTATTATCTGCTAGAACGGTAAGTAATTCCGCTGGGCATTTTATGCTGTTTTTGATCTATTACTGTTGCAAAATAAGAAAGGGCATCACTATCACAAAAATCCTCATTAGTTGTGCTACTTTCCACGCGGATATTATTACTGCTTTTTATCGATTCTACCACAAGGTCACTCCATTGCATTAACTGCTTATGTAAAAACACGTGGTCATTTTTCGGTACATTATCCAAAGAAGGATATTTAAATTTATCATTTTGTATAGCAGCTAAAATAGCTCTATACATAGTTGTTTTATAATTAGTATTAGTATTCGTAAATCTATCTTTAGCGTTAAATGTAATAGGTATTATATCTAATCCTTGATCTTTCATAACTTGAATTAATCCTAATCCTACACCGGTAGCATCAGCTACTATTTTTTTATATCTAAATTTAGGCCTAGGACCAGTAAATAAAGATAATATAATCTTCATTTGTTGAGGAAAAGGCATGCCTTTTAATTCTACAGCAAATATTTTTTGTCTTTGTTGTGTTAATTTATCTAATCTTAATATAGATATAGCTGTTGAATCGGTTCCGTTAGCTGCACCGGCAAAATCTATACCTACATAATATTTTTCACTCAAGTCACCATATTTTTGCCAGCTAAAATCACCATTACGTAGCTGTTCAAAATCTTCTTTAGAAAGGAAAGAAGATCCACTATCTACAAATTGTAATTCGTACTGTGTTTGGAAATCTATAACTGACATCTCGCCATCTTGTTCATAAATGTCTGGTCTAGTAGGGAAATCAATTAATATTAATATTTAATATATTTAAATTTCTTATTATTTAATAAGTTTAGACTTTATCATTATAAAATATAAATATCATATAGTCGTTGCATATTATTTTAATAATCTTAATATAATATTACTGATTATATATTTTTTTTCAGTAATTAAATAATTATAGAACAAATTTCATTCCATTTTAATTTTTTTAGGCATGAGGTTTAATACATAAGTAGAGTATTTTCTTATACGTTTATGTTCTGGATCTGTATGATCTGGCAGCATAATAGAACCATTGGCTGATAATTGATCACATTGCCACCAAGGAGATCTTATAATAACAGTATCAGCACTATTCTTACCTTCAATGCTTTCATAAAAATGATTACGTGATTTAGGAGTACCTATTTTAATTATTTTGCCATTTGTACCTCCACTAATATATTTAAAAGACTATATCTTTATTATCATAAATATAAATTTAATAGTCATTGATAATTTATATAAAATTATGCTGATTAATTTTTATTAATTTTCCCAGCAATTTATTTATTTTATGCCTGGAAATATATCAAGCATAGGTAATATTCTTTCACTAGTAGTATAATTAGAAATTTTTTGAGCTTCGTCTAAAACAGCTATATCAAATGTTAAACCTTCAATATTACTTTGATCAGAACCAGATACAGCTTGCATATAAGATCCGTTAGATAATTCTATTTTTTGTTTTGTTAATTTAACTATTTTATGAGGTATTTTATCTTCATTCATTTGAAAGAATACTGTGGCTCTACCTATAGAAACTTCAGCCTGATTAATTCGCGGCGTAAATATACCTATTCGCATTTGAGGATAAATACATATTAAAGCTGCAGCGAAACAAGCTATAGATTCAGTTTTCAATTATATTATAAAAAATTTAATAAAATTTTCTTAATAGTTATATTAAGTTTGGTATATATATTTATTTTACTAATATATATTATATATACTCTAACATATATTAATTAATGTTTATATTAATTCTATGTTGATATTATCTTTATAAAAAATTACGGTTATAAAGAATTTTATCTAATTAATTATATATTTGGCATATTAATAACCACTTTGTCTTGAAAACATAGCTGCTACTTTTCTAATATTAGGATTACAAGCGGCTCTAATTAATTCTATTTGATTAGCATGTAAATGGCGTTTAAACTCAGGTAAATGAGCACGTAATACATTTTCAATAAAAAAAATTGGATCTACATTCATTTCAAATCTTTTAAATAAATAATCGATAGGATCTAATCCATCAATTTTATTATTTTCTACTAAAGATAATTGATGTTTAGCTTTATCATAATTATCTTTTAATGTAGATATACTAAAAATATTGTCATTAAATATATAAAATCACCAGACTTATTTACTGTATGTAATAATATTATTATTAATAATAATTCTGTTATCAACAGAATTTACATTGAATCCATAATATATATTAATATTAGATAATTCAATTGAAAAATTATATATGATAGGATAATCACTTGATAATATATATCCTTGATAATTATAATTATTTTTTAAATCATTAATTGTTGCAAATGTATAATTATTATTATGTAATAGTGCTAATTTATGATCGCTAGTAATTTGATATGTACCAAATTTATCAGTAATAATATTATATAAACGATTAATTCCGGAATATATATGAATTATTTTTACATATGAATTATTTATAGTTCTTATTAAATCGCCTATAATAATATCTTGTATTTTTTTATAATGTAAATTAGACATTAATATACATGTATTAATTCCAAGCATGTTATAAAATACCTTTCTAAAATAAAAAGATTTATAATAAAATTTCTAATCCATTATTATTAATACCAATATTATTATTGCATTGAATATTATAGCATATCATTGATTGATTATTATCTATAATAGAAAAGCCTACATAAAGATTATTATAATCTATATGTTGAATTTCTTTTTTTTCTTTTACTGGTATATCATTAAAATTACCTAATAAATTAATACAATTAGGTCTAATAAAAGTAATATATCCTAAACTACGAGTTAAATTAGCAATATTATTTTTTATTTTTTCATCATCAATATTAATAGATATACCTTTAGGAATAAAGGTAATTGATAGATTATCAATAATACCGGCTAATATAGATTTTCTAGTAGCAATAGAAGTATATAATAAGTAAGTAAATATTAAATCATATCCAGCATAATAAGCATTTACTTTAGAATATTCATAATCAGTTTCAATTGCAGATAGTTTAATTTTATATCTATAATTACTATTAATATAATCTTTTGCTAATATAGTTTTTGACTGCTCATTATCATATACTAATAATGTATTATCATAACCAATAGTAAAATAATTTAAATCAGTAAATACTGTTAATACAGGAATTAATTTATTTTGAATTTTTAATATTTGATTATTATTAATTAATATATCATTAGTATTAATTGAATCTATAGATTTATAAGTAATATCATTTAACCATAAATTCATATTATTATAATAGTTATTCATTTTTACTTTAATCTCCTTTTTAATATAGTAAAAAAATAAATAATATTATTTATTTAATATTATAAAAAAAATAATAGATAATATTTTTTGGCAAAATATATCTATTATTTTTTTTCGAATAAGTTTAGTCTTATCTCTGGCTATAGCTAAATTATTCAAAATATACTTTCCTTTGCTTCTATATACTTTCCTTTTTAATTTATTTTAATTTAATATATAAAATTAAAATAAATTCCTTTTATCTAATATAAATATTATTTTTTAGAATATAAATAAAAGGTATAAAGTTAAAAAGTAATTATTTATTGTATTAAGATATAAATATGTTTCGCGAAAATATTATTTATACTAACATAAACTTTATTTATTAATTATAGTTTTTTTAATATCGCGAAAAGTAATTAATATAGTAATTAATAAAATTATAAATATACTTTTTTTTGTTTTTATATTCTTTCCTTTTTAATTTATTTTAATTTAATATATAAATTATAGTAATAGTTAAAATAAAATTTTTAAAATTTAATATAAATCATTTGTTAATATATAAGGTATTAATATATGAAGTATAAAGAAATAAGGTATAAAGTTAAAAATTAATTAATTATATGTATTAAGATATAAATATGTTTCGTAAAAGTTTTATTTATACTAACATAAACTTTATTTATTAATTATAGTTTTTTAATATCACAAAGAAAAATTAATATAGTTATAAATATACTTTTCTTTGTTTTTATATTCTTTTTTTACTTTATTTTAACTTAATATAAAATTAAAATTAATTTTTTTTATTTAATGTAAATATTATTTTCTAGAACATAAAAAAATAAGGTATAAATTTAAAAAGTAACTATTTATAGTATTAAGATATAAATATGTTTCGTGAAAGTTTTATCTATTATACTATAAGTATAGTTTATTAATATAATTATTTTTTAAATCACGAAAAATTTTTAATACACTTTTTAATTTATATTATTATAATTTATTTTAATAGTATTAAAATAATAATACAATTATTTTTATAATGTAAATATATTTTAAGGCAGGTGAAAAATTAGTATGTTTAAGCCAGTACAAATAAAGAATGAAATAATTGATTATGGCGTAAATTTAATTAATCCTATGAAATATTGGAATGTTACTAAAGGCAAGGATATTAAAGTTGCTATTTTAGATACTGGAATTGATTATCATCATATAGATTTAAAAGATAATTTTGTTAGTGGAGTTAATTTTACTACTACAAATAAAAATGATTATATGGATCATGTAGGACACGGCACATTTTGTGCAGGATTAATTGCTGGTGCAGCAAATAAAATAGGTATTATTGGCATAGCACCAGAATGTTCTATATATGCAGTAAAAGTGTTAGATAACCATTCACAAGGATCAGTAGGACAATTAATAGCTGGTATTGAATGGTGTATTAATAATAAAATAGATATCATTAATTGTAGTTTAGGATTAACACGCAATTTTTCTGCATTGCATGATATTATTTGTCATGCATATAATGCTGGTATTATTATTTGTGCCGCTGCAGGTAATAATAAATATGCTACTGATGTAGAATTTCCGGCACAGTATAATGAAGTTATTTCAATAGGAGCTATTGATTCAATTAAGCGTATTGCTAAATTTAATAGTACTGGTAAACATGCTGAATTAGTGGCTCCAGGTGTAGAAATTACATCTACATTTTTAAATAATAAATATGCAGTTAATTCTGGTACAAGCTTTAGTTGTCCTTTAATTTCCGGTGCTATTGCTTTAATTCAAAGTAAAATATTAAAAGAAGAAGGTAGAAAATTAAATACAGCTGAAATTAGAAAAATATTATATGAACAATGCGAAGATTTAGGTATACCTGGAACAGATTACGTTTACGCTAGAGGATTATTTCATTTTTAATATATAAATTATTTTAATAAAAATTAATAGATAGCAAACATTTATTATTTTGTTTGCTATCTATTAATTTTATTTTCGAATAAACTTGCTTTGCCTCCGATTTACATCTCCGGCTAAAGCTAAGTTATTCGAAATATAATTTCCTTTACTTCTATATTCTTTCCTTTTTAATTTATTTTAATTTAATATATAAAATATAATAATAATTAAAATTAATTCCTTTTATCTAATGTAAACATTATTTTTCTAGAGTATAAATAAGGTATAAAATTAAAAAAAACTATTTATAGTATTAAGATATAAATACGTTTCGTGAAACTTTATTTATACTATTATAAACTTTACTTATTAATTATAGTTTTTTAATATCATGAAGAATAATTAATATAATAATTAATAAAATTATTAATATACTTTCCTTTTTAATTTATTTTAACTTAGTATATAAATTTAGTAGTAATTAAAACTAAATTTTTTAATACTTAATATAAATATTATTTTTTAAAGCATATAAAATGTCAATATAAAAACATTTATATAATAATTAATAAGTTATAAATATACTTTCCTTTGTTTCTATATACTTTCCTTTTTAATTTATTTTAATTTAATATATAAAAAATTTATAGTAATAATTAAAATTAATTCCTTTTATTTAATATAAATATTGTTTTTCTAGAATATAAATAAAGGACATAAAGTTAAAAAGTAATTATTTATTGTATTAAGATATAAATATGTTTCGCGAAATATTATTTATATTACTATAAGTTTTACTTATTAATTATAGTTTTTAATATTACAGAGAGAAATTAATATACTAGTAATTTAAAATATAAAATATATTTTCTTTTATTTCTATATTCTTTTTTTGATTTATTTCAATTTAATATATAAATTATAATAATAGTTAAAATTAATTCCTTTTATCTAATATAAATATTGTTTTTCTAGAATATAAATAAAAGGTATAAAGTTAAAAATTAACTATTATAGTATTAAGATATAAATATGTTTCGTAAAAGTTTTATTTATACTATTATAAACTTTACTTATTAATTATAGTTTTTTAATATCACAAAGAAAAATTAATATAGTTATAAATATACTTTTCTTTGTTTTTATATTTTTTCCTTTTTAATTTATTTTACTTTAATATATAAATTATAGTAATAGTTAAAATAAAATCTTTAAAATTTAATATAAATCATTTGTTAATATATAAGGTATTAATATATGAAGTATAAATAAATAAGATATAAAGTTAAAAAGTAACTATTTATATTTATTAAGATATAAATATGTTTCGCGAAACTTTATTTATATTATTATAAATTTTATTTATATCTTGTAAAAATTTATATCATAAAAAAAATTTTTTTACATATGGAATAATGTAAATTATAACAATAAAATTGTTAAGTTAAAATATAACTATAAAAATGATTTTTAATATAAAAATAAGTATTTTAATAATAGGTGAATATATTGAATGATTTATAAAACTCAATTAGATAATGGATTACAAATAGTTATTGAACAAGATACTAATGCAAAAAGTTGTACTTTTGAATATATTGTAGCATGCGGAGCATTAGACGAATACGGTGATTATGATGCTGATAATAATTTTGGCGTGGCGCATTTTTTAGAACATATGATGTTCAAAGGTACTAATAGCAGAACTGTTGATGATATTAATAATGATATAGCCGCTATAGGAGGATATTGTAATGCGGCTACTTCATTTGATCATACATTATATTATATTTCTTCTCCGGCAGATAAATGGAAAGATAATTTAGAAATATTAAATGATATTTTTTGGAATTCAGTTTTGCCTGAAGAAGAATTTGAACAGGAAAAAACTGTTATATTAGAAGAATTAAAAATGTATGAAGATAAACCGCGTAGTAAATGTATGGAAAATCTTGATATATTAATTAATCGTAAATTTACTAATAGACAACGTGTAGCTGGTACAATAGATAGTGTTTCTAAATTAACTGTAGATGATTTAAAAAGATTTTTAAAAATTTTTTATCAGCCTAATAATGTTGCATTATTAATTGCTGGAAATGTTCCTATTAAAGAAGTATTAGCTGATATTAATATTTTTATGCTATATAAAGATAAACAAATTATACAAGATAGAAATAATATATTTAATAATGAAATAATGAATAATCAATTAATTAGATTACAAAAAAATGATTTAGCTCAAGCTCATTTAGGATTTGCTATTAAAGGAGTACCGCCTTATGAAAAAGATTATTATATACAAGATTTAATTGCAGATTATCTTGGTGGGGGATTTATATCTAAACTTTATAATATTATTCGCGAAAAATTAGGATTAGCATATACTGTAAATGTCAGTACTAATCCTTTACGAGATACATCTTATATAATGGGATATTGTGGATTAAAAAAAGAAAATATTGATAAAGTACATAATATTATAGTACAAGAATTAAATAAATTAAAGCATGAATTAATTGATGATAAAGAATTAAATACGTTAAAAGCTTTATATAGAGGAAAATCTTTATTGGCTTTAGAAACAACTTCAGCCAAATTGTCTATTCATGAAGATAATTTTATTTATAATACTGATTATACTATTGATAGTATATTAGATATAGTATTAAATATTACAAATAAAGATATACAGAAATTTACAAATAAATATTTTAATAAAAAGAATATTTGCTGGTCAATTGTGGAACCTAAATAAAAAGATGCTTATATAGTATAATGTATTTAAAAAATATTCTTTATTATAAAGGAGAAAATAATTATGGCTCGAACTAAATATGATGATGGGTTTAAGCCTCCAGTAACCGCAAAAATGGCTACTCGTAGCAAAGATTCTCATTTAATACAAGTTAAAATTATACCTTTTGAAGAAGAATATTATGATGTTATTAATAATCCTGAATTAATTTGGGAACGTTATGAAGAAAAAATGATTCGTATAGTTAATAAGTTAGCTAATTGGAAAGGTTTTAATAAGGAAGATCTTTTTCAACAATCATATCTTTATTTTATTTATTTTTCTGAACAATATGATCCATATTGGAATAATGGATTTATTCCATTTGATAGATATTTATTTAAGAACATGATTATTAAGCTTCGGGCCTTTATTCAGCGATTTTATACTAAACGTAAACGAGAACATCCTAATTGCGGGATGAATTATTTAATTATTTATTGGTACAACTATATTATATAGTAAATCAATAATTTATTTAAATTTTTATATTTATTTAAATTTAACGATTAATTTTTGTATATTTTTATAGAATTATTAATTATATATATCTTATATATATTAATGATATAATCTATATTTTAATTAAAGTTAAAATATAATTATTTAAAATATTTATAAATAATTAATATTATTTTGCTTATTATGATTTTAATTATTATATATAAATAATATATAAAGTATAAAATTGTAGAAGTGAATAATTATTAATAAAAATCTTAAAAAGAAAAATACTAATTATAAAAAAAAGAAAAATTCTATTTAACTATTAAATAACAAGTAAGCAAATGTAAATATAGTAAAGTTATTTATAATGAAAATTTTTATTTAATACGATAATATTTTTTTCAGAAATAGGGAGTTTAATTGGTATAAATTTTTAAGATATAAATAAATATTTTAAAAAATATTAGGTTGAAATTCAGGATTTTGGTAATGCTGAAACATCAGATAACGAAGAAATTGTTTCTCATGAAATTGATTATACTGATTCTAAGATTTATAGTGATTATATTTGTTCTCGTATTAGTGTAAAGCAGAGACAAATTTTAGAATTAACTTTACAAGGATATAAAAGTAAGTATCATAATTAATTTAATTATTGGTATATAATTCTTTTAGAATAGTATCAATATTTAATATGTATAAATTTATATATATTAATTTAACGACTAATTTTTAGTAAATCTTTCATTGAAATCATTAATAATATAATATGTATATTAATGATTTAGCCTTTGCTCTCATTTATAGAGAGATTTAAATATTATTAAAAATTAAATTCTTTCAATAAACTATTATATTTTCATCTTCTTAATATATTATTAATAAATATAAAGGAGGTGAAAATATTAATGTCTAATAATAAAAAAATGGATATTACTTATAGTATTTTTAAACAAAAACTTACTTATAAAAAATATAAACAATATTTCAATATTTTAAAAGAAATGTTGCATTATTCAAAAAATTTATTTAATGAAGCACTTTATATTTTAAGACAGAATTTCTTTGATAATCAAAATAAAGAAAAAAAAGATAGAAAATATATTAGTTATTATGATTTATATAATATGCTAAAAAATTCAAATAATTATAAGTATATACAAGCAGCTTGTGCACAACAAATATTAAAAATAGTATATGAAACTTTTAAAAGTTTTGTAGCATTAAAAAAGAAAAAAATAAAATGCAATATGCCACGATATCTTGATAAAGATGGATATTTTCAATTAATAGATTCTGAAGATGATAAAAGGATAAATAAAATTAATAATAAACTATATTATACTATACCAATGAGTTATCAATTTTTAAAAGAACATGATTTAATGAAAATAAATGATAGAATAAAAATACAAATATTTCATATATTAGAAAATAAAAAAATAAGGCAAATAAGAATAACTCCTAAATATAAGGCTAAGTATATAGAAATCCATTATTATTTTGAAAAAGAAAAAGATCAAATTGATCCTTTAGCTCAGGTTAAAGAAAATAATAATTTCAATATTCTATCTATAGATTTAGGAATTAATAATTTAACTACTTGTACTATTTATAAACCATATGAAAAATTAAAAAATAAATTTAGAGCATTTATTATAGATGGTAAAAAATTGAAATCTTATAATCAATGGTATAATAAAAGAATTAAATTTTTAAAAAAGAAATTAAATGAAGATAAAAATAAAAATAATCAAATACATTATAGTAAGCAAATGTATAATATTACATATAAACGAAATAATAGAATATATGATTATATTAATAAAACATGTAATTATATAGTAAAATATTGTTTACAAAATGATATACATATAATTATATTAGGATATAATCAAGGTATGAAACAAAATATAGATTTAGGAAAGAAAAGTAATCAAAAAATAACTAATATACCATTTTATAAGTTAAAAGAACAATTAATATATAGATGTGAAGAGAAAAATATAAAATTGATAATGCAAGAAGAAAGTTATACAAGTAAAGCTAATTTTATAAATAATGATTATATATTTACTTATGATAAGAATGCATTAAGAACAATAAAAAATAAAGTTGAATTAAAAAAAATAATATTTTCAGGTATAAGAAGAAAAGGTTTATATAAAACGAATAATAATATAAAAATTAATGCAGATGTAAATGGATCATTAAATATAATGAGAAAAGCTTTATTAAATAAAGAAATAAGTAATATTATAAGTAATGTTGTAAATGAAGAACATCTGATTTGTGGAGAACAAATAATAGATAAAAAGATATTATCTAGGTTAAAAGAAGATGTTAAGAAAATTTTAGACATTAGAGGCGGCCTGGTGACGCCTATACGAATAAAGTTAGTTTAACTAACTGGAGATTTAATCTTGAAATTGATTTTATGAATTGATTATAATATATATAAAAGATAAATATATATTGAATTAATTTATGAATATTAGTTTTTAAATATATCATTAAAGTAGTTACATATATTAAGATTAATTAATAGTGATGAAAAAATTATATAAGATTTTATATAATTGATGATATATTAATTCTAAGGAAGAAAGAGATTAGAAATTCGTAATGAAGTTTATTGAGCAGAGATTTTTAATAAATTATCAGAAACAGCAAGAAATCGGTAAAATTCTTAATATTAGTCAATCACGTGTATCTGTTATTAAAAAACGTACATTAGCTAGATTGTATAAATTACTTAAAGATAAAAAATAAAAATTATTTTATATAGTAATAATTATAATTTTTATATTATAAAAAAGTAAAAGCCTTATTACTAATAAGGTTTTTTTATTTTTTTATAAAGAACGAATAATATATATATAAATAATAAAATATATAAGGAGGATATTTAATGATAAGACGTATTAATGATTATTCATATATTAATGATGAAGAATTTGAAAAAATTGCTAGCGTTATTAATGAGTCTAAAAAACTAGTTAAAATTACGGATGATATTGATCACGCACATGTAATTGCTAATGAATTACAAAATAAATATGATGCACAAATTGAACAAGTAAAAAATAATTATTATATTTATGCTAAGCCAAAACAAAAAGTATTATTAAATGAAGCTAAATCTAGTGGATTTTTTAAAAAAATCGCATATAATCAATATCAATTTAATAAACAAGCAAATAATCCATTAGGCTGGCAGCATTATGATTTTGATGATGGTACTATTTGGAAAGTAATGACTGCAAAAGATGGTAAAGAATATTTAGTAAAAGAAGTAAACGATAAAACTAATGAAGTTATTAGACAAGTATATGATACAGTTAAAAATAATTCATTAATTATTACAGCTAATAATAAAGCAATTGGAAAAATTAAGCAGTTATGTAATATAATTTATGGCGATGTTAATATTGAATTTATTAATGATTTAATGCAAGCTTCGGTTGATTTATTACAAATATTAAATCATAAATTAGATTTAATTATTAAAAGTGAATTAGACTATTTAAATATTCAGTCTACTCAATATAAGAAAGATACATATAATAAAATTATGCAAGGCATTATAAGTAATAAGATTAATAATCGAGAACAAATTAGTAATATAATTAAAGGAGGAAATACTGTTGAATAATATTTCTAATCAATATAATACTTCTGATAAAAAGGAATATGAAACTTCACAACTTAATTGGAGAGATGACGGTGATGAATTAACAGATCCTTCTACAAATGATTTTCTTAAAGGTTATAATATAAATCCATATGAATTCCAACAATGGGCTAGTAAAAAACATAATCAGTTATTTCGTACTGCTATGAAAAAACAAGCTTCCGGCGAAGTATTTATTATGAAGTTTTCGCCTGAATTTTTAGCAGATCGCATATTAACTTTATGGAATGGTGCAGATGGTCCTCTACAGAATTTTTATGAAGCCTTTACTTTACGTTATAATAATATATTAAAACAGCAGGTAGCTGCATGTTTAGCTAATCAAGGATATCAAGTATATCCATGTTTAGTAGATGATAAACCGCGATATGCAAAAAGATTATTAAAATTAATGCAAAAGGTTGCTAGCAAAAAAAATATAAATGATATAATTCATTTTGCTACTAATATTAGTCATAGTAATAGTTTACATTTATTTGCTGGGGAATTAGCTGATTTAAGAGAAAACGGTTATCCAGTTAATATGAATGAAGCTAAAGGAATTTTACAATATTATAGACAATGTTATCCTAATGATTATGCATTAAAATTAGTAAGTAGTTTAATGGATTCTCAAACTAAGCAAGAAGTAGAGTTTGAGCAATTTAATGATACAGATTGGGATTTTTCAGATGAGTCTTTAAAGAAAATTGAAAATTATATGAGTGGTAATGATAATTCATACATTCGCGATGGTGGTAGTGAAGGTTGGAATTTTGATACTGATATGCGTAATTATGATGGCACTGCACCTGGTAGGTATGAAATTACTGGTCAAAGATTAAAAAAAAACTTTATAAAATAGCAGATAAAGAAGAAAATAATAGTGATAAAGATAATAATAGTGATAAAGATAATATTATGGAAATACCATTATCAATATCTTTAGATGCTATTACATTTGGTTCACGTAATGTTACAACATTATTAGCGAGGACATTAGAAGTCCCTCCAGTAAAAATAAAAGCATTAGAACCAATAATGAAAGATGATGAATTAACTTTAGTTGAAGCGATTCATCCATATAGAACACAAAAAATATTCGAAATATGGAAATTATTTTTAAATAAGATAAAAAATGAAATAAATGAAGCTTATATTGTTATATCTGCTAATTATAATATTAGTGGCTATAATGAAGGTAAATGGGATAATCTAGCATATAATGGATTTTATACCACTTTACAAGAAGCTGAAAGTGAAATAGACGGGTATCTTAAAAATTAATAAAAGAGTGGTGATAATATATATGAATAAATCTTATAGGACTGTTGGATCATCTTTATTTACTAATGAAAATAATAATAATATTCCAGAATGGATTAATAGTATTGATTTTAAAGATGAAACAATAGAACCTATAGAACAGAATTTATTTCAAAGACAAGCAGCATTTAATTATATGCCTAAAGTCCAGCGTGATAATAGAAATTTTAATTCGCGCTCTATTTATCAGAATAAAGATAATAATGAATTAATTTTAGCTGCAAAAATTGAATTAGCTAAATTCTTATCAGGTTATCATTATAATACTAAAGTAAATAATATTAATAATAATATCGAATTAACTACAAAAATTGCTAATGTACCAGCTACTTTTTTATTTAAATATTCTATTAATAATGGTAAATTAAAAGCAGCTAAATTATTTAATATTGATGTTAATGATGGCGAATATCCTTTTAGCAAATCTGGATTAAATGAATGTATTGAGGATTTAAAAACAGGTAAAGTAAAAACTGCTACTAAAGCAAATGCTTATACTGCATATACTATTACGCTTGAAGAAGTATTACGCCGATTTAATGGAGATCAACGCGCAGCTTTAGATAAGGTAAAAGAATTAGTTGCTTCAAAAGATATAATTGGAGTAGGAAGTAATACATTTGCTACGTGTTATGCTTTAGACTCGTTATTTCCTAAAATGAAAAAAGAAGGTTCGCCTAGTTCATTGCCCAGTTTTGAATTTGTAAAAAATAAAGAACATGTTGCAGTAAATCCTAATGCGACAGCTGCATCATTAATTATTAATGCTAGTAAGAAATTACATGATTTATTTACAGATTTTAAAATTAAATCTTTTAAGCGTGAAGATGATAGATTAATTGTTACAGCTGATATTTTACATAATAAAATAAAAAAGCATGTAGCGTTTAATTTTAATATTGATAATGAAAATATACAAGGCATAGCTTATGTTAATAATGCCGGTAATAATGTTTCATTAAAAGCCTTTTTAGAAGAAAACGAAAATAGTAATGTATTAAATGCATTTAATAATAAAGAAAAATATTTAACTAATGGAATTATTTTAACTAAGTCATTTATTTTTAATCAATTACATAATATAATTTCTAAAGAAAATATTCAAGCTATTATTGATAATTGGTGTGAACGAGAATTAATTACTATTATTAATAGCAATACTTATATGAGTAAATATTCATTTAATGAATTATTGAATCAAGTTAATACTAAATTATTAACTGAAGAAGAAATTAGTGCTTTATATGAACAATCTTCTAGAATACAATCATATTTAGATAGAATAAATGTTGAAGATAATATTAGAGATTATAATATAGTATTTTCTCCAATGATTCGATTAACTAATTTATATAATCGATTATATAAATTTTTAGATAAATTTGAAATTGATGATATAAATGATGATTGTACTTTAGTAAAAATAATTAATTTTTCCGAACGCGGTCCAGAAAAATTAACTTTTATTGCTAAATATAATGGTAATAATTGTATAGATATTACTACTAATGATAAAAAAAATATTACGGAAGCTTTAAAACTTTATAAAAAAGCTAGTAAATATAATATTTTTGCAAAATCAGTTTTTTCTAAGAAAATGCTGATTAATGCTTTAAATACTGTATTTAAAAATTATGATTTTAATAATATTAAGCAGCGTTTTAATTTACATAAAATTGGTAGTAATTTTTATGCGAGTGAATATCCTATATCAGCAATTATTAATACTTCAGCTCAAGAAGGCTTAGCAAATATTTTAACTAAAGATGAACGAGAAACGCAATTAAAAAAATGTGCTAGGGTAATTAATGATATTACAAGAATAAATGAAAAAGATACCATACGAGAATCTATTGCATATTCTCAGATTATTAGATTAGCTAGTGCATATAATAAGTTAAGTCAACAAGTACCTAAATTTTCATTAGTTAAATATAATAAAGACTGTTCAAAAATCCAATTAAAAGTTTATGATGAACAAGGAATAAAAAATATTATTGTTCAAGCACAGTATAAAGATAATAATTGCGTTAATATAATTATTCCTGATACAATTTATAGTAAAGGATTAGTATTATATAAACAAGCAAATAAGAAAAATATTTTTGCTAAATCTGTTTTTTCAAAAAAAATGTTATTCAATGTATTTAGTAATATTTTTAAAAATCCAGAAAAAGTAACAGATATAGTATTAAATAAAATAGCTAAACCCTTAAATAATAATTTCTATGCTAGTGAATATCCTTTATCAGCGATTATTAATAGCTTATCAAAACATAATTATCAAGTTCTAAATGATAAAGAACAAAAAGAAATATTAGCTATTAAAGCGCATTTTGGAAGAAAAATAACTGCTAGCTATATTAAAGATACTGGTATTCGTGATGATAATATAATCATGTCTAAATCAATTAGATTAGCTAATGTATATTCATTTATTAATAAACAGTATAAAGATGCTCATATTATTAATACTAATGATGATGCTACTAGTATTGAAATTGGCAGAGTATCTCCAGTAGGTTTATGTAAATATATTGTTCAAGCAGAATATAATAATAATCAACCAGTAAAATTAGCTATTAATAATCAATCTATTCCTGTAACTAATCAATTAGTAGAAGCGTATAATAAAGAACATACTAATTTAAAAGTTGCTAAATCTATATTTAGTAAAAATATGGTAAAATCAGTTTTAAAATCTTTTGTTAAACAAGCAAATATTGATGAAATTACTGATAAAGTAGTTAATCAAGCAACTAAATTAGATAATAATTATTATGCAAGTGATAAACCATTATCATATTTATTAAATAATGTTAATATTCCTGTAGAAAAAACGTATGATTTACAAAAAAGAGTAGACGAACAAATTAATCGCGAAGATATAAAAGATACTGGAGTACGAGATATAGAATTTACAGATAATTTAATTTCTGCTATTAATAAAGCTTCTAAATATTTAAATCAATATTTTAATAATGTTAATTTTCATAATGCTTCATTTGATAATGAAATATTAAATTATCAATGTGAATTATTTGATGAAAATACTGGATTAAAAAATAATATTAATTGTTTATTTAAATTTGATAATGGACAAATTGTAGATTGTAAGGTAAATATTAATCAGAATTCAGTTCCTATTGATAAAGTAAAACAAGCATTTGCATCTAGCGATATTTTAAGTAAGTATTTAAAATATAATAATAATAAAAAAGTAAATTCTCCAGTAGTTATTTCGACTAATCATTTTATTAATAAACTACAGCCATTAGTCAATAAAACTCAAGACGAATTAGTTGATATAATTGCTAATTGGGAAAAGCAAAATAAAATTTATAAAGTTGCATCTAACGCTTATGCTTCTAAATATACTATAGAACAATTATTATCTATGTCTTCATTAAAAGCTTTAACTGATGAAGAAATTAAATATAAATTAAGTAAACGACATAATTTATTAAAAGTATCTGCGGCTCATGTTAAAGATACTGGTGATAGAAAAATCGAACAAAATTGGGATTTAGATAAATATATTAGATTTATACATTCTCAATTAGATAAATTAAGTAATTATATTAAAATTTTTGATGTTAATATTGATAATATAAAATTAAATGTTAAAGCTGAAATTGGCCATCACGGATTACGACATACCGTAGATTTTATGTGGGATTTAAATAATAATATTCCGCAAAATTTAAATTATACTCTACCTGAAACTTCATCATTAGTACAAAAATATATTGATAATAATTCTAGTGCAAATGAATTTAATATTAATTTTACTGAAGATCAATTAGCTAATAAATTGTATAGTTATGTTGATAGAGATTCAGTAAAAACAGCATGTTCTTTGTTCGTTAATAATAATATATTATTAAAAAATGGTAATATTTATTATTCTAAATATTCTATACCTGAATTATTGCAATATATGGAAAAATATAATTTAGTTAATAAAGATAAAGTTAATCGTGAAATAAAATTAGCTAATAAACAAGTTGCAATTAATACTGATTCATATGTTGCAGATGATAATGTAAGACCTTTAGAATTTAATAATAAAAAAGAATATATAAATATAGCAAATAAAAAATTGGTAAATAATATAAAATTAGCACAAGCTAATCAGTTAATTACAAAGCGAAAAGCAAAAGAATGGCTAGAATTATTAAATGATAATAATAATATTATAAAGGTTCATAAAGAATTCACTTCTTATTTACGAGGTGAATAATATTGTTTATCAGTAAGAATGTATATGGAATTAATAATTCTATTCAGTATTCGCTTCCTTTAGGTATAGAATATGAGAAATTAGAACGAAGATTATTACATAAAAATAAAAGGCCAACTAATTTGACATTAACACCAGGAGTAAGCAATAAAATTAATAATCAGTCTATGATAAATTTTGAAGAACCAAATACAAAGCCTGCATATCCACAAGAAACTATACCGTATAGTCAAGGTGTTATATGGGAATGAAAAGATTAATTAAAAAAGCATCATATTATATAACTTTACATAGTTGTGTAGCTAAAAATGGAAGTCCTATAGAATTTTTAGCAACACTTATATCTGGTAGGCTACGTTATTCAATTATTATGGAACATCAATTTTATAATTCATCATTTTATGATGGAGATTCATTTGATGATGCTTTTGATTTATATATAGCAATTATTGCAAAATTATATAGTGCAACAGTAACTGAACAGTTAATAAAACAAAAACAAACGTTATTATTTAAAGCACAAGCATTATTGAAAGAAGCAGCGGATGATATATTTCGTAAAAGGAATTCTTTATATTTTACAAAGCCTTTATTCTTAGGCATTAATGAAAGCTGTTAATTAGGAAGTGAATAATATGATGACTTTAAAAGATTCTATAAATAATGATAAAAATAATTCGCGATTAAGACCGGTACGATTAAATAATCAAATAGATGAATATATAGACGAAGATGATAATATAGTTAATGAAAATGATATTTATCATAAATTATTAAATAATGATGATGAAGTAGGAGATACATATCCAGATATAGTTTTTGCAGATGGTTTATTTATTCTCGGAGATTTTGAATACTTTGTAACATATGAAGAATTCGGAGATTTAGAATTTGGGCATTTTGGCTTAATGGCAGGATTTATGCGTAAGTATAACAAAGTATTACAAGAATATGAGAATAATAATCGTAAAATGAGTATAGTAGAAGGTTATTATGATAGAAATACAATAGCGTTTATCAATGATAATAAGCATAAAACTATTTGGGCTACAGATAGAGATGATAATAGCTTGCTTAATATGAATCATTTATTTAAACCTGCTACATTAGCAGATAAAGAAAAAGCAGCAGATATTATAGCACAAAAGTTAAATGTTGAAAAAGTATATGCTTTATATGTTCCAGATAATAATCATATGAAACGTTTAGCTAAACTATTAAAAAAAAAGAAATAACTGCTAACTATGGAGATTGGTTAAGTGATTATACAGGAGATTTTTTTACGATAGATAATGGATCTATGACAAATCCTTCTAATTATATGTATCAAACTCCATTAGGATTATTATTTCCAGATTTTCAAAATAATTATATTAATAGAAAAGATAAAATATATGGACCTAGCATTGATCGTATATGGAAATTTATAGAGCCAAATGATCATGCAGAATGGCTAATGAGAAAAGATAATGGATAATATTATTTTTGACTTTAGTGAAGATGTAGATAAAACAGTTGATAATACAAAACAATTAGCACAATTAACTGATGATATTAAAGAAATTATAAATTTTCCTAATTATAATACATATGATGATGCTATTGTAAATAGACATTGTATTGGTGTAGATTTTGGTCATTAAGATGCTATGGTACGAGTGGTAAGTAAATATAAAGTAAAGTCAGAATCACTCATTAGAGGATTTATTGATACTAATAATAAATTAGTATTTATATTTTCTTATATTATGACTAGCGGAACTTATTTAGAATATTTACAAAAGTATGTGTTGCAAAAGAAATATATTAGCATTGATAATAATATTATTGATAATATAAATAATATATCAGAAATAGTAAAAACAGAATTAAAAATTAATAAAGTATATGTTTTATATTATCCTAAAGGTAATCAAGTACAAAGATTAGCAAAATTAATATAATAAATATTATTTTTTTTATAAATAAAATAAAAATGGAGGCTAAGAGAATTGGAAGTAAGAAAATTGAATAATACTCCAGATTGGGCCCAATCATTTTTATCTACATTCTTATCTACTCAAAAAATGGAACACGAAGCAGCTATAAATGTTCAAAATTTACCGAAAGTGGTTTGGCATGATTCTACATTTTATGTTGCATTAGATGCAGAAGAAAATAATGCTGATATTTTAAATAAATATGGTAATGTTGTAACAGTATTAAAAAATGTTGCATCGATTGAAGACGTAGAACAGCAATTAAATAAGCAAATTGTTGCAGAATTAGTAGATAATAAGAAAACAAATAGAGCTAAAGCAATTATAAAATTAGATGATGAATTAGAAAAAGTAGCTGATACTATTAATCAATTAGAAAAACAAGCAGACGATCAAAATGCTCCGTCTATGCAAACAACTGATCCATCTATTAATAAATCAGTTGATACAGTTACTAATACACCTACTAATACTACATCTAATATTACTAATCAGCAAATAGATAATGCTAATCAGGAACAAACAACTGCCAGTATTATTGCGAAATTGCAAAATCAATTAAAAAATACTAATAAAGTACTAAAAAATAATCAAGCTCAAATTGATAAATTACAACAAAAAGTTAGTATGTATGAAAATAGAACGGCTAGTATAAAAAATAGTATTGTAAAAATTGCTCATACAGTAAAAAAATTACAGGATCAAATTCATGCATATATTAATCCGGGTAATATTTATGATTTAAATTGTCAAGAACAAGAATTGAAGCATTATACTCAAACTGCTAATGAATCAGCAAAAGCTATTAATGCAGAACATAAAGTAGATATTACTACGCCACAAGGTAGAGTTTCTTTAAAAGATAAAATTTTACAAGATATTGAAGATATAAAAATGCCTGAAGAAATTCTTACTGAAACCATAGAAGTATCGCCAATAGAAAAAAAAGTGAATGATAACATTAACAATGATACTAATGATAACAATACTAATAATGAAGTAACTGTTATTACTACTTCTGCAGCTACATTAGATAAAGATAAAGCAGATATAGATGATAATGTTGAAATTATTGATGACAATGATGATATAAAAGATGATGATAAACAATATTTAAATAATGAAGATTCAGATACATTTAAGCAAAGAATTTGTCCTAATTGCCAACATTCAGCAGCACTATGCTTAGATAAAAAAACAGCATCGATTCAAAAAATAAAATGTCATAATTGTCATACAAAATTTGGTGTAGATTTAAATACTGAACAAATATTTAAATATTAATTAATAAGATAAATTTATATATAAATTGAGGTGTCATAATGAACATTAAAGATTTACGTACTAAGTCATTTAATCCAATTCAGAGTAAATTAATTTTTGCAGGTTATAAAATTGACAGTGATCATGTTAAAGAAATGCTTCAGTTTATGGGTGTTAAGCCTACAGATAATATTATTCAAGAAGCTATTGGCTATATGTCATCTAATGCAATGGAGTTTAATATGACAAATTTGCATAATTTTATTAAAGAAAAAGGCTATGATAAAAATAGATTAGATTTACGAGTAAAAAAAAATTAACAATTACAGCAGCAGATAAAAATAAAAAATCGAAAGACGAATTAGAATTTGATTTAGATTTTGATTTCGATAATGAAAATAAAATTGTAAATAATAATGATAATAATGATGATTTAAATAATAGTGATTATTTAAATTTAAATAATAATTTTGATTCTGATTTTGATAAAGAAGAAAAAGTTGATAAAGAAGAAAAAGTTGATAAAGAAGAATTAAATGATATTTCGCAAAAGAAAAGCAGTAAGATAAAAGATCAATTTAATCCATTCAATGATGAAGATAATTTCGATGATATAGATAACTTTAATAAAAATAATACTAATTCTGATATTAATTCTAATACTGATATTGATATACAAGATAATATTAATATAGATGATATTAATGAATCAGTTATGCAAATTGATGATGATAGTATTAATAGTATTACTAAAGTACAATCAGATATTATAAAAATGGATGAAGAAATTGATAATATTAATTTATTTATGAAGCATATGGAAAAGAAGGGATATCAGTTTGAGTCTTCTAGATTTTTAACTAAAAAATTTGCTGAATCATCGGATATGGATACAATTTATAATATTAATATTACTATTAATAATGAAGTAATTACTGCAATAACAGGTTATGACAATAATAATAAAATTATTGCTGTTCCAGATGCTATTATTGCAACTGTACAAAATGATATACAAGAATCATTAAATCAGATTATCTAAAATAGTATAATGATTAGATTAATATTATTTTCTAATCATTTTTTTATTTTAAGTCTATTTTTATTAATAAAATTAATAAAAAAATATTTTTTTATTTATTAAATGATTATTATATTTTTTTATAAATAATATATTATGAAATGTATTATTTTAATTATATAAAAATATTATGGAGTGATTTATATTGTATTTTGATACGCGGTATAATAAAAGTTATTCAAATGATTATGATTATTATGGCTATAATGATTATGATCAAAATTATTCGTATAATCAATATAATAATTATAAAGATATTTACGAAGATGATTATAAAGATGATTATAAAGATGATAATGAAGATTTAAAAAATGATTATAATGAAGAAAATTATTATAATGAGAATAATGATTATTATGATAATGATAATAAAGAATTAGATAAAAATTTAAGCAAAGACGTAGATGAGGACTTGGCTGAATATTTTTCAGATGCGCATATTTTTTCATCTAAAAAACAATCTAATAAAAAACGTAATAAACGTATTATTTATAAAGTGGATGATAAAATTATGGTATTAATAAATAAGGTACAAAATAAGGGCCAAATTTTATTCGGCCCATATGACGTAAATAAAAAGCAATATTATCAAATAGAATTAACTGATGGTAATATTATAGAAGCCGATGAAAAGCATATATCATATCAGTAATTCTATTGAATAAAAAAATATATACATAAAAAAAATAAGACTTGTATATTAATCTATTTTAATATATAAAGTCTTATTTTTTTATAAAAATTATAGGAGTATATAGTTAAAAACCCCACGCCTAAAAACGTGAGTTCGTATAAGTTCTTTTTGACTAGCTTCGGTTCTTCAAGAACTACGGTATCAAAAGCAAGTTCGTAAACATAATCGACAGATTCATAAACTTACAATTAATAAAGGCGGCACTCACAAGAGAAATCAATTGCCGTATGAGCTTTTTGGTTACAGGCTCTTTGATAAGGTTAAATGTCAAGGTGAGGTAGATTTTATCTTTGGCAGATGTGTGAGTGGAAGTTTTGATATTCGTAAGCTTGATGGAACTAAGATTTCTGTTGGTATTAGCTATAAGAAGTTAGTATTGATTTCTAGGCGCAAGACATATTTAACAGAGAGGAGGAGCGCGGCTCCTTGCAGTTAAAGCAGGAGTATCCGCCGCACATATATAATGAATTCAATTAATATTAATGATTTAAATCATTATTTTAATAATTTACAAAATGTATCATTGAATAGAAGAACTTCCAATAGCGGGTTTATGAAATCAGCTTTAGTAGATAAACAAGATTTACCTGGGCATATTCAGCGTAAAATGAAACGAACAGCTGCAGCTAATTTTTTTGCCAATGGATTAAATACTTTAAATGTTAAGCTATCTAATCCTACATTTTATCATCCGTTATTTCAACCAGTTAATATGCTATTACCGCGTGATCGGCGTGAAAGAAATGAATGGTGTAGACATTTTTATAGAACAGAGCCTATTATTGCTACAGCTATTGATTTGCATACAGAATATCCAGTTTCAGAATTTAATAATGATTGTCCTGATATAAATATTAAAAAATTTTTTGATTATTTAGCTTTTGATAAATTAGATATTATTAATTTGTTATTAGGTATAGGACATGAATATTGGAAAATTGGAGATGTTTTTATATTTGGTACCTTAAATGAACAAGAAGCAATTAGTGTTGCTATAATTTAATTATTTATGGAAATATAATTATTATATTAAAATCCATAATTAAAATTATATATAATTTAATATATAATTTAATCTAACGATTATTCTCTTAGTAAATAATTTTTTATTGAAATATCTTTTATAATTTTTTATAAAGATATAATCTATGCTTATATCATTATATAAGCTTAATAGATATTAAAATCTATTTTAAATATTATTCATATTTTTATTATCTTATTTATTATTTAATATTAATTTATAAGGAAAAATAAAAATATGAATAATAAAAATAAATTCTATGGTATTGTTAAACAACAAGTTACTAAAAAAAATTTAGATATTTATAATCTATTTAAAGAACTCACTCATATTAGTAAAAATTTATATAATCAAGCTTTATATATTATTAGACAAGAATATTTTAATAATAAAAAATATTTAAATTATATTAATTTAGATAAAAGATTAAAAAATGATGAAAATTATAAACTTTTACAATCTGGTTGTTCACAACAAATTTTAAAAATAGTAGATCAAAACTTTAAATCTTTTTTTAGTTTACTAAAAATGAAAAAGCAAGGAAAAATTAAAAATAAAATTAATATGCCTAAATATTTAGATAAAGAAGGATATTTTAAAATATGTGATGCTGAAGGTATGAAGCATATACATAATCTAAATGATAATTTATATTGGACAATACCTATGAGTAAAGAATTCCTTAAAGGAGGAATGATTTTATATGATGGTTCTATAGTCCAATCGCATGAAAGAATTAAAATACAAATACCTAATATATTAAAAGATAAAAATATAAAACAAATATGGATTATACCTAAACATAAAGGAAATTATTTTGAAATTCAATATGTTTATGAAATAAAGAAAAGAGTAAATTTAAAAAAGAAAAATAATAATTTGTTATCTATAGATTTAGGTATAAATAATTTATGTACTTGTGTTAGTTATAAAGAAAATGATAAAAATAAATTTAAATCTTTTATATTAGATGGAAAAAAGTTAAAATCAATAAATCAATTCTATAATAAACAAATAAGTAAATTACAGCAACTAGCTGCTAAAGATAGTAAAGCTCCTTATTATACTAAGAAAATGTATAATATAACTAAAAAGAGAAATAATAGAATAAATGAAATAATAAATAAAACATGTAAATATATAATAAATTATTGTTCTAAGACCAAAGGTCTAAGCGAACTAGCTTCGCATTGTTTAATGAACAGAATAGATACAATAATATTAGGTTATAATGAAAATATAAAACAAAATATAAATATAGGAAAAAGAAATAATCAAAATTTTGTAAATATACCATTTTATAGAATAAAAGAAAATTTAAGATATAGAAGTGAATTAAATAATATAGAATTAGTAATACAAGAAGAGAGTTATACAAGTAAAGCAAATTTTATAAAAAATGATTATATACCTATATATGGAAAAGTAAAATTAAAAAAAGATGTATATGATGAAAATAAGAAGTATAAATTTAGTGGGAGTCGGCCGAACCGCGGCAAATATATATTTAATAAAACTTTTATTAAATTTAAAGTAAATTATATAAATGCAGATATGAATGGTTCTTTAAATATAATGAGAAAATATTTAGATAAAAGTAAAGTTATAAATAGTTTAAAATTAGTAAAAGATTTTAGATATATTTTATACCATAGAGGTGTACTGTTAACGCCCATACGTATTAGAGTAAAATAAGAAATTATATAATATATAATAATATTTATTTTAAAATATTATATATTTTAAGAGATAATTCAATAAATATATATAATTTTTTTGATAAATGGAATAAGATATATGTAAGAATTAAGCTGAATCTATTACGTATAAATTTATTAAGATTTAATATAGATTTTAATAAAATTTCAGATGGGAAAAATTTACGATATTAAATCCAGATTATATTAATATTCGCACTTCAGTATTCGCTGATGAGGCTGTAATTGAATTAATTCCAGATGATCAAATTACAACTATTGTTCGTGAAGGCCCACGCGGAGAAAATGCAGAATTATATAATCAAATGCCTGATGAAGTAATTCGTTCAGTAAAAATGAATCGTAATATACGATTAGATAGTAGATTAATAACTCATATTGCACATAAGTCTAGTGATTATGAAAGCTGGGGTATATTATATAGTGCTCCTATAAAAATTGGATTAATTATTGGTATATACATTTATTTATCAATAATATATATTTATTTAAAAATAAATATATTATATAACGACTAATATTAGTAAATAAATGATTTATTTATTGAAAATTAATTAAAATATATAGTCATATACATTTATACAATATAAGTGATTAATAATTATATTAAAATTATTTAATATATATGATAAACTCCATTAATGATGAGATGCTTTAAAGCACTCATTTATAAAGATAAATTACGTTCGGCTCAAGATGCAATTGCTAATAGACATATATTCCCAATTAGATTAGCTAAGCTTGGTACTCCTGGAGAACCTTATCCAACAGATGACGATTTAAATAGATTTAGAGATTTATTAATGATGGCAGATGATGATCCTTACAGGGATTATTTTATTAAATTATTTATTGGAATATCTATTTTATATAGTATATCAATAATATATAAGTATTAATTAATATATATATATTTAACGATTAATATTGTATATTTTTATAGAATCATTAATTATATATTTTATTTATATTAATGATATAATCTATATTTTAATTAAAGTTAAAATATAATTATTTAAAATATTTATAAATAATTAATATTATTTTACTTATTATAATTTTAACTATTATATATACTATTTATATATAAAGTATAAAATTGTGGAAGTGAATAATTATTAATAGAAATCTTAAAAAGAAAAATACTAATGATAAAAAAGAAAAATTTTATTTAACTGTTAAACAACAAGTTAGTAAATATAAATATAAACAATTATATATATTATTTAAAAAACTTTGTAAATATAGCAAAACTATTTATAATAGAAGTTTATATTTAATTAATCAATATTTTATTCATACTGGTAAATATTTAGGATATTCTAATTTATATTATAATATTAAAAATGATATTAATTATAAATTGTGCGAAGCACAAATTGCTTGTAATATTCTTCATATAGTAGATGAAAGTTTTCAATCATTTTTTGAAGTAAAACAAAAAGGATATAAAGTAAATACTCCTAAATATTTAGATAAAAATGATTATTTTATATTACCTACCAATAAAATTCATATAAATAAAAATAATGAATGGATTATTCCTTTAAGTTATCAAATGTTAAAAGAATATAATTTAGCACCACGAAGTAAAGATAGATTTAGAATAAAAATACCTACTATATTAAAAGATAAAAAAATAAAATATATACAAGTTGTTCCTAAATATAAAGGTAAAATATTCGAAATTCATTATACTTATGAAATAGAAATTAATAAAAATATACAAGAAAATAATAATTATTTATCAATAGATTTAGGTATTAAAAATTTAATGACTTGTATTAGTTATAATCATAATTCTAAAAAGGAAATTAATAGTTTTATATTAAATGGTAAAGAATTAAAATCTATAAATCAAGGTTATAATAGAATTATTAGTAAATTACAAAAGAAAAATACTAATAAGAAGTTAAGATATACAAAAAAGATGTATAATATATTAAAAAAACGAAATAATAAAATTAATTATTATATTCATAAGACTTGTAAAAAATTAATAGATTATTGTTTACCAAATAATATAAAAACTATTATATTAGGATGGAATAATGATTTTCAAAGAAATTCTAATTTAGGTAAGAAAAATAATCAACACTTTACTAGTATGCCATTTAGAAAATTAAAAGATAATTTAGAATATAGATGTAAGATAAATAATATAAATCTTATTCTTCAAGAAGAATCATTTACATCTAAAGCTTCTTTTTTAGATAATGATTATATATTATCATATAAGAAAGATGAAAAGTTAGGCTATGTATTAAGAACAACAGATGATAAAGTAGAATTAAAAAAGCAACAATTTACAGGTAAAAGAATAAAGAGAGGACTTTATAAGTCCAATAATGGTATATTAATCAATGCAGATATGAATAGTGCTTTGAATATATTGAAAAAATATTTATTGAATAAAGAATATGAAAAAATAAAACAGTTAAATAAATATAAGGTTGTAGATAGAAGAATATCTTATAAAGACTTAATAAATAGTCAAGATATACATAATTTATATGAAGATATATCTATCTTATACTCTAGAGGTGTTCTAATAGCACCAAGACGAATTAGAGTTCGAGAATCAATATAGAATTGATTATGATATATATATAAGAATTATAAGTTCAGTTTGTTTAATACAAATTATATAAAGGATAAGTATATATTGAATCGATTTTAGAATATACTGTGAGGTATAGATTGATTTGACTTTAGATATATTAAGTGATTAATATATTGAGAAGTAGAGAGCTTAATTGGTATGAATTTTTAAAATATATAAATATTTTAAAATATATTAGTATAATTTTATTATTTATCATTATGGTGTACAAATGGATTATGTTGGTTCATCGGGAAAAATTTTACCGCTTAATTCTGAATTTGATTTTGTGCAAAAAGAATTAATGGCAGGTCTAAATATTAATGAATCTATGATTAATGGACAAGGTCCACAAGGCAGTGGAGATGTTGGCAATGCTTTAGGTAAACGATATATGTCATATCGATATAAATTAGAAAGATTTATTATTAATAAGATATATAAGCCTATTGCGGAAATGCAAGGCTTTTTTAAACCCAATCCTGCATTAAAAACTTCGCAAGCGCATTTATCGGATAGACGAAAATTAATATTAGCACACAAAGGAGAAATGGAATTAGTTATTCCTAAAATTCGTTGGAGTCAGCAGAACTTAACACAAGATCAATCTGCAGTTAATTTATTACAAACATTACAAGGTAAAAAGTTAGTATCAACGCGTACGGTATTAAATATTATTGGATTAAATCCAGAAGTTGAAAAGTCTAATCTTGAAAATGAACGTGGTACTGTTTTTGATCCTGATGCGCCAAAATCTGGTCCTCTTCCCGGAATGAAAGATTATGATGAAAATCAAGCAAAACAAGCACAAGATACATCTGAAGGTATGACAGATATGGGAGGTATGCCTGATTTTGCAGCTAAACAAGATAATATGATGCGATTAGGTAATACAGAAATTAATAATAATTTAGATAATACAGCAATTAATAATGATTTAAATAAACAAGCTAATAATATAATTAAAGATGAAAGAAAATTATCTGATTTTTTTATAAAACGGGCGAGCGAGTAACATATGGAAAGCAATATCAGCTCTTCGTCCGAAAACAAAATAGATCATTTGATTTAAAGCAAATTCTAAATTTACATAGATTTCCTAATAATATTAGATCAATTATTATTGCTTTAGATAATGAATTAAAAGATGAATTTTATAATAAATCATTTAATATACAATTATTTAAAAAATTAATATCTTCATTATTAATATATTATTTTAATTCTTTTTATAGAAGATTATTTTTTAATAATCCTAGCAATTTAATTAAAGATAAATATGTGAAAAAAATATATAATTTTGTTAATAATTTACAAATTACGAATATATATGACGAAATATTTACAAATATTTATATATTTATATATAATATATATATTGATTTACATATAGATAATTTACCAGATAATAATGTCGTGTATATTATATCTAATGATAATAAATCTATTTATAATTTTATTAATACGATAAAAGATTTAAAATATTTTCGAAAGCAATTAGATATTTTAAATATATCAATATTATTTGTAAATAAATTCGAAAATTATAAAATAAATAATATATATATTGAAAATATACCTAATAATATTAAATTTATTATTAATCGGTTATTAATAAATATTAATACTAATAAACATATTATTTTTATAAAAAATGAAAATGAAATAAAAAATAAAAATAACATATATATATATTATAATCAGAATTTAGAACAAATACAAAAAGACTTAATAGCAAAGTTACAATATTAAGTCTTTCTTTTTTATTTTTCTAATAAAAGACTTATATTTTTAAAGAAAACTAATTATTAAATAATTAGGAGGATTAATTGTGATTAAAAGACTAATAAAAAAAGCAACTAATGACGGTAGTAGTTTTTCTCGGCGATTACATAAAGAAATTGAATTAAGAACTATTAATGGCGATAATAATCGATCTAAATATGAACAAGCTAATATGGTATTTATTATTGCAAAACGATTAATTGCAGATTTACCATTAACACCTACTAATGATTTAGTTTATTCTATCGTAGATGATATTCAAGTCGGATTATATGATGATTTAGGCACAGTAAATACTTGTGATAATAATTGGCAAGATTGGCTAAATCGTACTGTTGAAATTTTGCAAGCACAAGGTAGATTAATAAATTATGATAATTCCATTAGTAAAATTATGATACAAAACAAGAATTAATATAGGAGATTAATATAATGGAACAAATTTTTAATCAATTATTACAGATTGCAAAACAATATACAGATAAGCGTTTATATAATTTTTTTGTTGAAAAGTATAATTTATTTAATATTACAGAAGTTAAAAAATTCTTTAATAATATATTTGATTCAGATAAGTTACTAGAATATTTATTTGATATTAAAGAACAATTAGCAGTAAAATTTATTTTACAGAATAATATTGATAATGCTAATATAACAGATTTTGCATATAATATATATAAATTTTTTGAAGATAATATGATATTATTATATTTAATTTTAAAAAATATTGATATTAATAATTTTATTATTGAAAAACCAATATTAATACAAATAGGTATTAATAAACAAGCTAGTATTAATAATGAAATTAATAATGACGATATTACTAAAATACCTAATTTCGATGATTATTTAATTGGTATATTAGGACAATATTTTATTAGTCCAAATTTTATAGAATATATACTAAAACAGGATTACATAAAGAATATGCAAGATATATCTAATGTATTTAATAATTTAGATATAAATTTATTAAAAGAATATTTACAAAAAATTGAACCTGAAAAAATATCTAATGAATTAGCTAAAAGTATAAATAGACCAGTTCATATAGATTTATATGATTATATTTATAATAATGCTAATATTATTAATCAATTAATAGAACGAATTCAATATAATTTTAGTAGAATTATATATAGAGAATTTTTTGAACAAGGTAAATATTTAGATAAATTAACGCAAGCTCGAGATTTAGCTAATATTAATGATAAAAAAGGCCAACATATTTATATTATACGTACTGATGTAAGTAATAGAGATAAAGCATTTATGGATATAGATAATGAAATATTATTATCTGAGCATAATGAAAATCATCAGCAATTATTTAATAAATATTTACAGAAATATAATGTTCGTTTTTATCGAGGAAAGCGAAGGCCTAAGAAAGATGAAGTACTATCGGAAACTAATGTAAAAGCTTGGGCATATGGACATGTTAGTAATAATGTATATATTATAGATGGAGTTAATAATATAACTATTGATCAAGTAATACAGGATTTAAAAAAGAAAGGAATAACTGAAAAAATATATTCATTTGAATATGCAAATGGTACAAAATATTATGGATTAGCAACACGAGAAGCTAAGAAGGTGAATAATTATTAAGCGATTAATACGTATAGCTGAAGATGTTAATTTGTCTAGCAGACAAAAAAAAGATGTAAAAATTCAATTATTAGTCAATGCTTTAAATAAGATTCCTAATGCAGATCAAATTATTTTTGATAGCATTTTTGATAAGAATATTTTATCAGAAAGTAATGAGCAATATACATCGAATTATTTTATTGTTGAAATATTAAGAATATTAACTTTATCAGGTTTAGATGGTAATAGTGTGCAAGTACAATCAATTGATGATGTATTAGAATATTTAAAAAATGATCTTGATATTAATAATGTTTTAAGTTCCAAGTCGATATTAAATGATATTGTTAATAATATTAATGATAAATCTAATTGTAATATACAATATAAATCTATTAATGACTTACATCAGCAAATATTAAGAATTGGAATATTTAATTATTTATCTGATAAATATGAAGATATTAATGCTGAATTACAAAGTCAATTTGATGAATTTATTAAAGATGATAATGTTTATAATATTTTAGAACAAGCATTTTCTACTATTGAAAATACAGTTGTATCTACAGGTAATGATAACAATAATACAGATATAGAATATACTTATGAGCAATTAGAAGCTATTAGTAAATTAAATATTGATGATTTATCTGATAGATTTAATAGCGATTTAGAAATTATGGATGTAGCACAAAGTGCCATTGTAGAAGCAGATTTTTTATATCATGATATTAATCAAAGTTATCGTAAATTGGCTGGTTTAATATTAGGATCTATTGTTAATACCTATAATGAAAGAGAAGGCATAATTAATAATTATAATCAATTTTTAAATTTTTTATATGATAATTTTTTAGGATTACAATTATCTGATTTTGTATTGTGCCGTAGAACAATTATAAATTATGATAATGATTTTAATCATATAGATCCAATTGTAGATTATATAATTAATACATATATTCAAAGTGAATTTCCAGAAGATAAATTTCAAGAATGTAATTTACGTAAAACTGGAGCAGAACGAATTGATGAAGTTTTAGAACAAGTCGCATCAGATTATTTAGATGAATGTATACAATATATTTTTGATAGATCAAGAACAGAAAATAATAATTTTATTGATATTTATTTAAATAAATTTTTAGAAAAAAAATCAAATTATATTAATGATAATATTCAAAAACAATCTTTTGCAGATATTTTAAAAAAAAAGCAAGGAACTGAAACAACTGAATTAATTACTCCAACTGAAATACAAGATACAGCAGATAATACACAAATAAATATTAATGATCCAAATACATGGGATATTAAAATTTTAATGAATAAATTGGGTACTACAACAGTAACAAAAATTATTTATGATACTATAAGTACTGATCAATTATTTTTTCCAACAGTAAAAGTAAATAATAATAATTGCTTTCAAAGATTTATTCATGATATTAGATTGCATATATGTAATGTATTAAAACAAGATAATAAAATTAATTCTATAAAGACTAAGGAAGAATTAATAAAAATTATAGAAGATAAAATTGATAATTTAAATAATCAATACATTATTAATACTCGAAATACAATATTGAAAGATTATAATGATAATAATGATCCAAAAATTGATGCAATTATTGGTAATTTAAATAGTGAATTAAAAAAGAAATTAAATGTTAAAAATGATTATTTAATTTATCCTAAACCATTATATTTAGTTGTATTACAGTATTTACAAAATTCAGTATATCTTAATGAAATAAAAAAAGCTTTTATTAATAAATTTAGAAATGACAAAGTATATAAAGATCGTATAATTTATTCATCTAATAAACAAAATAATATACAAAATATACATTATATGTATTTAAAATTTTTTCCATTAATTTTAATTGATGATTTATATTCAAAAGATATTAAAACATTGTCATATATGTTTTCGACTAGCCAGCTTAATAAAGTTATTGAAAATAATTTACAACATACTGAAGAATTGTTTTTGCCTAAAAATAATGAATATTATCGTGAATTTACACAAATACTAATACAGAAGCTATTACATAATTTAGGTACTATTTCACAGAAAGCTAGCGGTAATAAACGTGAATTACGTGAAATATTTGCAATATTGAGACAACGATATAATGATTTATTAGAAAATGAATACAATGGTGATGATCTTAATTCTATGGCGAATAAGGTAAGATCATTATTTTTTGAATCATATAAAAATATTCAAGATCCGTTAATATTAAATATTATAACTCAATTATTTCCTGATTTAGAATTCGTTGATATTGACACGCAATCTACATTAGCAAAATCATTATCTAAGTATATACTTGAAACAAATGGAAGTACTTTTTCATGGCATAATTTAAAATCATATTTTCAAAAGATTACAGTATCAGTTTTTCATGAAAATTATGATGCGAATAATTTAGATAGTGCGTGTTATAATACAGTTTTTTTAAATGCTATAGATACAATTCAAAGTGATAAAAAATATTATTCAACTAGATCATTCAGAGAAGCTATAAAAAATTATCAGCAACGAGATACATCATTACCTATTCAATCAGATAATGTTAATAAAACGATTAATAATAATACAGATAATAATACTGATAATAATACTGATAATAATACTGATAATAATACTGATAATAATACTGATAATAATACTAATAAAAATTCATATAAAAATATTAATATTAATGATTTAACATTGGATCAATTAAATAAATTAACTAATAATAAAATATTAGAAATAATTAATTTAGAATCTAGTTTTTTACCTGCGCAATTATTATCATTATTTTGTAATATCATTATTAAAGGAATATGTAATGATTTAAAAGATATGCAGATTAGTACACAAAAACAATTATATGATGCTATTAAACAATTATATATTAAGCTTATATCATATAAAAATTTTGTACGTATACGTAATAATTTGTTACAAAAAAAACAATATTCTATTGATCCATTAATTGATAATATTAATAAACAAATACCCACTTTACCAAGAATATCTATAAATAGTAAATTATATAAAGATATACTTCAGCATATTAATACAGATTTATTTAAACATTTTATTGAAATAATTGGTAATAAATACATATTAGATATTAATAATACATTATATATGCAACATTATCCAGATATATATATTGCTAATAATAATAGTAATAATATCAATGTTACTAACAATAATATTAATAATAATGATACAAATAATAATAATGATACAAATAATAATGATGCTAAAGATACTAAAGATACTAAAGATACAAATAATAATAAAGATACGAATAATAGTATTGATAATAATGAAAATAATTTAAATAATGAATCAGAAAATATAAATCAAAAAAGTAAATCTAGATTAAAATCGCGGACAATGCCTAAGCGATCTCGCTTTCCTAAGTTTCGTTCTCGGTTAAAAAATAAAAATGATAAACTAGTGCAAGAGAATAATTTTAATATTGAGCTAGATAAAAATAATACATCTCAAGTAAATATTAACGAAATACAATCATATGTATTAGACGATTTTACAATTACTCAATTAGAACAATTAATTCATTCATATAATTCATCATTTAATATCGATAATGAAATTGTTAAAGCTGCTATTGGACATATAGAAAGTTTTAATGGTGAATCATATAAGCGCATATTTAAACCATTATTTGAAGGAACTTTCGCAAAACAATTACCAACTAAAAAATTCGCAGAAAGTCTGTTAAAAAAAGTACAATTAACTACTTTAATTACTAATGAACGTAATAGATTTGCAGAATTCTTACGGATTTTTTTATTTAACATTTCAGATAATAAACATAAGTTTTTTATTCGTGAAGTAATGAATCAAAGAACTCTATTTAATAAACAAATTAGAGATTATTTATTACATAATACTAATATAATAAATAAAATTAATCAACGTTTATATGTAGCATTTGATAAATATTATAATGCTTATTTTGATAATGCTTTAAATAATAAAGTATATAATATGGCATTTGATACTCTAGCTAAAGCAAATAGTATTAATGATTCAAAAGGCGATGTACATCAATTTAAAGATTATTCATTAAAAAATAAAATATTAATTGTTAATAATCAAGCATATGTTTTTAATATAGATAAGTCTTTTGAAGAATATTTATATAATTTAAATATACATGAATCTATATATAATTATGCACAAGGGTATATAATTAAAAATTGTGTATTTTTAGATCCATTAATTAATTGTTCCGAAGAAGAAGCAGTTAATATATTAATAAATGATCCTTCTAAAAATATTCAAAAAGTTTATTTAACAATTAATAATGATAATAATATATTAACTGAACGTAGATTAGCAAAATTAATTAATAAGAGGTTATACAATTAATGACTGAGTTAAAAAATATTTCAACATTGCAAGATTTTTTTAAAGTTATACAAAAAAATTGGAAAGGTTATGAATTAGCTAATAATTTTAATCGTTCTGTCTTATTCGAATTACAACGGCAATCATATTTTAATAAATTAATTAATAATGAAAATGTGACTTCATTAGCTCAATTCGCTCAAAAATTTAAAGCAAAAAGATTTGATAAAATTGCTGTTACATTAATTAATAACATGTATAATTATATTAAAGATACTAATATTATTACTTATAATCGTGGTGATGATATTACTACTTTAATAAAAAATACTGCTAGATATATACGTACTAATGCGAATATTATTCAAATGGCTTATAATTTGTGGAAAGAAAAGCATCAGCAAGAAACTAATACTATTGATAAATTACAAGATAGTATATATAATGCAGATAATATAAATGATAAATTATTTGAAAAAAATACTTTTAAATATACTAATAGCGGACAATTATTTTTGTTCATTAATAATGAATTTATTATAGATGAAAATTCATATGTAGATTATCCTACAGAAGATATGCTTAATCAATATCTATCTCAATATGATAATATACAATCATATGCTTATGGTATGCAATATCCTAATAATATTTGTTTTATCATTAAAGACCAAGGTATGGGTATATCGTCATATCAAGAATTAAAAAAACAAGCTGAAGCACCTAAAATTTATAAAATATTAGACAAAAAAAGAAATAGATTAATGACTCAACGTATGGCAAGTAAGATAGCGTAAAGGAGGTTAATTAATGCAGCGATTAATTGTAGCGCGTAAAAAATTATCATTTGATAAAAATTTTAGAGATGTAGTTAATAATAATGATTTTTCTGATCAAAAAATAGCAAATATTATTATTAATTCAACTTTATTTAAAAAATTAATTAATAATAAAAAATTAAGTAATAGTCAAATTTTTGATAAATTAATTGAAGCAAAATTAGGCCAGATAGCAAAAATAATATTAAAAGAATTATTATCAAATAATAAAATATTTAATCAGATAAAAGTATATAATTTTAACGAAGTTATTAAAAATATAATTCAATATATTAAAATTAATCTAGATAATAATGAAAGTGATCTTTATAAAGAAATTAATTTACATATTTATAATGTATTTCATAAATCTAATGACAAGTCTATTGTGAAATCTATAGATAATATAGCAGATTTAAAAAAATATTTACATAATAAACGTAATATTGAACTTAGCGATTTATTAAGTGATATTATTGAATCAGCTGTTTTTAATTTTATATGTTATAATGAAGATGAAACTAATGCAATTTGTGAGGCTATTAAAGCTAGTTTTATTAAGCGTTATCCTAAAGGCATAATTAGTAAAGATGAATTAAATCAATTTTTACAAGAAAGAGTTATGTCGATTAAAGCTTTTTATTTTAAATATTTTCAAGGAAATAAATTGCCAATTATTAAAGAACTTATAAAAGATATATATACACATGATAATAATGTAGAAATAGAATATAATGATCATTTAGATAACGATTTGCGAATATATATGCCAAGCGATTTAATACACGATATATTTATTCGTAGCTGCAAAAATGTATTAAATAGTAAATTTTATTTAGATAGAATCGGTGTTAAAAAAATTATTAAAAAGTCTGGCCAATATAATGATAAATATATTCAGAATTTAACAATTGAAAAAATATGTGAAAATAAAAATATAGAATATACTCAGCAACAATTTAATAATAGTGTAAAAAATGTAAGTAGTAATTATCAATATTATTTAGGCTTAAATGATTCTTGGCAACGATTTAAAAAATTGCCAGAATATTTATTCAGATCAATTGTTAAATATATTAATAATGTTAAATCTATTAATGAATTAATGAATGTAATTAAATCAAAAATATCTGCAGATAACCTTTTTAAAATCAGACAATCATTTATAAATAATATGGATGGCATTTCTGACCCAGCGGTAAAACAAATAGTTACGGATATATTATTATCAATTTTTCCAAAAGGTAATTTTACTATATATAGAAATACTAATTTAATGAAATCTGTAGCAAATATTCTTTATAAGAATACACAATTTAAAAATTGCGTTTTTATAGGTTTAGAAAAATCTATGTCATCTTTATCTAATTTAATTACTAAACTCTTTATTAGAGCAGATAATACAACAAAAGATAAAAATAAAGAATATCCAAATAAAAAATATCTGAATAAAGAATATCAAAATAAAAAAGTAAAAACTAATCAAAAAGAAGAAGCTAAAATAGTAGATAAGTCGCAGGTAAATTTTAAATTAAAACAAAATAATAATGATAATAATTTACGAAATATGTCTTTACAGCAAATAAAAAATTTACCAACATTACCATCATTAAATAGAAAAAATGATAATGTTGGAGATCAAGAAAATATTTCATTAGCTAATTATTATCAGACTAAAATTATTATATCTTCTGATGGCAATATTAAATATTTACCGCCTAATAATAATATACAATATATCAATGAATTAACTAATAAAAATTTAAATTATGCAATCGGTACTATTACAGATAATGGAATAGTATGTATTCATAAAAATAATAATATGAATATTAATGATATTGTAAATATTTGTAAAAAGGATTCGCAAATTAATAAAATATATGAATTAAATGAACAAGTTAATTTAGCTGCAAGAATTATTCGCCGCGCTAAATTAGCTAAATTAATTTGGAAAAAATAGGAGAGAAAAATATAATATGAGAATTTTACAGCGTATTGCTAAAAATAATAAATCAGTAAAATTAAGTAATATAAAAACTATTAATAATCTAGTAGAAATAATTAAAAAAACGCATCATAATGGATATAGTTTAAATACTGTTAATTGGCATATATCAAAAGCTTTATGGAGTTTTAAAGCTTATCAAAATTTACTTAATGATACTAATATTAAAAATTATACCGATTTTATAACTCAATTTAAAAAGTTAAAACTTAGTCTTGTTATTAAAAAAGTAATTCAAGGAATATATACTGATATATCTCAAGATGGTGTTATTATTTATAATACTGGGGATAATATTACTCCGTTAGCTAGAAATATTGGACAATATATTCGTACTAATGGAAATATTATTTCACGAGTTGTTGATCAATGGAAACGTAACAATCAAGAACGTACTACAAATAATCAATCAGAACAAATTAATAATACTCAAACTAAAGGTGTAGAGAAACAACAAATTAATAATATAAGTAATGCTGGCGATTTAACAGATAATGTTTTTGCAAAAGCAATATTTAAATATGATAATTCTGGCGAATTTTTTATTTATGCTAATGGTAAATTTAAAATATGTGATTCTGTTAATGACGCATATCCTACAGAAGATTCTTTTAAAAAAGAATTAAATCTATTACATGAAACAGAAATTGGTACTCGTATACCTATTAAGTATTGGGCATATGGAATGAAATATCCAGATAATACTTTATTTGTAGTAAAAGAAGAGGGATTAGGTGTATCTGGTTATCAAGCGTTAAAAAATGCAGCAAGTGCAAATAAAATATATTTTGTTCAAAATAAATCAGGCGATAAATTACAAGCTCAGCGTATGGCTAAAAGGATAATGTAAGGTGTTGAATTAATGCTAGTAAGAATTGGTAGTAATTTTAGAATTAATGACTATAATTATAATAATAATCATTTATATATTGAAACTAATATAAAACCCAATTTCGATATTTTACGTAAAAGTGGTTCATTAATAGTAAATAAAGAAACACAAGGTATGATAAAAACAGCTAAATATATTACAGTTGCTCCCAAATCAACTGATTTTCTTTATATTCGTAATAGAGCTATTTCTGCAGGTAATGTTATTGATAAAGGCAACACAGCTGAAGAAATACCATTAGATACTATGTATAAAAATTTTTTTAAATATAATTCCATAGTACGTGGACCTAATGATAATGCTGATTTTTTCAGTGCAGATGAATTACGTCAGTCGTATAAAACATTTATTGGCAAAGCAATTTTTGTTGATCATAATAATGAAAATGTAGAACAAGCTCGCGGTATTATTATGGATGCAGTTTTTAACGAGCGCGGTAAATTTGTTGAATTATTAAAAGCTGTTGATAAAAAGGCTTATCCAGAATTAGCTCGTGGAATCGAGGCTGGGTATATTACTTCTACTTCAATGGGTACCCGTTGTGCATATTCTATTTGTTCAATATGCGGTAATAAAGCTCATACAGAAGAAGAATTTTGTGATCATATTAAAAATCATAAAGGCTCAGTGTTAAATGGATTAAAGGTCTGGGAAGATAATAGAAATTGCGAATTTTTTGAAGATAGTTTTGTTTCTATTGGAGCAGATCCTAATGCAAAAATTATGGAACGTATAGCTTGTAGAGGAAGAAAACATAAATCTAAATTAATTGATATAGCAAATGAAAAAAATCAACGAATATTTGAGAATCAATTAACTTCATTATTTGATGAATTAAGTAATTTACCTTGGGGATAACTAATGAATAGATTATTATATAAAATTGCAGACATATATGATAATATTCCACCAAATCAAGTATATAGAATTCAAGATTCTAAAGCGCATATAAATTTAACAACATCTGCAGAATTACAAAGAGATAAAGCATTTGTATATTTTAATGATAAAATATATATAGGCGTTAATCATGTTACTGCAATTAATAAAATTAAAGACTTGAGCAATAAAAAAAGACGATTATTATATACATATAGATTAAAACGTGGTACATTAAATAATGTAAATGATAAAGTTTCATTTGGACATATTTTAAATAATAATGTAGCGATTATTGATTCATATACTAATTTAAATTGTACAGACGAAGATATAAAAAATGCTTTATTATCAAATGGATATACAAAAATATATAGTGGATATACTCCACAATTAAAATTAACAGAAATCGATAGAATAGCTAAAAAGTAATTTTTTATAAGTATTTAATAAGATTAAATACTTATTTTTTTATATATAATATATATTGGAGGTATAATGTATGCGTGCAACTGTTGTTATTCCCATATATAAAGATACCTTAAATCCATTTGAAGAAATATCATTACAACAAGTAAGAAAAATATTATATAATTATCAAATAATTTTTATTGCGCCAAAAAATGTAAGTTTTAAATATTTAAATAATAATGATATTGTTATTCGTTTTAATCCTAAATATTTTATTAGTAAATATGCTTATAATGAATTAATGCTATCTCCAAATTTTTATAAAATATTTTTAGAATCAGATTATATATTAATTTATCAATTAGATGCATTTGTCTTTTATGATATGTTAGAATATTTTTGTCAATTAAATTATGATTATATTGGTGCTCCTTGGCCATATATGTGGATTTATTCTTATAATAATCAGCATATTCATGTTGGCAATGGAGGATTTTCATTACGTAAAGTACAATCATGTTATAATATACTTAAGCAATATAATAAACAAGTCGAATATTATTTAAATAATCATTTCAATGAAGATGTATTTTTTTCTCACTGTAGTATGTATAATAATTTTAATGTTGCGCCAATTAATATTGCATATCAATTTTCTATGGAATTTCGCCCAAGTAGAAGTATTAAAAAAAATAAAAATATATTACCATTTGGATGTCATGGATGGTATACTTATGAACCTCAATTTTATGCACAATTATTAAAGTATTATGGATATAATTTTACTAATATTTTAAATCAATTGGAAGATAAATGTAATATTATATATGAATGGTTAATTAATATAGTAAAACAACGGATAGCAGTAAGAATTAAAAATAAACAAGATATAATACATTATTTATCAACAACTAATTTTAATACAATTTATATAATTGGTAATAATAATTTATTAAGTCAATTATTAGTTGATAGACTAAATATAGAATATATTTATAAATGTAATAATATTAATGAATTAACTAATATTAATCAGTTTAGTTTATTATTGACCGATGATAATGATATATTATTAATACAACAGTTGCAAAATAAAGGATATATTTATGGTAAGCATTTTATTTCATTTTTTTATGAATGCATAAGATATTATAAAGATAAATTAAATATATTAAGTAAAAAAAAGGTAAATAGTTATGAGACATTATAATATTTTGCCAAATGATGTATATAAAATAACAGATAAAAATGCTCATATATATTTATCGAAATCTACAGAAATGCAGCGAATAGGAGCATTTTTATTTTTTAATAAGCGAATATATATTGGTAAAAATCATATATTAATTTTTGATTTATTAAATATTAGTGATGAAGAAAAAGAATCATATTTACAATATCGCTTTCTTCGTAAAAAATCGATATTAAATATAAATAATGCTATTGCGTTTGGTAGTATATTAAAAGGTAATGTAGCAGTTATAGATTCTTATGCAAATATACATTGTACGAATGATGAAATTTGTCAAGCATTATTAGTGCATAGTATATATAAGATATATTATGGTATGAATTTTAATTTATATTTTTTAGAAATACACCGATTATATTAAAAAGAAGTGATAAATATTGAATAATAGAATTTTATTACGTATTGCAGCCGATACTGATACAGATATGGATATGGATGTTAATACTGATATTAATACAGATACTGATACTAATATCGATACTGATATTGATACTAATACTGATGATAAAGATGATTTTCAATTTGATTTTGATAATTTATTTAATAATAATGATACACCAAAATCTGATATTGAAAAAATGGTAACTGAGCCTATGGATATGGACCCATTTGATCCATATACCGAATCGGAAGAACAAACAAATAGGCGAATTAGTGATCAATTAATTACACAAGTATTTAATAATTTGAGTATTGAAGCTCGTGGCGTATTAAAACGTATTGAAGATTTTAAATTTAAAATTATCCAAGCAAGAAATATGCTTAATGGCGATTCTGAATTAAAAACAAAAATTGAACAAAAACAAAAAATTCTTGATTCCGCAGCAGCTCAAATTTATGGTATTGCATTTGATTTAGAAAATTATAATCTTACACCTAATTATGAAGATGAGCAATTAGCTGGAGAGTCTTTTCCAACTATGGAAATTCCATCAGATGATTTAGATATAAATGTTGAGGGAGAAGATGATGAAGAAATTCCAACTGATGATGAAGCAGAAGAAAACAATGAAGGCTTACCAGCAGATAATATGGATGGTGGCGGAGATATGTCAGGCGATTTATTAGCTGGAGGATTAGAAGATATACCACCAATGGATGAAGGTGAGAGTGAGGAGGCTTAATGTCACATATTCATTTAAAAATATACAATAATGATGATAATGTAAATCAATGCTATCGAATAAGTCCGCGGAGAAAAAACAATAATTTTAATATTAATGATTATGTAAAAAATAATAATAATTTATATGGGATTATTAAAGATAAAAATGATAATTATATAATTGTTAACTGGAATGATAATACTTATGAACGGTTACAAATTCCACTAATAAATAAAAATTATTTAATACGTATTAGTAAAAATGAATATTCTGATAATATTAATTATGTAGATACTATAGAATCACAGATTTCACCATTACAAACATCAACAGTTAATACAGCTTCAAGCCAAGATAATTTTACTAAAAATAATCTTACTGGTAATAATCATACTGAATCTGAACAAGTTATTGAAAAAAATGCTGTTAAAATATCTAAAAAAGAATTATCAGCAGAAAATAATAATAAGATTACACAATTAATTAATTTGGCATTAAATAAAGGTATTATAGATCCAGATGAAGTAGAAACAGAAAAGTTAAAATTAACTGCATTTGATGATGAAGCATTAAAACAATATGAAGAAATGTTAAATAATACTTCTGATGAAGGAGAAGTAATATCATTATCAGAATCACAAATTGATACCAGTGGATTATCTCCACAAGAAGCTGAGGCACAAAATATGTTACATAAATTAAAACATCAGCGAGGAATATCTACTATGTCAAGACAAAAGAATGTAAATGTGAATGATGTAAATAGTCGTTCTTTGCATGATATGGAAAAAACTGCAATTACTTATATGAATACTAATAATGGACAAACTATTAATAATTCACAAGTATCATTAGATGATAGTTTATTACAAGCTTTAAGCAATAATAATTATCAAAACAATAATGATATAAGTAATAGTTATCAAAACAATAATAGTTATCAAGGTAATAATAATATAAGTGATAATAATTCATTTGATATAGATAATATTGATTTAAATAACAATAATAATTTTAATAATACTTTTAGTAATAATTTTGACAATAACTCTGACAGTAATTTTAATAATAATTTCAGTAATAATTTTAGTAGCGATTATAATAATTATGGAAATAATTCTAATTCTAATAATAATGTTAATAATGCAAATACAATGTCATTAGATTCTATAGTAGAACAAATTCAGCGAGATAATAAATCATCATTTTTAAAAACGCCGTTTAATGGATTAACAAAGCCATTATTAATTAATACTTCTGATAATATTAATCCTTATTTAGGGATTATTAATTCAATTATTTATTAATATATTTATTATTACATAAAATATTAATAATAAATATATATTTTATCAATATATATTTATTTAACGATTAATATCGTATATTTTTATAGAATCATTAATTATATAATTTTATATTAATGATATAATCTATGCTTTAATTAAAATCAAAGCCTAATAGATTTTAAAATATCTAATCCTATTACTTTTTATAATCTATTTATTTTAATATTATTAATTATAATATTAAAAGGTAGTTGATTATTATTAGTAGTAGGAATCTTAAAAATAATATCAATAAAGATAATAAATTTTATTTAACTGTTAAGCAGCAAGTTAGTAAATATAAATATAAACAATTATATATATTATTTAAAGAATTATGTAAATATAGTAAAAATCTATATAATTCTGCTTTATATAATATTAGACAGTATTTTTTTAATACTAATAAATATTTAAATTATACAAATAATTATCATAGTATTAAAAATGATATTAATTATAAGTTGTGCGAAGCACAAACTGCTTGTAATATTCTTCATATAGTAGATGAAAGTTTTCAATCCTTTTTCGCTTTAAAACAAAAAGGATTAAAATGTAATATTCCTAAATATTTAGATAAAAATGATTATTTTATATCATCTACTAATAAAATTTATATAAATAAAAATAATGAATGGATCATTCCCTTAAGTAAATTAATATTAAAAAAATATAATTTAAATTCAAAAAGTAAAGATAGATTTAGAATAAAAATACCTACTATATTAAAAGATAAAAAAATAAAATATATTCAAATAGTTCCTAAATATAAAGGTAAAATTTTTGAAATTCATTATACTTATGAAATAGAAATTAATGATAATATACGAGTTAATAATAATTATTTAGCTATAGATTTAGGTGTTAAAAATTTAATGACTTGCATTAACTATAATCATAATTCTAAAAAGAAAATTAATAGTTTTATATTAGACGGTAAAGAATTAAAATCTATAAATCAAGGATATAATAGAATTATTAGTAAATTACAAGAGAAGAATATTAATAAAAATTTAAGATATACAAAAAAGATGTATAATATATTAAAGAAACGAAATAATAAAATTAATTATTATATTCATAAGACTTGTAAAAAATTAATAGATTATTGTTTACAAAATAATATAAAAACTATTATATTAGGATGGAATAATGATTTTCAAAGAAAAGCTAATTTAGGTAAAAAAAATAATCAATTTTTTACTAGTATACCATTTAGTAAGATAAAAGATAATTTAGAATATAGATGTAAAATGAATAATATAAATTTTATTCTTCAAGAAGAATCATTTACATCTAAAGCTTCTTTCTTAGATAATGATTATATGTTAAATTATAAGAAAGATGAAAAACTAGGATATGTATTAAGAACCATAGATGATAAAGTAGAATTAAGAAAACAACAATTTACAGGTGAGAGAGTAAAGAGAGGACTTTATAAGTCTAAAAATGGTATATTAATAAATTCAGATATGAATGGTGCTTTGAATATATTAAAGAAATATTTATTAAATGAAGAATATAAACAGTTAAATAAATGTAAGGTTGTAAGTAGAAAGATATCTTATGAAGACTTAATAGAAAGTCAAGATATACATAATTTATATGAAGATATATTTACTTTATACTTTAGAGGCGCACTGGTAGCGCCAATACGAATTAGAGTTCGAGAATCAATATAGAATTAATTATGATATATATAAGAGATAAGTATATATTGAATTGATTTTAGAATACACTGTGAAGTGTAGATTGATTTGATTATATATTAGTATATATATAATAACAAGAGAACTTAATTGGTATAGATTTTTAAGATATTGAGATATTTTAAAAAATATCAGATTAATACTGCCTTTAGAGAATTATTTTCACCAGATATGTTTACATATATGGGAAAAAGATAAAAAATTTATTTGAATAAATATATTTTTTTATATATATAAAAGTATTATTTATATATGGAAAAATAAATTTATTCAAAATTTATTTTTTATATAAAATTATTATTTATTAGAAAATGTATTTTATAAAAGATTTTTTAAAAATTTTAATAAAATATATTTTTATTATGATTAAAAGTATAAATTATAAAATAAAATGGGAGATGGTGGTAAATAATTAAGGTAAATATATTATATATATCTTTAATGCTTAGAAACAATTATTATGCACTTATACAAATCCTTACACATTATTTAACTACCTGTCTAAGCAGATCTTCTAATTAAATAATTTATATTTTTATAATATATTTAATTATTAAAAAATGGAGGTGTATCTACCTATGGCAGGTGGGTTAAATAAATGTTAGCTCATGTTAATTTATAACTATTTCTGGAAAAATATTAATTTAAAATTTGTTATGATTAATATTAATCAGAATATAAATTTGTGCATATTTATATCAACGTATATATTTTATAACTATATAAAATGATTAAAAGAATATATATACTGTTTTATTTAGAAATGAATATTTAAAATTTAAATAGTTTTTAAATACTATAAATGATAAACATTTTGGGCCCACGTATCCCACGACCGATTATTTACGTCTTGGATATGAGGGCACAATTGATGGAACACATCAGATTTCAGCAGCGCTTGTTGCAGCTGCACAAAGTGCAAATGGAGAAGCAAATGAAGAACTTTGTGGTCGTTTTGCAGCTATTGATCCAACTGATGGCGGTGTAACAACTGCAGCAGCTGGTGGCAAAAATGCTGTCGGACTTTTCCGTGAAGATTTACATGATATGGTTAACGCATCAGGTAATGCGTCTTTCTACTTCAGAGGAGGGGAATATTATATTCAGTCAACCCGACTCGGTGCAACAATTGATCAGTTTACTGTTGGCGATAACATTACTTCTGATGCAGATGGTAAAGTTGTCAAAGCTACAGCATCTGATCGCATTCTTGGTACGGTAACACATATCGGACCTTATAAAGCTGGTAACATGTATGAATGGGCCGGAGCCGCTGCTAATGGCGGCGATTATCTCGGAATCATTTTACATATTTAATAGGAGGATGAGATAATTATGGCACTTACAAACGAACAAAGAGAATTTTTAATTGCAAAAGCTCTTGAGAGTCCTCAGGGACGTGAAGCTCTTGCACAAGCAATGGCTAATCCAATTCGTACATCCCTTGACTATCAAGGTATTGGACGTAAGATTTTAGTGGTTGATCCACTTCCTCAAGGCGCTTAAAATCACAGGAAGGGTGTCTATAAATTTTATTAATTGCTGGAATAATATTAAATATATTAATTAGCAAAAAGATATTAAAAAATAATTGATATTTTTTTCAGAGACTATATATAAAATATAATAAAGATATAGTCCAAGCATAAATATATGCTTCCTGTATATGATAAAGATGTTAATATAAGCTGGAGCTAAATATATCAGCATCTATAATTTAATTAATTGCTAAGAAATATTAATAATAATTAATTAGCAAGAAAGGTAAACATAAAAATGAATAAATTAATTTATAAAAAATGTAGTATGTTCTAATTGCTATTGAGAAATACATGATAAAAATGCTAAATCATTAAATGAATTTATTCAAATTATGAATAATTCCTTATCTTCAGAGACTATCAGTTAATATATCTATAAAAGTATAGTCCAATTATTTATGAATAATAATGTGATGCACGCGCGTTTGTTTTATCAAAGCGTGGTGCAGCTCCAGATCAGCTTATCGAAGGCGACAGAATTCAGGTACTTTAATGGAGCCTGTATATAAAAGATAAATTTGGGGCATAATATTATAATTAATCCCAAAGTAATATTTATAATAATATAAATAGACTATAGAGTATAATAATATCATTTATCTATATAAGATAAATATATATACCTAACTAAATTAGCATTAGATAATTTAGAATAATTATTTTCAATAATTATTAATAAATATTATTGTCCTACCTTTGAAATCGTTTCCTATCCTCAGGTACGTTTTTCACAGGTTAAAGAACGTCGTTTTAATATTATCGATAAAAAAGCACTGTCGATATAGAATAAATTAATTTATTTTCTGATAAGTAAATTTATATAATCAGAATATATAATTTAATTATTAAATTAAATTATTATATCAACGCATATTAGATATTAATTATAAAATAAAAAATATATGCTAAACTAAAGTTTTTTAGATAAATGATAATATTCATTTTAATGAAATAAAATCGCGTGCACAACAAAGAGCAAAATCTGATATAATATAAGAATATAAGAAAGAATAATTATAAATATGAAACAGAAAAATAATAGTTATATATCAATACATACTAATAAAAATGAAAAGCATAGTGCTGAAAATATATATAAATTTTTATCAGTTATGCTTAATTTCATGGTAGCATGAAATTAAGATAATATTAATTTTATACGCAATAAAATAAATAATTTTATTAAAAGTATATTATAATTATTTTTAATTATATCATAATTGTATCATATAATTAATTAATAACGGGGATTGTTAAATAAGCTTTAAATAACTATCCGTTATATATATTTATTTAAAATTTGTTATTAATAAATATATATGCAACGACTATAAAATAATTTACTTATTAAGTATAAATAATATAGTCTGATCTTATTAAAATGATAATAAGTTATAAGTAAAATTATAAAAATAATATAAATGAATGGCAGTAGAAGATGAAGTGGTCTTTACACTTCTTGACACAGCAGCACAAGATGTTAACCCTGTTACTGTTGGTACAGGCCTTACACGTCAAGTACTTAAAAATGCATTTAGAGAAGTCGAAAAGCATGATTTAATTGTAACAAAGATCGTTATGAATGCGCAAGCATTTGCTGATATCAGAGGATGGGACAATCGAGATTTTGATCCTGTTAAACTTTAATATATAAAAGAGTAGCTGGATGTAAAAATAATTTGGCTAATTACTAAGAGTTTTTGTTTTTAATATATAAAATAATTAGTAAGGAAAATAATAAATTATGAAGTAAAAAAAAGAATCTAATAGAAAACGAAGTATAGCTTTAAAAAAATATTGGGCAAATAAAAAAGATCATACTTCTCCTAATAAAGGAAAAACTTATATTGAATTATATGGAAAAGGAAAAGAAAAAGTAAAAAATATAAAGCAAAAGCAAAGTATAAAAATGAGAGGTAATAACAATCCGGCATCTAGACAAGCTGTAAAGGATAAAATTTCTAATACCGTAAAAAATAATTATGCAAAAGGATTAAGAAAATTACCTAAAAATAATACAGCTAAAGGTTTTTATAGAGAAGATTTGCAACAATATGTAAGAAGTACTTGGGAAGCTAATTTTATTAGAATTTTAAAATTTCATAATATTAAATATGAATTAAATATTCCAATTAAAATAAATAATCAATTAATTACTTATTTTGTAGATTTTTATTTACCTGATTATAATGTTTATATTGAAATAAAAGGTGAAATTTATTCTAAAGAAAAATATGAAGTTTTTTGTAATTAATATAATTATAAACATATTTTAATTAACAAAAAAATCTGGAATAAACTAAAAGAATTATATTCATATTTAATTATTAATTGGGAAGGTAGAAAGAAATATCCTCCTGATAAGATTATTCCTTCAGAGACTAAATGTCAAACAGAATTATTTAAAATATTAAATATTTCGGAAGATATAGTCCATAAAAAATAAATAATGTACTCAGTTCGAAGTTTTACAGACTGGTCTGTTTGGACATAAATAAATGTGTCTGTAAATTATTAATTTACTAGAAATATATTATAATATATATTTAGTAATTATATTATATATTTATATATAGTTTAATTTAACGACTAATAATAATTAATAATAATGATATAGTCTAAACTTTTTTATAAAATAAAAAGTATAATTATAATAAATTATAATAATATATATGATTTGGACAGCAGATATTTTAATTAGTAAAAAAGTTCCACTTAATACTATTTATGTATTAGCTGACCCCGAGTTCGTGGGCGTTATGCCTATTAGACAGGATATTCAAGTAACAATGAGAATTGCTTGAAATCATTTATACTATTTTCTGGAAATAAAAGTAATCAGAAAATTTATATAATTATAATTATATAAATTTCAACGTATATAGATATAACTTTTATATTAATTATAAAAGAAAAGTTATACTTTACTATTATGTGTTAATAGAAAAAATATAAATATATTTTAATTTAAAATGTAAGAATTCCCGCAGACGTGCCGTCAGAATTGCGTCTAGGCTGGGTGATATATGAAGAAATCTATTAAAATATTATTATTTTTTCCGGTTTCTATTTATATAATTTGCATTAATTTTCTGAAAGATAATATTAATTATAATCAGAACATGTAATAAAAATTAAAATTTATTATATATCAACGTATATAGAATATATATTTTTAAAATTTAAAAATAAAGATATATACTAAACTATTTTATATTATAAAATAGTATAAAAATTAAAAATTTATAAGAATTTATTTTTACGGAGCGGCCTGTGTTAATTCCATGGCCGTGGCAAAGATTGAACTTTCATAATCATCAATTATAATGAAATAGATAAAAAAAGAGATCTAATTTTTATAGATCTCTTTTTATTTTTAGTAGACTTGAATTGAATTAATATAGAATAAAATATTATACTATTCAAGTCAAAAAATGTGCTATAAATTTTATGAATAAATGAGTAAAAAATAGATTGAAAAGATTAAATATAAATAATTGATTAGATTTTTAAATCTAATTAATTATTTCTTTCTTTATTATTTAATTATTTTAAAAAAAATTAATGAGGAGAGTAATTAGAGTCAGTAATTCTACACTTATTGGCGTAAGTTCGTATAAACTCTTGCTGACTAGCCTCAGTTCTTCAAGTGTTACGTTATCTGTAAATATATAGGTACCGGCAGACGTAAATTCTAATCTGCCGCTCTACGGCTTACGGCTAAACAGTTCTGAGGAGTAGGAACAGTGCTGTAGGCGTATAAAACTGTAGGATAACATTGTAGGATAACATTGGCTAAGGATTGTTACGCTAGCGGGCGGTGGTTTGTTTCTATTTAGTAAGTATAATGCCCGCTCGTCTTTGGGCGAATTAATTTTAGAGGAAGGGTGCACATATTTGATGAATAGAAATTATATATTACGAGATACAATTATATTTGGTAAAGATATTCCTTCGTATACTGATATATGTCATTTTAATAAATTAAGTTTAGATCAATTAGAACAATTAATTGATTTAGAATTTATAGAATTAGATGAATGCCAAAATGATTCTCCAAATACGCAAGAAATTTATAATTTTATAAAAAAGTATCCTAATTATACAGCACATGGATATGTAGTTACTATTAATAGAAAAGATTATCGTACTACTTTAGAAGGAGTAGAAAAAGATACAGAATTTAATTCAGTGCAAGAACAAAAAGATTTTTATAAGTTATTTGGAAACGCAGATGAATTAAATGTAGATAATAATGTTTATTGTTGGTATGATTAATATTAATATTTTTAATATTAAAAAAGACCTGATTAATTTATATCAGGTCTTTTTAATTTATATATAAGGTATTAACTTTTTCTGTATATTTTTTTATATATTCAAGAATATGAGCATTTAATTGTTCCATTGTTAATGGCTGTAAAATATACCGTCTAAGATTATATTTATATTCACTATTTCTATTGCATCCATTTCTAGAAAATCGCCACATAATATAACCAATAAAATCATAACTATTATTTATAGCAGAAGTATTAAAAATATTGTGAGCATCTTTAAAGGTTGTTTCTGAAATATTAATAATATTAATTTGGTCTAATGCTTGCAATAAATTAATTTTAGGTAATATATTAATTAATTTATCATTATTTTGTAATAATGATTTAGCAGTATTAATAATATTTATATGTAAAGTTTCTAATTGATTTTTATGATGTATTAAATATTCTTTTATATATTTTTGCATTTTTGGCATATTAAGAAAATATTGATTATCCTTTCCACTTTTCTTTTCTTGTTCAAAATTTCGACGATTATTTCCAGTTAAACAAGTAGTTCCGCATAATAAACTAATTAAATATTTTGCATAGGGCTGTTGATAAAATTGAATTAATATATCATTATCAGCTAAAGAACCATTAAAATTCATAGCTAAGCGAATTAAAATTCGATTATTTATACGATTTGCCATAGTAGCTCGTCGAGATTGTAGCAGTTTCTGGTTTTTTGGTGTATATGGATCTAAATATTCAATTGGTATTGTTTCTTTAGTAAATGTAAAAAAATTAGATATACGAAAAAAATGCAATGGATGTTGTTGTATATCTTTATATAATTGATCATATATATTACTTGTAAATTGATAATTGTTTAATAAATTATATGCATTATTAAGTTTATTAAGATTTTCTAATAGATATGGAATAATATATTTTTTATATAATAAAGTTAATTTATATCTTAAATATATATCAGTATAAAATTTAATATTACTTTTTTTTATTTCAGGCTTAGGATTAGTAACAGTTGCTTGTATATCTTGAATTGTAATTTCGATTTCTTGAGGTATATGATATATAGCTGATGCATTAGGTTTATTAGCCATAGCATTACGCTCTATAGCATACCAATCTAATGGCTTACTAAAGCCTCTAAAAGACATGCGTTCAAATCTATGATGTTCGGCCATATCAGGAGATATATTTTTTCTATAAGTTACTAATTTTCTTAATTGAGTACTATAATTATTAATATATGTTCCAAGGGTAGTTCTGGCTTTATCAATTTTTTCTAATATGATATTAGATTTATTAAAAGCAGCGGCATTAGTAAAATCTGAGGAAAGACCTTGCAACTCTTTTACATTTCTTTTTCGTGGCATTTTTTTTAATACAAATAGTTGTTCTGTGGATAAATCATCTAAGCTTTTAGTAGAGTCATATTGTATTTCGTTATTAAATTTTTCAATACAAAATTTTAATGCACAAGCATTTATTAATTGATATAATGTGTTTCCAGTTTTTTTATTTAATGGCGTAAAATATGGATATATTCGTTTATCTTCTTCGCCTTTATAAAACCAATTTGGATTAAGTCGGCTAGAAATAAAAGTTTCAACATTTTGTGCAGTTATATTACCGATACTCATGCCATTACGATTACCTATAAGACTTTCTTGTTTAAACATATCGATATATAAAGTTGCTAAAAATTTATTTACTAAATTCGTTATATTATATTCAAAGGCACTATTTATTTGAACCATAGATTTATTATCAAAAGCGATTTTATAAATTGCAGATATTGCTTGTTTTAATTGATTAATATTAGTTATTGCATCGCTATTTAATATTGTACGATTAGTGTCATCGCATTCTTGTAATATATATTGTTTTAATTGTTCTGGATCAGTGAATTCATTAATTTTATCTTTTAGTAAGTTGGCATTTATATTATTATTATATTTTTGTAATATAGATTCAAATGAAGTATCTAATTTAATTGATTTTATTTTTTGTCTTTGGGATCCTTTTTGTCCAGATTCATTTTGTTCAGCTTCATCTATTGTTTCTGGTACTAAATTTATATCTTGTATATTATTAATAGTGGTTTCTACTACTTGAGTAATATCTGTATGTTTAATAGTGTTATTAATTTCATCACGAGTATCTGGAATTTGTATTTCTCCTTGTAAATCAGTTAATATCTGTTGATCTTTATCTGTTGTTATAGCTCCAATGCCTTTATCTAATAATACTGAAGCAGGAGATTGCTCATCTTGCATGTCAAGCTTTTCATTATCAATTTTATCTATTTCTTCATTTGCTTTAATTAATACGTCATTTGAAGATTCTTCTTCTGATATTATATTATTAAGTATATCATTTATAGGAATGATATATTCTTCTGGTTTTTGTGTAATTTTTTGTAATGCATCTGTTATACTATATAAATTTTTTTGAGTATCTGCTATCTGTTGTTGTATATTGTTAGTATTATTATCAGCATTATTATTAGCATTATTATTATCTGAATTATTATTATCTGAATTATTAAGTATTGTATCAAAAGATTGTATAATCTGATCTGTTTGTTTGTCAGATTTACGAGATTCTTCAAATAATTCAGCTAATCCATGTGTTTCTTGTTCGGTCAATTTAACTTTTATTTCTTTATCATTATTATTATTATCATTGTCATTATTGTTATTTGCATCATTTTTTATTTCAGTTTCTATAATATTAGGTTCAGTAAAATTAAATGGGTCAATAGCATTTGTCTTTAACTTAGATTCATCAGTACTTGATTTATCGTCGATAGATTTATTTGTATTTGGAATATCAGTATTAGATTTATTAAGAGTATTATTATTTAAATTTAATGTAGTGGGTTCATTAAAATTAAAGTCATTAGGCTTAGAGGCATTGTCTGTATTAGATGTATTTTGTATATTAGGAATTGCTTGGTCTAATTGCGAATCTTGCTTATGCAAGCTTTTTAATCGTTGTCTGAAGCTGGGTTTTATTTTCGGTAATTGATTATTTGTAGATGAATTATTTGTATGCTGATTATTTGTTGGTGGATTTGTTATAGGCATATTTGTTGTAGAAGGATTAATTATAGAAGATGAATTAGGATTAGGTTGAATTTTATCTAAATCGGATTTAGACATTGGCTGATCTTGTAATTTATTTTTAGCTGGTTCTTCAATTACATTAGGCTCTTCAATTATACTAGGTTCATTAATTACATTAGGCTCTTCAATTATACTAGGTTTGTTAATTAACATGGGCTTTTGCTCTTCTATATCATTTTGAAAAGCGGGCTTTGATTCTTTGTCATCAGAAGGTATATTAGAAGGTACTTTAATAGGCCTTCGTGGTCGAGATATAGCAGTAATATTTTTATTTATATTATTATCAAAATTAATTAAGGACGCTAATTTATTATTAAAATTATTATTATTGTATTTATTTATAAATTTCATTATATTATAATATAAGCCTCCTTTATAAATACTATTTTTTTAAAGAAATACAAAAATATTCTTATATAAAAAACAATATTTTTTAAAGTTTATATATATAATAATAGTAGGAAGTGAAATATAAATATGGGTTTTAATAAAATTATGAATACTATATTAAAATTCCGTAAATTAGCAGCAAAAAATAATATTGATCAGCAAATTCATGAAAAATATCCCCGATATAAGAAACTTTTACAATTGCGAGATAATTTTGAAACTTTATCAGATGAAGATAATAAATTTATTGAAGATTTTGAAAATTTATTAAATCAAGCTGCAAAAGAAGAAGATACTACAGATTATAATTTACCTGATACTCGTAGTACATCATTTAATAAATATGATCGTGTAATTCAACAATCGCATAAGCCTATGGATGATATAGTTAATGAATTAATTGAAAATCCATTATTTCCATATGTATTGCGTTCGCGAGTTGAACGCAATACATTTAATGATCAAAATGCTAAAAGTGAAATTGAAAGAATAGAAAAATATCTTAAAGAAAATAAAGATACCTTTGAACGTTATCAAGCATATTTAGAAAAAATAAATTCAATTATACGTTATAATGATTATTTACAAAAAACAATAAATGATAATCAAAGTGATATAGAACAATCTAGACAGCAAATTGCTGATAATGATAATGAAATACAACAATTAAGTAAGAAGTGTGACAGTGCAGATAAAGATTTAGATGCGCCGCAGCAAGATGAAACTGGAGAAACATATACTTATCGTGATTATTATAATCAAGTAATAAATGATAATATTGCGTTACTTGATTTATATAATGTCGGTATAAAAAAATCAAAATACGAAAACTTATATAATAGTATAACTGATCGAATAACTGAGATGGAAGATTTTCTTAGAACTATGGAAGATACAGCATCAAATCAAACGCAAGATTATGAAAATATTAAAGATAAAAAAAGTAGATTGGAAAATATTGATTTACCAATAGCACGGCAACAATATTTGATAGCAGATGCAATTGTAAAACAGGATTCTAAAAATATTTATCAAGATGAAGATGGCTTTGATTTATACGATTATATTGATGCAATTGAGTATAATCAAGAATTAAAGGATTTAACTAAGCGACTAATTAATAAAACTATAGATCTATTACCGCATATAGATAAAAGCAATAGTAAAAATTGGCCTTGGAATGATATTAAAGAACAGATGCCAGAAATATATAAAATAAAAGTATATATTGATACTTTACAAAATGGTCGAAAGAGAATTAAAAATTTAAATGAGGAACAGATTAGTTTAAATAACAATATTAATCGATTAACTCACGATAATAAAAATTATGAAAAGCAGTTACAAAATAATGAAGAACAATATATGAAAGCTGAAGATATGACAAGAACACAAGATTATAAAGACCGGCAGAAAATGGTAACTGAATATATTGAACATAGAGAATACTTAGGAACGTTACAACGAGCATATAATATATTAGCAAAAGGCAGTAAAGAAAATAAAAAGATTCCAGATGAACAAACTAAAATTGATCAATTAATTGAATCTATTAAAGCTGCAGAGCAAGCAATTGGTGCTACGCAAGTAGATTATGAAAATGCTTTAGCTGTTAATTCCGGTAGTAGAACTATAAAAGAGAATCTGATAATTCAGAATTATGAAAAAGCACAGAAAGAATTAGATCGAAACCGTATGAAATTACATAATTTACAGCGTACTAATACTGAAAAATTAGATGCAGTAAATGCAGCAAAAATTGATTATAAAAAAATTGCGGATAAAATTATTCAACGATTAACATCTAAACAATCATTATTAGGCATTTTATTAACACAATCAATTAATAAGTTTGTATCTTATTATTTAGCAAATAATAATTATCAAGCGCCTGATTTATCTGCGAAAATGCGATTATTACATTATTATATGGCAGATGGAGCACCTGATAAAAATGTTAGATTACAAGATTTAAAAGATTTTCAAGATTCTGATAAAAATTTAGAATTATTACAAGCAATAACATCTGTATTAATGAAAGAATCAAAAGATAATATTATGGCAATTTTTATATCGATATTAAAAAATGATTTTAATGAAATTTATAAAAGTTATAATTTATCTACAGTCGATAATACAAAGTTATTTATTGTGAATCAAGATACTCAAGAACGTATGGGCCCATATACTAGTTCAGAAATTAAAGCTGAGCTATTACTTGATAAAAATCCTAATATTGATGATGTTATAACACGAGTTGTAAAGGGCAAAGAACAAAAATTTAAAATTATTGAAGATAAATTAACTGGTGATCAAATTTATAATTTATTAAAAAATGATGATCAGCAAGAAATTAAAAAAATATTTGATAAAGTAAAAATTGAAATTCAAGAATATATTAGAAATGAATTACAATATAAATCATTCGAAATTTGTAATAATCCAGGTAATAATTTTTATAGTGTTATGCTTGCGCAAGCGATTCAAGATGATATCGCTGATAGCATTAATATTAATACATTAGAACAATTTCTTACTTCAACTAAATCAAATAAAAATAATATTAAAACATTAAACAAAGCGTATTTTAGTCAAACTGTTGATAAATTTATTGATGAAGTTATAAAACAATTATGTAAAAATTTTAATACTGATAATGAATATTATATGTTTGTACAGTTTTTACAATTATATAATGTTCAAAATGATGATATGAATAAAAGTAAGGAAGAATCTAATACTGATTATTATGAACGTTTAAAGAAAACATATGGTAAGTCTTTTAATATATTTAAAGCTGAATTAGAATCTATAATTAAAAAACATATTTCATTATGTAAAAAAGAATTACAAATACGAGATAGCGAAAAATATAAAATGCTAACTTCGCAAGATATGTCTGAAAAAATGCAAGAACATTTTGATATATTAAATGGATATATTGATGAAAATGGTAAGCAAGTATTTGGATTAATTTCACAAATTCACACTCTTGAACATAAATTGCAAGAGTGCGAAACTGAATTATACAGTACATTAGTAAGAACAGTACAAGATAAATTTAGCACAATCGATAATACAATGATTAAAAAACTTTTTGATAATCTTATAATAAAATTAATTCGTGGTAATGATAATATTGATGAATATATAAATAATCAATTAGCTACAATTAATTATAAAACACCAACAAAAACTCGTCAGTTGTCTACAGATATTCAAAGGCAAAAAGAAAGCACTATTAATATATTAAAAGCTTTACAAACAACGGATTTATCTCGTAGAATTAAAGAATATAGACAGCAATATCAAGAATATAAAGAATTATTAAAAAGTAAAAAACATGAAGAAGGTTATATTGCAAGTGAAGCTAAAGAACAAAAAATGCAAGCGGAACAAAATAGTTTATTAATAGAATTACAAGCATTATATACTAAATTATATGGAGCTAAATATAATCCATTAGCACAATTATTAAAGAAAGAACAATTACGAGTACGTTCTGAAAATAATGAAGAACTTACAGATGCTCAGCAACAATTACTGTATCATTTAAATGATCCAGATGTAACAAGACGGTATATGCAATCATTTGATATGAAAAAATTCATTAATATGCTATCAACTGAAAAAAATATTCAAGGCGCAGGATTATACGGTCAATTAGTGGCATACGATAGGAAGAAAGAAGAAACGCTAAAGAAAATAGAAGAAAATTTAAATAAAATAGCAAAATTAAATGTAGAAAAAGCTAATTATGAACAGACTAATAATCAAGAAGAAATTAATCGAGTTGAAAAAGCAATTAATGATTTAGAAAAATTGAATAAAGATAATTCAGCACTTATAAAAGGCTATGAAGAAGATCGTAAAAATTTATTTAATAATACAATACAGCCAATTCAAAAAAGAATTGAAATGTTAGAAAAAACTAGTTCGAAATTAATAACTACTATTAATACATATGATGATGCAGAAGGAATTGGAGATTTAAATAGTAATAAATTAAACGATCGAGAAAGGTATTTAGTATCATTATATACTACATTAGTAGATATTCAAGCACATAATGATTCGGCTGCAAAAATTCAACAAGATATAAACGAGCAAGAACAAAATCAGCGAGCACATATGCAACCTATTGATTCAATTTTTGAATTAACTAATAATAGTAAAAGTAAAACTAAATACGAACAACGACGTGCTAATGAAGAAAATGATGAAAATATGAATGATGAATTATCATTTAATAATCGCGAAGGCGATTATCAGCATTCATTTATGCATTTAGATAATCCCGAACAAGATAATTTTGGTTCTGAGAATAATCAAGATTATGATAAAATAATGAAATTGTATTGGGAAAATCCGGAACAATTAGGAGATTTATTATTTGATATCGATAAATCTGATGCTAAAAAATGGATGGATAAATATATCAAAAATCCGGCATCTATTCGTAATCCAGCTTATAGACCGTCTAAAGAAACTGTAGATGCATATTTGCAAGAGCAATAAAAAAAGACTATTATAATAGTCTTTTTATTTTATCCAAAAATACGCTGAATAATTTTATTAGATGAAGCATGCTTACTACATTGTTCGCAACTACAAGTTGCATCATTAGAACTATCTAGATTTTTCATATCTAAAGTAGTTTCAATGCATGCTTGATCTTCTGTTAATAAGTTACGATGATCGATAATAGTAGAATCGACATTACCTGATACTTCTGTATGGCCTTCGCGTCCAATAGTGTCTCCACGAACAACATATTCTTCATTTGCTAAGATATTTTTAAAACGATCTCTCATTATAAATCCTCTCTATAAAAAAAATTATATGTATCTTTTTATCTAAACAATAAAATAAACCTAATCTTTTTATTTTTTATATTTTTAAATTATTATATAAAAAATATAAAGGAGTTATGATAAATAATGCGATATATAAAAAATCTAAATTATGATGAATTTTATAATATCATTAAACATAAAAAAATTTTTTCTATTATTTCTTCTAAAGATTTAAATTGGAATATTAATATTAATGAATATATTGAAAATGATAATGCAATAAATACTGAAATAATAGAAAAAGATAATAATATTTTTGCATTAATATCTTTACAAGATAATTTTAGTAAATATAAAGTATATTTTATTGCATATATAGATGAAAAATATAGATTACGTGCTTATATTCCTAAACATGGTAATTTATATAATCCATGGACCGGTTCCCATTTTGGTAATGAAAGTATATATGATGCATATTCTTCACTAAAAAGTATTACTAGAATGCCAAAACAATATTATGAGGAAGATAAAGAAAATGGCGGATATAAAGAAACAGAACAATATAAAAATGATTTTGAACGAGTAAATTTAGAAGAAGATAAAAGTTTAATGATAAAAGAATTTTTATATTTTCATAGGAGTAGTATATAAATGAAATGTGTATTTAATATAAGTGATATTTATATAGATAAATATATATTACAATCAATTTTATATTGCAATCCTTTTGCTGATTTTAATAATTGTTTTGTTAATCAAATTAATATTTTAATTACTGAAAATAAAATTGAATTAAATATTGTTAAAGATTCAGAAACGATAAAAACAATTACTTTAAATATATCATTTATAATTAATAAATTTAATAATATTAAAAAATTTAAAAAATTATGTCAAGAGAATATTAATTGTCAATTTGATTCTAATTTTACATTAGAAATAATTCAAAAGTTTTTAAATACAATCGATATTATAATTTTTGAGTTATTAAAATATTATCAATTTGTTAGGAAACGTTTAAAATTACAAGATAATATGTTTATTTTATTAAATATTGATAATGTAGATTATATAATTGGTTTTCCAATAAATTGTGAAATAAATAGAGTACATTATAATTATTGTTTATGCAATTTTTATTTATGGTTAGATAATTTATTTATTTGTCAATTTAGATTACAAAATACTAATAGTACGAATATAATGAATATAAATGAAATTGTATTAGATGATTTACAAACAATTATTGCTATAGAACCTGATGATTCTGAATTGATTGATGATGCACATTTTATAATTTTATTACCTTTTTATTATGCACAAGATGTAATATATCATAAAAATCATTTTAAGAATTTATTAATGCAAACATTTAATGAAAGTATATATAATGAAGAATTAATGAGTGATTTTAGTTTAATCGATAATTATATATATAATATTACTTCAGTACATAAATTTATAAAGCGACATATTAATATTTTGTTTAAAAATGCTAATTTATTTTTTGCTATATTTGTATTTGATGATACTTATTTAGTTAATAGACATTTTTTAGTAGAGGATGAATTTAATGAAGAAGATTAGTACGTCTAGTACACAAATGTCAATTAATAAAATTGAAGGTTCATTATTACCTTATGGTGTTACAGCTGAAATTGATCCAATAACACAAAAAATTAGACCAAGAAAAATTTTACATAATGCTAGACAGTATGAACCATTTGTCTGGCATGGTACAACTTATAAAATTCGTGTAGATATAAATGATTATTGTAAAAACTTTCATACAGCTAATATTATTAGAGCAATTTTATTATATCGTGGAGATTATTATACTCAATTTAATGAAGAACTTAATGAAATTGTTTTAATTGATATAAATGGTAAATTATTTAATCATCGTAATTCTATTATAATTGTTGATGCTAATCCTTCTGAAGAATTATTACAAAAAATTCAAAATTTTAGAAATAATCATATTGATGATCCAACAAATAAATTATATTTAATTACATCGGAAAATGCTAATTATACAAGAGAACGTTATGAAATGGATCGTTCATATGAATGGTTTGAAAATGTGTGTCAGTCTAGAATTTCTTTATGGGAAAGTGAAAAATTTAATGTTGATACTCATAAGCAAATATTCCAACGCGAATGGTATCGAGGCAGAAAAGAATTTAAAAGACAGCATAAAAAATATTTTTTTCCATCTGGTAAAGCAGTACATATAGGAGATTTATGGCAAAGTCAAGCGGGTAAATGGACTGGTAGGCCATATTACGATGGCCATTATATGGATGATTTTAGAATATATGATATTGATGAACCAGAAAAGACTTTGTTTCAGTCAGATAACTGGGGAGATTTAACGCTTTTTGTACGTAGATATATGAAAGATCATAGTTATTATTATCATGATTCTGATCATTATGTAATTATTGCAGGTAAAATACGAAAAACGCAAGAATGGAAGCCAATTATACGTTATTGTACAATGTCAAATTTATTTTTAGATTTAGAACATTTTAAACCAATTCCATATTGGAAATTAAGAATAATGAATTATCATGATAGACAAAAACGTAAAGGCTTGCCGTATGATGAAAGTAAATTAAATCCTCTTAATTTAACTAAATTAGATAAATTACAATTTGAAGAAGAACATCCAGAATTATTATTTTATTCACGTAAAAGAGAAGATTTACAATATATTGATAATTCTTCTGAAGAACGTGAGGAATTTATGAAAGATAATATTAATGAAATAAATACAAATGATAATATAAATAATGAATAGAATAAATATTCTTTTTATTAAAAGAACTGATATTAATTTATCAGTTCTTATTTTTTTTATAAAAAAAGGAGGCTATAAATATGCAATTAAGTGAGCATTTTGATTCTTCAGAATTTGATTGTCACGGTGGATCATATTGTAATTGTGGCGGGCAAGGCGAAAAAATGAATCCAGAATTTATTAAACGATTAGAACAATTAAGGTATAATATAGGAGGATTGCCGTTATCGATAAATTCAGGGTGTCGATGCTATGAATGGAATAACTCGTCTTATGTAGGCGGAGCTGAAGATAGCCAACATTGTCATTGGTGCGCAGCAGATATTGCAGTTCCTGTCGGATTAACTATTGGAGAATTTTTATGGTATGTAAGAAATTGTCAATTATTTGATGGCATAGGTTATTATCCTCGTGAATATGATGGATCTTATGGATATGAAGATTCACGATATGGATGGATTCATGTAGATTTACGATCCAATGGCAATGAAATAAATACTTATTACTGGGAAGGTTAATGTTTATTTTTTTTATATATAGCTATATATATGAGGTGATTTATTTATGCCACGCATTTTTATTAATCCCGGCCACGGTTGCTCATATGAATATAATTCAGATAGTAAATATCCTTATGGCCTTTATGCCGAAGGTAATGATATACAAAATATTCAAATTCCAGATCAGTGGGATGATCCCGGTGCCTGTAGTAACGGATTACAAGAAGCCGAACGTTGCTTAATTATTGGCAAGTTAGTTGCTAAATACTTAACTGCTGTAGGTTATGACTGTATTCTATTCCAATATGATGGATTAGGTACTATTTGTTATAAGGAAAATAGTCTTAATCCAGATGTATTTGTATCTATTCATTGTAATGCAGCAGAAAGTATTCAAGCTCAAGGTACTGAAACATATCATTATTATAATGCAACTGCAGGTAAAAAATTAGCTACAACAATTTATAATCAAATTGTTAATAATATTGATATTACTAGACGCGGTGTTCGAGAGGCAAATTTTGCTGTGATAAAAAATACACATGCACCTGCATGTTTAGTAGAAACTGCATTTATTACTAATGCATATGATGCAAATTTATTACGTAATAATTATGATGATTTTGCTAAATGCATAGCTCGAGGTATTAGCGATTATTTTGTTAAATAATAAAAGGTAGATTTTACTCTACCTTTTATTTTATTATATTTAATATATTTGTAATACTTTGAGTATATATATTTGTTTCAAATTTATTTTCTTCAATATAGATATTTACCCAATGATGATTTGTATTTAATAAATATTGTTTTGCTATATATATAATTCTTATATATTCATTATCTGTATAATTATTAATTTTATCATTAGGAGAAATAATAAAAATTTGTTTCCATCCTTGTTGCCTTATAAATTTATTACGTCTAATTTCTTTTTGTAAAAATTGTTCATGTGTAGAACCTCGTAATTTAACATCAAGGTCATGTCCGCCACCATTATATTCAATATTAATTTTTTCATTTAATAATGCTATGTCTAATGCAATATGATGTAATGGATAATTTAATTTTATATTTTCTTTATTTAATTCATTGTCTTTTAATATATTATAAAAATAATTTTGCTGTTTACTAGTCGGAATATTATTATTTTTATACATACTAAGCTTACCTTTAGCTCTAATTTCTGGATTTTGTAATGTATATTCAGCATTATATCTTAATAAATTAGTTTTTTTAGTTTTTTCTTGAATAGTTTTACTTTTTTGTGGATTATTTACTCCAAATCTTTTTAAAAAGGTTTGTTTTCGTTTTTCTTGTATGGCAGGAATTTGCGATACGCTTTCTACACCATATTTTTCTAAATTAGTCTGCTTTCGTTTGTCAATAATTTGTTGTTTTTCATCAATAGTTTTATTTAAATGTGCTTGACTAATTTTATTTTTTATTTGATCATTATGCGATGGATTAATACATCCATAACGTTGTAAATTAGTTTGTACAATTTTATTTTGAATTTTTATTTTTTCTTCTTCTGTTTTATTAGCCTTTGTATTTTGTATCTTTAATTGTATTAAAGGATTTTGTGAAGGATTTATAACATTATAGTGTTCTAATAAAGTTTGTTCTCGCTTACAATATTTACAAATTATATAATCATTATTGATTTCATTCATGGATATATTACGTAATAATTTATTAAATTGCTTATGACATTGATCACATATAAAATCAATTTTTATTTTTGAATTATTAGGACTAATTAATTTTAATGTATGAATATTTATATCTATTATTTCATCAAATTTAAAATTTAAATTTAATTCTTTACAGCGTTTCCATGTTTGCCATGCGTGAATTTTATAATTAGTTATATTTTTTGTTATTATAGACATTTATATTTCATTTCCTTTTATTCTTTATAAAAAAATAAAAAAAATTAGGTAAATATTATTGAAAATATTTTTTAATTTTAATAATGCAGATGCAAAGTATGCAGTATTAGTAGAAATGGCTTTTATTACTAATACTTATGATGCTAATTTACTTCGCGAAAAATATGATGATTTTGCAAAATCTATAGCGCGCGGAATTAGTGACATTTATTCTTAATATAAAATAAAAAGAGTAGATTTTATTTCTACTCTTTTTTAGTTTGTTATGCTATTTATTAATTTGGTTGTAATTGTAATGATGAATTTAGTCTAATAGTACCATCATTATTTACTTTAATACCAGCATTTTGCAATTCTCTTTTACTTTCATCTGATAGTTGAATAAACATATTTCCTTTTTTACTATTTGATGTAGCATTAATATGTACTTCTTTATTATTATTTTTTTTCATATATAATCTCCTTTTATATATTAATACCTTTAGATAATAATTTTTTAAAATCTTCTTTTGTATGATTTTGACAATAATTATCAAGATCTTCTTTTTCATTAAAGATATTAATACAATATTTTATATTTAAATCTGCATGTTTAATTTTTTTTAAAAAATTAATTCCTTTTTGTCCAGCTATATCATTGTCATATATATAATAAATATTATTCGTATAACGTGCTAATAGTGCTAAATGATCTTTTGATGAATGTGCACCGAATGAGCAAGTAATTGTTTTTATATTTTTTTGCCAAGCTGAAATTACATCAATTTGGCCTTCTGTAATTACTGCATAATTTTCATTTCTTATTTCGTCTTTATTAATATTTAATCCGAATAAATTTTGTTTTGCCTGAAATGGATAATGAATATATTTAGGCCATTTATTATTAATTTCTCTACCGGATAAAGAAATTAATTTACCGTTAGAATTATATATAGGTATAATTAATCGATTATTCATTCTACGCCAAAAATATGTAATATTTTCTTTTAAAAAAGATTTATAACACCTAGCATCATAATCCATGGGACAATATCCCAAATTCCATATTTTTGCAGTAGTAGGAGATATATTTCTAACTTGTAAATAATCACGACCAGGCTTACCTTCCTTTGTATGAAATAATATATATTGATATTCTTCTAATTCTGGTAAAAAATTAGGTATCATTTTAGATCACAATCATTTCTTGTTATTATAAGATTGCTAATTTTTTATATTATAATGATATTAGTCCTTTATTATATAATTTTAATAAAATGAATGCTTTTAATTTCATTAGAAGTTTATTAAATATATTTATTTTTTGATAAGAATAAAAATTTTTTAGCATCATATCATTAAAATTATAAATACAATTAGTTAAAGATCCATAATAAATATTATTAAAATTATTTTTATTAAATAAAGTATATAATGAAAAGTAATTTTTATTATTAATATTTGATATTTTAAATATAATAGGATTTCTTGTATAATTTAAATCAATTACACCAGTAGAAAAATGATTATTATATATTGTATTATAATATGATTTAAATACAGTTTTTAATTTTATATTTAAATCCTGAATACTAGTATATGTCGATAAATGTAATAATGTGTAATTTATATTCATAGTCTTTATTCCTTTTTATATTATATAATTTTATTTATTTTAATGCAGAAAGAATAATACCAATATTATTCCAATCTACTAATGATTCATTTAGTATTTCATTTATATTTTTAATAATTAATTTAGTATATTCGCCATCTGAATGTAATCCATGAATACTATTTTCTATTTTTTTTATTTGATTAAATTCTTCGACAGTTAATTGTACTTTATAAGCATGAATAAAATGTGCAGATAAAGTAGCCATTGATTGCCGACTGTTTATTAATTCAAATCGTTCAATAGGAATATTAATTCCGGTTTCTTCTAATACTTCATTTTTTGCTGTATTAATAGCTGATAATGAATTAATTGATGAACCACCAGGCAATTCATATACATAACATTCTTTATTGCAACAGGGTGTACGATATTCTTTTATTAATACTATATTATCTTTATAATATAAAACTACTGAAGACATATCAGTGCGACTAATAATAAATTCATTATCTTTTATTCTATCTTCTGCTGAAATGTATATTTTTGCATAACAAATCCATAAAAATAATTTTTTTGCTTTAGGCATGAAAAAATTATATAAGCATTTTAAAGATAATAATCTATTTCCTGCATTTAATTGCGCCTGATACCAATTTTGAAATTGTTCATTTTCCCAAATAAAAGTAGGTATATCGCATTCACTACCTGAGCGCATTTTATTTTTTATCATTAATATTGTTGCATCTAATACTTCTTCTAATGTATTATAATAAGGTATATTATTTTCTTCACAGCATTTTTCTATATATTTTACTTCATCTGCATCTGATGGACAGCCAACAATTAATTTATTACTTTTTGCATATAATCCGAATTCTATATTAGTTGTTAATCCTAGAGCTTCTTGATTTTTTAATTTACGAGGAATCCAAAATACTATTATATCACTTTTATCTAATTTATCGTGTTCCCAAGCAAATTGTTCATTATAATAATTTTCATAATTAGCTGTTGAAACTTCTGGATTATAAATAGTTCCATTATAATTATGTTCTCTTAAATATTGTTCTGCATATGTACGCCATGAAATTGTTTGTGTTCTAGGAACTGGCCCGGCTAAAAAAATTGAACTAATAATATTTTTAGGTGTATTATCTAATGGATGAACTGTAGTATTCATTTGTAATCTATCAATAATTTTATTCAATTAAAATAACCTCTTTTTCAGAAAAATATTTTTTTAATATAAAATATGGAGGAAAAATTATGAATTATTTTACTATTAATTATAATGTATTAAAAAAGTATATTGAAGATAATAAAAATATATTAAATCTTATTGACATTTTTTTCTTGTATAATAATAATTATATTAACTGGCAACAATATGAAGATTTAGCTACAATTGTTGCAATACCTATGTATAATTATAAATCTTTTTTACAAGAAGATAAAGGCTATTATCATCAACAAGGGCCTTTATTATCTATACAAAATAATAAAGATTTATTAGCTAAAAAAAATAAGGCTAGATTAATTTGTCGAGGCGATAAATAATGATTAAAAAAAAACAAGAGATAATTAATAATACTCCGGTAGAAGAACAAATAGAAAATAATAATATATTAATACAAAAAGTAAAAGATGGAATAAATAATAATATTAATAATATATATACTGATGAAAATAATAATATATATGAAGTATCAGAAGATATTCCATATGAAAAAGTAAACACTAGAAAAGGATTTTTATTATCAGCATTTTCTATAGATGAAGCGAGAATATCGGTATTAATCTTATGTTTATTATTAACTATCATTTTCGGGGGAGTAAATTATGTGTTAGTAGGAGATATTACAGCGAATTTAACTAATATCATAATTACTTTAATTTATGCTATTGCAGGTGTCAATATTACAAGTTCTATAGTTAATAGTATTAATAATAAAGGCGAAAAAAGTGAAATGATTGTAAGTGCGAAAAATATAGATACAGCAAATACTAAAAAATTCTCATTAAAAAAAATATTTAGTATATAAAGAAGGATTTATATATGTTTAATTCATTTGAAGATGAAGTACATGTATATCAAACATTTGTACGTAATAATTTTAATTTATTAGGTAATAATTATGAAATTATAAAAGAACAATTTGTAATTAATTCTGGAATTATTGATATATTAGCGTATAATAAAGAAGAACATAGATTAGTAGTTGTTGAATTAAAAAATGTATTAACTACAGATAAAGTATTATTACAAGCAATGAAGTATTATACAGAAATAAAATATAAAACTATCGATAATTATGAAATTGATAATACTCCAGAAATAATTATTATTGCTCCTGAATTTGATCGAAACTTTATTTTATATAATGAAATCCCAACGAAATTAATACAATTAGATTATGATAATAAACATAATCAAATTATATATTTAAGATTTTTTCCAAATTCATATATTAATGATCAAACATTATATATACCTAAAAAGAAAAATATTACTATTAATTATGTTCAAAAATTATTAGCAAATGATATTATTAATAAATTAAAAAATATATATAATGATCAGTTAAAAATTATTACATATGATGATCATATTGATATCTTATCAAAAAAAATGCTAGCGAAAATTACATTTTTACCTAATTGGTTTAATAATAATTTACAATTAAATATTTATAATAATTTTAAAGGTAATATAAATAAACATTTATTAATATATGATCCAGCAGTAAAAAAAGTTAATTGTTTAAAAACTATGACTAAATTAATTATAAATGATGTGCCTCAATTTTTGAAAGAAATAAATGAATAATTTCTGGAAGATGTTTTAAAAAATATTATATAAAATAATTATTTTTTAATAATGATCATTTATTTTAAGAAAATAAAAATCTAAATTTAAAAAAGAAATAAAATTATTTTGTATTTATTAATAAATAAAAAGAAAGGATTTTAATATAAATGAATAATAAATTTGATATTAATAAATGTCCATATTATGAAACGAAATGTAATGATATAGAATGTCCATGTGCTAAATATAAAGCATATTTAGATGTACAAAATCCTCAAATCATAAACAATGTATTAAATGATTTAAATATTCCTGATAATATGAACTTATTTGAAAAAATATATAATATACAAAAGCATTTTGCTTCGCGATTTCATATTGTTAATAATATTCCAAAAGAAGTAACTGATTATTGGTGTAAAGAATATTGTATATGTATGGAAGATGAAATAGAAGAATTATTTGATTATATTATATTAGAAGATAATAATTCAATAAAAGCAGATATTAAAGAATTAAAAAAGGAAATTGTTGATGTTTTACATTTTGTATTAGATCAAATGATTGCTGCAGAATGTACTACTAATATTATATTACAAAATTTTCAACATAAATATTATAATAATATTAATAATGACCCGTTAATAGATATATTTAATTATTCTATTCAACAAATTGAATATATATTTAATATAAAACGTAATAACGAATATAGTAATTATACTAATATGTGGAATTGTGCTGGAAATAATAATAAATGGAATAATGTATTAAAAACATTAGCTTTACGTTTATTATTTATTAATCGCGAAATTAGACAGCAAATTAGTTGGAAACATTGGAGAAAACCGTTTAAAACAATTAATTATGATAAATTATATCAAATATGTACAGACTTATGGTAATATTGCCATTAATATTTATTAACTTTATTGGTATAAATATTTTAATATTATATCAATAATAAATATTTATTAATTAATAAGTATTTATTTAACGACTAATTATAAGTAAATATATAATATATATTGAAATAACATTTAAAAATATAGTCATATGCAATTATTAATTATAATTGATTAATAATTTTATTAGATTTTATTTTAATAGACTAATATAAATATTTTATATTAATATATTAATTATATATAAAGTTTATTAAATGTATAAAATTTAATAAATATACCAGATCATTATATGTTATTAGCTGCATTTATATTTGATGATGCTAATGAATTAGCGCAATTTTATATTAAAAAGAATATCGAAAATATTCGTCGACAAAAATATAATTATTAATAGTAAAATTTAATATAATTAGATTTTATTAAAATCTAATTATATTTTTTTATTTTATTTTTAATATTTATAATAAATATTAAAAATAGATTAAAGGAGAGTGATTAATAAATGAGTCGATCATATAAACATTTTCCTTGCATAGCATATAAACGATTTGGTTTTAAAAAAATTGCAAATCATAAAGTTCGTAGAACGAAATATATTGGCAATTATAGTTATTATAAAAAAATTTTTCAATCATGGGAAATTTGTGATTATAAATCAATATATTTTTTTCATGAATACATAATTAATTATATAACTAAATTATCTATATGGCATAATTCATATACTTGTCGAACAGCAGTGCGTAGTTATTATAAACGATATAAATGGAAATAAAATATTTATATATGGAGTTGAGTATTAATATATGTTAATAGAATCTTCGAATACTACTATTACTAATTTTTATTTTGATGACACAATGGATTTGTTAATTTTTTTATATCGAACAGAAGCTTTACAAAATTGGGAGGTGCCAATTGCTAGATTATCAGCATCTAGCGTTGTAGCATCGGCACAAACTAGTGGATTAACTATGGATTTAAAGACAAAACGATATGATCGAAAAGGTAATATTAATTATTTAACTTTTGTTAATATTAAATCATTAATTGGTAATTTTATGCGAAATAATATTTATATGTCTGTTGATACTGAATTAAAATTTAAATATCCTGATGATAAAAGACATATTTGGGATGTTTATGATATTTATTCAGCTTTTTGGTTAAATTGTTACAGCAACACTATTGCTAATTTAGCATATATGAATATATCATATTTAGAAAACGCTAAGGAATTATCTGTAGATCCTGTTAATAGCTGGGCAGTTTATATACATTCATTATATGATAATTATATTATATGGAAACGCGATAATTATGATGTATGGACGCAAAATCATGATACTTATGATCTGTTTACAAAATAATATCAGAAAAGGATATTTTATAATGAATATTGAAGGTAAAATTATTAAATTAGATTCTGCAATTCGTAATTATGTTAATTTTATATTGGAACAGCAAACAGAATTAGTTAATGAAAATAATATGTTAAAGAAAAAAATTAATAAATTACAAAGTGATATTAATACATTAAAACAGACTATACATAGTATAGAATTAGCATTATTAGGTAATAAAAATATTTATGAAGAATTATTACAGGACTATAATAAATCAGAAAAAATTAATAATTCAGATGAAGAAAATGACGAATTTCTACATTTATCAAATAAACAGCAATTAAAAAAAATAAGAGAAAATAACAATTAAGATTGTTTTCTCTTATTTTTTGTAGCTAAGAATTGCTGTAATTTTTTTGAATATTGCTTTTTTACATAAAAAAATCCAATATTAGCATTTTGATTAACTAATAATAAATCATGTTTATTAATATTAAAAGTTTCATTTTTATTATTAGTTGTTAAATTAATTGTTTGAATATTTGGTAAATTAGCTTGTAATGATTCTAATAAATATTCATATGTATTACATGCTGATTCATGATCAAAACTTACCATATTATAATTATCTATATATTCAATATATTGATTATATAGTTGATTAAATGTTTTTAATTGTTTATTTGTAATAGAATAAGAATTAGTATTTTTTGGAACTAATTGCAATAATTCATCATCTTCAAGATGTAATAATTGTATTTCATTTTGTACTAAAGCAGTATCTAATTCAATATTATTATGAATTTCTAATTTATGATTACGAATTATAATAAATTGCTGCGAATAATTAAATGCATTTTGTAAATCAAATGAATTATTTATAAATATATTCATTGACGTTCCAGCAATACTTATTTTTTTATCTAATTGATTTAATATATCTTGTAATTTATTTATATGCTCAAGAATTAAATATATATTATTTAATGTAATTTTTAAATCTTCTGTAATATGCTTATAAGTAAATACTGGAAACTGTACAGTGGACCAATTATATATTGATTTTTTTGATTTAGTATTATTAATTATTTTAGGTGTTTTATACTGAATATCGTTATATTTATATATATTTAATATATTATCTTTTGTAGTAGTGTTGGTAATTACTTTAAAATTTTTAGGTATGTTCATTTGCAATTACCTCGTTTCATAAAAAATTATATATATAAATAATAAAGGATTGATTTAAAAGTATGATGAGAGTTCAAGATATTCAATTTATTTTAGATAAAATGGATGAAAATCAATTGCGACATAGTAATAATACAGCTTGTCTTTGTTATGCAATGGGACAAGCAATTAATTGTCCAGCAGATGAATTAGAAGCATTATGGTTTTCAGGATTATTATTAGAATCCGGAAAATTATGGATAATGAATAAATTATCTAATGAAATTGATATTTCATTCGAAGATGATTTTGATATCATTAATCGTAAAGAAAAAATGGCAAATTATACATTATATACACAAGCATTATTAAAGAGTTTAGAATCTGTAGAAAAAGATATTGATTTCAGTCCAGCTATAACAATTATAGATCAAGCGGAAGAAAATGTAGATGGTAGTGGATATCCTCGACACTTACATGCTGATAATATAGATACTTTATCTAAGGTATTACGTATAGCTGCTTATTATGATAATTGTAGATTAAATCATATGTCTCATGAAGAAACTTGTAAAAATATTAAATCTTTAGGAAATAAATATTTTCCGGCTAAAATTATAGCTCCGTTTATAAAATCAGTTGTAAATAATGATATGCATGTATCACAATATTCATATGTACTAGTATAATTTTTCTAAATTAATTAGTAATAGATAATTATAGATAATTAGTTATTTATTTAACGATCAATAAAGTATACGAAATTTTATGTAAAAATATTATATATTATATAATTATTTGATCTTTACATCTTCTTAAAGAAGATGATAACATTTTATAAATATATCGATATTTATTTAATATTAGACAAAATGATTATATTCCAGAACGGAATTTTACGATAGGACAATTAACGGATGACGAAAGGTTTTAAAGTCTTTATATAATAAAGACTTTTTTCTTTAGTATAAATTAAAGAAAATAAATTTATTTTTTTGATACTAATAGAGGTGAGTTATGATTAGTATACAATTTCGTGAATATTTACAATTTATAGTAGATCAAAGTTTAATAGATTTTGATTATACTAAAAAATTATTAGCATCTAGAAAAATAACACCTAATTTAAAAAAAGATTATAAGCCAACGCCATATACTGGTTATTGGGTTAATAAAAAAGGTGATATTTATTCTGAGCGGCGGGGAATTCATTTATCTCCACGCTGGGATAAAGATGGTTATCGAGAAGTAACAATGATGGATGGAGATGAAACAGTATCTAAAACTGTTCATAGGTTAGTTGCAGATGCTTGGATTCCTAATCCTAAAAATTTACCTATTGTTAATCATAAAAATGGAAACAGAGATGATAATAGAGTAGAGAATTTAGAATGGAGTTCAGTATCAGCAAATAATATGAAAGAAAACAAAAATAATGGAAGGACATATATTTATAATGGACATCGTATTGATAGAAAAAAAAGCAAATTAATATAAAAGTCAGGTGAAATATATTTTGGCTAAGAAAAAAGAAATTTATGTACAAAAACGTGATGGTAGACAAATATTATTTTCATCAGAAAAAATATTTAATGCTTTGAAACAAGCTTTTGCTTCTGTAAAAGGCAATAATATTGATGATGATGAAGAAATAATGAATTTAACTGGGAAAATTCTTAGACATATTAAAAAAGCAGTAAAAAATAATACAATTACAGTAGAAAAAATTCAAGATATAGTTGAAGATGATTTATTAAAAAATAAAGAAAATGAAGTAGCAAAAGAATATATTCGTTATAGAGCAAAGCGTACACAAATTAGAGATGCAAATAATGATTTAATGAAACTTTATAATGATATATATTTTAAAAGCGCAGAAGACCTTGAATTGAAAAGAGATAATGCTAATATAAATGGAAATAGTGCAATGGGCATTATGCTTAAAGTTGGTTCAGAAGGTAATAAGCATTTTATTCTTAATCATTTTCTTAAACCTGAATATGCTCAAGCGCATAAAGAAGGTTATCTTCATTTACATGATCTTGATTTCTCGTTAATCACAAGCAATTGTCTCCAAATAAATCTAGAAAAATTATTTAAAAACGGATTTTCTACAGGTCATGGATATATTCGTACTCCAAATTCAATTAGATCTTATGCTGCATTAGCAGCTATTGTAATTCAGTCAAATCAAAATGAACAATTCGGTGGTTATTAATATTGGCTACTTAATTTCAATAATATGATGAAAAATATTTTTTAATAAAAAATATACTTAGATTAATATCATACTATAATTTATTAAATAATAGATTATAGCTTAACGACTAATTAAGAATAAAAGATTATCACTTAATGTGTATAGAAAAGGATGAAAATATAATGGCAAAAATTATAAAAGAAGCTAGAACATTAACTATTGCTTTATTACTTGGGCATGCTAGAGTTATTGATAATTATTTAGTTCTTAAACATAATGATAAAGAATATTTAAATCATATTCGTATTTTATTAAAGAAATATAATATTAATACTTCTGAAGTAGTAGATTTTCAAGATAAAAATCAGCAATTAAAACATTCAACATTTGAAGATTTTGCTGTTGATGAACATGAATTAGAATTAATGCGAAATAATGATTTTACTCAATTTCCTAGATATGCTATAAGAACTTATAAACATACTTTTTTATCTGTATATAGAAAAATGACATATGGTGGTAAATTACGTAGACGTTGGTTTAATCGTTTTACTTCTTTACATTTAGCTATATTATATATGGAAATTGGATCATTAATTTACAAAAAAGATAATGGAAAAATTACAACAGTTAATTTAATATTAAAAACAAAAACTACTCCAGAATATAATCAAGTATTAATTGAATATTTAAAAGACGAATGGAAATTAGATTTTTATCAAAAAAAATATTATGGTAAATATATAGTATGTTGCGGATTAAATACAGCAAAAGAATTTATACGTATTATTGGCCGTTATATTTGTCCTAGTATGGAATATAAAATTAATTTAGATAAAACGGATCTTCCAGAAATTGAAAATAATATGGAATTTGACAATGTATTAGAAGATGCAAATTTACCAGATACAGTAATAGATGGTACTATTGTCATAAATACATATTAATAATATATAGTCTATAAAAAAGCAATCAATTAATTTATTTGATTTTTATATGGCTCCAGGTGTACAAAAATCATTTTTAAAAGCATTTAAAAAGAATTTAAAAATTGCACAAAAAATAATGTTAAAAGATTCTGATATATTTAATGAATTAATTGAATATATTGGATATGATGTAAAAGATAAATTGCCAAAATATAATAATCAAGAAAGCTTAGATGAGTTTATTGATGAATTTATAACTCATAATGATGATGATTTAATGTCACCTAAAGCAGTAAAAAAAGCATTAATATTTGCATACCAACAATCTATGGAAGATGTAGAAGATGAAACTTATCAAGCAATGGAAGGTTTCGTGCATAATATGAATTCTTTCGAATTTGGAAGCATAATAAATTAATAAAATAGTTTATTATGAAAATTTAGCTAACTTAGAAATCTAAGGTGTGTATATTAATTATAAAATAATATATGCTAACGGTAAAAGTGAATAAATCTATATATGTTATATAGATGAATAAGCTTTCTAAGAGAGCCTAAGGACCTGTATAACAGGTTAGCTGGTAATACCGTGCTAAGTTTATTTTTTAATATTATTTATTATAATTTGAAATAAAAAGTAAAAATGGAAATTTGGAAATTTATACCTAATACAAATAATTGTTATTCAGTATCTAATTATGGTAATATACGTTCTAATCAACGTTATGGTAAAAATAATTATTCAATACGTGAAAAAATATTACAACCCGGTAAAAATAATAAAGGTTATTTAAAAGTGGATCTTATAGTAAATGATATACGTTATAGTAAATTAGTACATCGATTAGTTGCAGAAAGCTTTTTAGATAATTATTCAGAGAAATTACAGGTTAATCATATTGATGGTAATAAATTAAATAATGCTGTAACTAATTTAGAAATGGTAACATGTTCAGAAAATTATAAACATGCTTATAAATTAGGATTAATGAAGGTTACTGATAATAAGCGTAAGGGTTGGCAAAAAACAGCATTACATAATATATTAACGCAAGGTCAACCTATATATAAATATTCATTATCTAATGAATATTTAGAATCATTTTTATCTAAAAATGCGGTAGTAAAAAAATATGGATATTCTAGTGCGACATTAACAAAAGCTGCAAATAATAATAGACCGGTATATGGTTTTTTATGGAAATGGAAAAAAGATTAATTATAGGAGATAAATAATAAATAAATATTAAAAAATAATAAATGTGTAACGACTAATTTAGTAATATATAATTGAGATATTATATATGAAATACTAAAATTGAAAAATATAATATAGTCTATATCGAGTAAAATATTATAAGAAATTATAAACTCGATAGAAATAGCAGAGCTGGTAGTCAAGTAAATAATTATGCTTGATATTAAAATTAATTTGGTGAATAATGTATGTCTAAAATTATTATTAGCAATATTTAGCATATATGAATATCAAAATTTAATTAATTAAATATTGATTAAATTATAGAGTATATAAATTTTATATAATGATAAAGAGATATACCAATTTGAATAGTAATATTTAAATATAAAATTACAAATTTATAAATAATATAATTGACCATTTTCTTCCATAAATCTTGGATGTGATACATCTGAAGAAGGTAGATTAGTCACAAGATGCTTATTAAATGCTATATATGATGGTTTAGGTAGACATGAAACGAGTATCTTTCCTTAATTGGGGAAAATTATAAATTTAGTTAACTTAGAAATCTAAGGTGTGTATATATTTTCAATATATATGCTAACGGTAAAAGTGAATAAATCTATATATGTTATATAGATGAATAAGCTTTCTAAGAGAGCCTAAGGTCTTTGATATAAAGATAGCTGGTAATACCGTGTTTAATTTATTATATAAAGGATGGAAATTTATAAATATTTAATTAATATAATAAATATATAATGTAACGACTAATTAAGTAATATATAATTGAGATATTATATATGAAATACTAAATATCTTTAAAATTAATAATAAGGATAAAGAGATAGTCTATTCCGTTAAGAAAATTTTTTCTTAAATAAATATCATGAAAATGACGGTATAAAAGATAGTTGTGTTCCAATTAAAATCTGGATTTAATTATAATCAGCAAGATAAAAATTATGATTTATTTCAATTAGCTTTAAAATGCTCGGCAAAAAGATTATTTCCAACTTATATGAATGAAGATGCTCCATATAATGCACAATATTATCATCCCGGGAATATTCAATCTTTATGTGCTACAATGGGTTAACTATAGAATCTATAGCCCATATAAAAAATTATAATTAATTAGAAAATTTATAATTAATAATTTTATATAATTAATTATAAATGATTAATTATTAATTTTTGTAATGAAATTATAAAATTGAAAAAAACGTATTATGTAAAATATGTTATAAAAAATTTCATCATATATATGGATATGGTAATAATATGGAAATTCAATTTTATGAATTTTTACAAAAATTAATTTAGAGGCTAATTTATGTAAATTTTATACAAATTGAATAAAATTATATATTTATTCACAATATATAATATATAGTCCAATTAAATATATAATTGTGTAGAACAAGAGTTATGGGTAATGTTAATGGTCCAGAAGAAAGTGGATCTCGAGGAAATTTTGCTTTTACTACAATTAATTTACCTATGCTAGCTATAGAAGCTAATAAAGATGTTAGTAAATTTTTTGAATTATTTGATAAATATATTCAATTAGCACATGATTATTTATTAGATAGATTTTATGTTATTTGTCAAAAACATGTATATAATTTTCCGTTTTTAATGGAACAACATGTTTATATGGATAGTGATAAATTAAAACCAAGTGATACAATTGAATCAGTATTAAAACATGCATCATTATCTATTGGCTTTGTTGGATTGGCTGAATGTTTAACTGCATTAATAGGCGAACATCACGGACAGTCTCAAAAAGCGCAACAATTAGGATATTTAATTATTAGTCATTTACGTGCAATGACTGATAAATATATTAATGAGGAAAAATTAAATTGGTCTACTTTTTCGAGTCCTAAAATGTGGGACTTAAATTAATTAACTTAGAAATCTAAGGTGTATATATTAATTATAAATAATATATGCTAACGGTAAAAGTGAATAAATTTATATATGTTATATAGATGAATAAGCTTTCTAAGAGAACCTAAGGTCTTTGATATAAAGATAGCTGGTAATACCGTGCTTTAATATATATATTAAAGTGTAACGACTAATTAAGTAATATATAATTGAAATATTATATATGAAATATTAATTACTTTTATAGGTAAAGAGATAGTCTAATCCGCCATAAATTTATTAAATAAGAATTTTTTAGATAAATACTATGAAAATAGCGGTATATATGGCAGAAAGTTGTGCTGGACGATTATGTAAATTAACGCGAAAGAAATATGGTAATATTATAGGCGTAACTGATAAAGAATATTTTACTAATTCTTCTCATGTTCCTGTTAATTATCAAATTTCTTTTGCTGATAAAATAAAAATAGAAGCTCCATATCATGCATTATGTAATGCTGGTATAATTTCATATATAGAATTTGATGGCGACGCTACAAAAAATTTAAAAGCTTTTGAACAAATAATCAGAGCTATGCATGATAGTCAAATGAATTATTTTGCTATTAATACTAAGTCTGCTGATTATTGTCCAGCGTGTAAACAAGCATCTTTTATTAATAAAGCTTGTCCAATTTGTGGATATCATGAACATGTAGATAATCAACATTATGAAGTAGATTTTAACTTAGATATAAAATAATATATATTTTTTATAAAGGCTTACAATAAAAATCTAGCCTTTATTTTTTTATTTATTACTATATTATTTTTTTTATATAATAAAAATGGAAGTGTTGGCATGAATAGAATTTTAAAACGTATTGCATTAATACAAAAAAGTATAAATACTCAGAGAATAGCAGCAGTACAGAAAATAGCTTTATTAAAGCATATTGCTTTACATGGTGTAAATAATCGAAATCAAGCTATATTATTAATTAATAATGAAATTATTTTAGCAGATAATCATCCTGCAGCATTATTTAAATATTTAAAAAAACATAATTTATTAAAACAATTCGTTTTTGAATATTATTTTACTTATTATAAAGATAAATTATCTAATGAGCGAATTGAGCGAATGGCTTTACAACAAGTTAGATTAATGGAAAAACATGAATATTTTAATACACAATTGAAAGAAGCTATATGGGAATATGGCACAAGAAATTTAACATTTACGAAAATACCAATAGCATTAGGACATTATATAAAAAATATTCAGGGAAAAGAAAAAGTCGCATTAATAATGCCATCTATTACTAATATGACATTTAATAATGTAATGCAATGTATTGTTAATAAATTTCCTAATGCAATTGTTATTGATGATGAAACAGATCAAGTTTTATATACACCTAATAAAAATTTAAAAATGGATATTGAACATTCATGGTTGGTTACTAATATTAATGTATTAAATTTTTCATATTTAACACCCTTAAAAACAAGTATTTTTAATGCTATTTACTTACAGAATTAGCATTTATACGTGGTTTTCAAGATTGCAATATTGATTATATTACTAATTATAATTCATTTGTATTAAAAATAAATTTAATATTAACTAATACTAATATTGCAGATGAAGATGTAGCAAAAAATATTTATTACGCAATACAAGATGCAATATTAGCGACTAATGAATATTTTCAAGAAAATAATATAAATAATTATTTACAATTAAACGATAGATATACATTACAATATTAATTAAATATACATTATAATATTGATTAGATTAATTATCTAATTATTATTTTTTGTTTATTTTAATTTTTATTTTATATTAAAATAAAAATTTTTTGTGGAGGTTATATTTTATATGAAAAAATTTACCATTGACCATATTACTGTAGTATTTAAAGATTTTAATGAAGAAGATACAATTACAGATGTTATGGCTAAAGCTGCAATTAATTATGCTGAAGAACATAAAGATATTGATGTAGCTGTAATTAGTAAAATTATTGTAACGAAAACTGAACAAGGTACGACTTTTGATGTAGAATATAATGATGAAGATCAACCTAAAATTGGTAGAATTCGTCGTATTACAGGTTAATAATTAGCTTGGTATTATATTTTTTTCTAAGAAAACTATAATAGTTAATTAGAATATATTTATTAATAAATATATCAACGTATATTAATATAATTAAAGGATAATAATTCATGATTATTAATAAAAGCATTCAGCAATATTTAAATGATAATTGTTTAAATGAAATATTAAATATTATAATTAATAAAATTAATGATTATTTTGATTATGCATATTTACGTTTAGAATATATAGATGATCAATTAATGTTACTGATTATAACAGATTATTCATTAGAACAAGCATTAGAAAAATTAGCAATATTTGACGAACATTGGTGGATAGATAATCAATATATTGCTAATGGAAAAATTTGTATTGATATTCAGTCAAAATAAAAAATTATATGTTATCTAAATAAAAGATATATACTAAACTATTTAGAAATAAATAGTTAATATCTAATATTAAATTAATAAATTTGTATTTAACAGGTACGGTAGACAGATGGAATAATGCTAAGCGTTGTGAATTAAAAGATCGTGTAACACATGCTTAATATTTATATATAAAAACCTTTAAAATAAAGGCTTAAAATAAAAACCTAAGCCTTTATTTTTTATTTATTATTATATTATTTTTTTATAAAGAAGGTGAAAAATATTTGTCACGTTTATTATATGCAAATAATGATGAACTTTTAAAGAAATATACTAATTATGCAAAAGAAAATGTTCAAGTTACAGATACCGGTGTTAATCGATTTAAAATGTATAGGCCCGAATATGCTAATGAAAATGATGAAAATTATAATAAATTATATACTGATGCTAAATTTAATGATGTAAAACCTAGTGAATTACAGTCTTTACATGATGAAGTAAAAGATAAAATAAATATGGGTGAAACACCTGAAAATGAAAGAGATGGTGTATGGATTTATTATAATGGTAAAGTATATACTTTATACAATCCACCTGGGCAAGAATGGTGGGTAACTCATAATCATTTAGCTTATGCTGTTACGAGTGATCCTAAATTGTTAGCAAAAATCAAAGGTTTTCGGGGAGAATCATATGATATACCAAGTAAACGTACAATAAAATCTGTAGGCGCATTAGCTTTTGGCCATATTTGCGCAGGAAAAGTAGCAATTATTGATTTAAATGCTGTTTCTAATAGAATAAATAGTACTCTTGTAAAAGATGCCTTAAAACAAGCCGGATTTATTAAAATATATGTTGGCGATTTAGTTGCTGATGAAGACAATTTTAAAGATTTAAAAAAATTACAACGCATTGCTAAACGATTATTGCATAAGACTTAAATAATGTTTAAGTCTTTTTTCCTTTTTTATGAGGTGTAGTAATGACTATATATGATTTTGAAGATATTAAAAAATTAATTAATATAAATGAATATAATGAATTTTTAAAAAATCCTTGGATTAGAAGTGATAATCGAGTTTGGCATTATGAAATTTATGATTATATTAATAATCAATGGATAGGTAATAAGTATAATATTTTACACCGAGTTCAAGGAAAATATTTACTTAATAATAATTCAGTAAAAATATATAAATATTTATATATATATAATTTAGATAAATATTATTTACAATTTATCAAAGATAATTGTTATATATTTAATATCAAAGAATATAATAAAATTGGCTGTAATATATTTATTAATGACTATAATAAATTTAATATAGAAAAAATTTATAATTTATTAATTGATAAATATATTAATATAAATAAATGCTGGCTAAATGATATAATTAATTATATTAATTCTCAAATTTTATTAAGTAAAGTATAAATTTTAATTAAGAAAGGTATAAAAAATATGTTATATATTTCATATGAAAAATTAATTAATAATAATTATCATTTGATTAATACATATGACGAATTGAATCAATATGCTGAGCGAGATAAATATTTTCATATTTATTATTATAAAGTTTGTTATTCTTTAAGTTTTAATAATATTAAAAAAGATGAGAATGTATTTTTTTATTCATATTATTTAACTAATCAAATATTTCGTATTGACGAAAATATTGTTGATATTAATGATATTTATATAAAGCGATTAATAATTCCTATAACTGAATATTGTATGTTAGAATTAGAATTTAATAAAAATATATTGGCTGAAATATGTTTATATAATATAAAATGGGAATGTAATATATTATATGAACCTGATACTTCATTTATTGAACTTAAAAAATCAATATTAAGTAATTGTATTGAATATTCATCTGATAATAATTTTTTAACATATTGCGATAATTTATTAAATAAATTGGGATCTTTATATTTATTAACTATTTTATAAAAATATTAAAAAAAATGAATAATAATTATAAAAAAATATAATTTAGCTTCTACATTATTAATATTACTGAAAAAAAATTAATAATTTAATAAATATTGATGATGTAAGATTAAAAAATTTATATTTTTATGTTTTATTTAGTTATATTCTTAATAAGCATAAGTGGTAGATACGAAAATCTTTATTTAAAAAAATAATTGATTTTGTTTTGCAATATCAAAAAGGTAAATTAAAAATATTATAAAAACAGTTTAAGGAGCATATTCAATGATTAATTTGGCAGCTTATCCTCAAATTGATTCTATTGTAGATGGAGAAGGTGTACGTACAGTTATTTGGTTTCAAGGATGTAATCATAATTGTTATAATTGCCATAATCCGCAAACGCATTCTTTTCATAATAATATATTAATGCCTGTAGATAATATAGTTAATTTTTATTTAAAGCAAAAATTACAAAATGGAATTACTTTATCAGGAGGAGATCCTTTTTATCAGTCAGAAGAACTTTTAAATTTATTAAAAAAATTAAAAGAACATAATATTAATATTTGGGTATATACCGGATTTATTTATGAATATTTATTACAAGAATATAAAGAGCATTTGCAATATATTGATGTGTTAATAGATGGATTATATATTGATAAATTAAGAGATACTTCTTTAGCTTTTAGAGGATCTTCTAACCAACGGCTAATATGTGCATTAGAATCGTTGCGGCAAAATAAAACAATTTTATGGCAAGGAGAATAATTATGTCAGCAATGCGAGAACTGCCAATATGGATTAAGTCTATTCAAAATGGATGGATAACTATTAAGATTGATGATTTAAAAATATTTGGTAGCTATCTTGATCAAGATATTCCGCTTGAATGGTTAAAAACATTAAAATTTGCTATTAGTGAAAATTTACCATTTTGTTTAACTTTAGATGGTGAAGATCAATATACTGTAATATCTGCTGGAAAGCATGATACATATATATATAATATTAATAAATTTTTTTATATAATAGATGATTTTGGATATCAACTATTAGCAAAGCATATATATGAACAGTTATTAAAATTTAAAAATGAAATGTATAATTGGTTTGAAGAGCATATTACGCCAGAAGAATATATAATACGTAAAAATAAAATTGATAAATTAATTGATGAAATTAATGCTTTATTATTAATTAATAAAATATAAAAGGATTTTTATTATGGATAATAATGTAATAAAAATATCAAATATAAATTATATGCGATGTCAATTACAAATTAACAATATTACTTTTAACAGTGATTGTACGCCTCATTTAATTATAGAATGGTTAAAAAGTATTAATTATGCATTACAATATAATCTGCCATTTTGTTTATATATGCCTGATAAATTTAAAGATAATGTTATAGTTACTTCAGATTATGAAGTTATTATTTATAGATCAAATGCTATATTTTATAAAATTAGTATAGAAGGCTTCTTTTTTGCTTTACAGTTAAGCAAAGCAATAGAAGAAAATAAAGAAAAATTTTATAAATCATTTAAAGTAGAATTAAATAATCAAAATATAAAGAAATATATTACAATTATTGATAATCTATTAGCAAAAATTAATGTTTATTGTAATAAGGAAATGATAAATATGAGAAGAATTTCAAATTCAATACCTTTTACAATAAGAAATTCAAATTTAATACCTTTTACAATAAGATTTATTAAAGCGCATTTAATTCAAATCCGTTTTGATAAATTTTATCTATATGGTAGTCATATATGTGAAATACCATATAAATGGTTAAGAGCAATATATTTTACATTAAATAATAATGCTCCATTATGTTTAGGATTTGATGACGAACGAACATATAATACAATTTTTGCTTATAAAAATAAAGTCGTTTTACATATTCCTCATCAATGTCTCTACTCATTATATATTGATGATATAATTACATTTGCATTAACTGTTTATAAACAAATGAAACGATATGAGACACGATGGTATAATTGGAATAATCAAATACTTAATAAAGAAGATAATATACAGTATAAACAAAAATTAAAAGATTTATTTAATAAATTAAGTGCAGAGATATTATTAAAAAATATATAAAAAAGAATATAAATATTTTTTAAATTTATATAAAAGAAGGTTTATAATGAAAAAATTTTTTTATAAAAATTTACCACAAATGTGTCAATTGATAACTGATTTACAGACTTATCGATTTAATTACTTGAATAAAAGGTATGGATTTATTTCTTGGAAACAAGCGTTTGAACAATTTGTAAAAGATTATAAATTGTTTTTAAATTTACAGCCAGAATTTATGTCTTTAAATATTTCGCAATTTATTCAATTTAAACCAGTACCTAAATATCATCATTGTCAATATAAATCACAATTAATTAATATTATGAACCCGCGTAATGAAGAATCTTTAATAATTATTGATGCTTTTAATTACGGATTAAATCTTTATAAACATTTATTCAATTTTGAGTTGCATACAGAAGATAACGTTATATCAATTGATATTGATTCATCTATTCCGGGAAAAGGTAAATTTACTGTAACTCCATATGCAAATTTAATTAAATTAAATTTACCGTTATTAAAAAAAGAATATGCACGAACTTTTAAACAGACTTTACAAATTGTTACGTTACATGAATTATTACATTTATTATTTCGCCAATATTCTATTACAGATTTTCCATATATTATAGAAGAAGGTATAATAGAATTTATTGTGAATCCAGTAACAGATTTTATGATATATCAAGATAATTATAAAAGTATTATTGATTATATTCATAATGATAATTATTTTGCATTTAGCTGTTCTGATGGCGGATATGCTTTCATACAATTATTTTTCTTTTATCTTTTTAGTAGACAAAGAGAAGAAATATTTAATGAATTTAGTAATTTATCCTTAAATTAATTCTATAGTTGATGGTATTTGTATTATTATTTGATTTCGAGGCTGTAAATATAATTGTTCAAAATGTCATAATTCATTTACTTGTAGTTTTGATATAAAATTAGAAATGTTAATAGATAAAATTATGCTTTATTATTAATAAAAAATATATAAAAGGAAATTAATTATGAAATTATGGAAAGTATTTCAAAATACAGATTTAGAATATATTGATTTAATGAAAAATAATATTATTACATATAATTCTAAATATTATTCATTTTATGAGGAAAACGATGCATTTACTAGTCAAGCTTATAAATGGTTAAAATGTCAATACAAAGTATCAAATCCTAATAATTATATGTTTCCTTGGCACTTACATTATATGGTAGAAGGTTCAATGGATCCATTGTATAATAAATTATTTTATGCTCATTCACCAGGAAATTATATAATTGTTGTATTTAATATTCCTGATAATCAAGTATTATTATACGATGATGATTTATTTATTATATGCTTAAATAGAGGATATTTATCATTAACTGAGCAAGAAGATAATGAATTTGATCGATATTGTAAATGTTTGCCTAAATTGGGTATTAATTTGTATAAAGTGTTTGATGAAGATTATTTTTATAAATTAAATATTTGGCAGCAAAATTTAGCTAAAATATATTTACAAAAAATTTATCGGTCTTGGAAAAGAATATTTAATATTTATTTACCTAAAAATGATTGGATTAGTTGCTCGGATAAAACAATTTTTGGATTGACTTGGGAATTAAAGAAAAATGATATAACCAATATAATTAATTTTACTGTAACAGACAACGAATATAAAAACTATTGGAATAATTATAACTAATATTATTGGAAAGGATATATAAAATGTTAACTAATAACCATATTTTTATTGTAAAAAATATAAAAACCTATTATCCTAGAGAAGTTGAAGAAATAGAATCATTATATCCTTTATTTTTAAAAGAAAAGAGCAATTATTTTTTTACTCGAAATCGAAAAATAAATTTTACTATAGATGAATTTAATTCATTAAATTTATTATTACGAGTTAATAATTCATTGGATATTTTTCAACAATGTGAATCATTAGGCTTACCTAAGCATATTAATTATCAAGAATTAATTAATGATCAAATAATTGATTGTGGATTTTTAGAAGGAATTAACTATTTATATACTATATATAAAAATAAATATAAGATAATAAAAATTGATTTACCTGAAACTCATTTACATGCATTAGTACATATTCCTTTATTAAAATTAATTAGTAAACAGTGTAAACAGTTAATTATTTTTACCTATTCTGATCATATTTATCAAAGATTAATGCGCGAAAAATATTGTCAGGAGATTTAATTATGAAATTAAAAGAATTTTTATCATTATATTATTAATTTTATTTTTCACTTTGTATTGATGATATAATAAAATATATATCTATTAACGAATCTTCGAATATTGATGATAATTTATTAAATACTGAAATTGATTATATTGAATAACATAAATTAGGAGATATTATTTATTTAAAAAAATAAATAATTATTTTTTTTAGGGTGATTAATCATTGATTCAAGCTGATCAAAAATTAATTAATCAATATTTTAAATTTTTAAAAGATAGCGGATATATATATTGGAAAGATAAATTAGGATTTTATTTATCTCGCGGCGTAAAAAGATTTTCAGTAATACAAATTGGTCCGTTTTTAGATGTATATTATAATAAAAAAGAAAATGGTAAGTATGTATTACAAGAAATGTTAAAAGGACAAATTTCATTATTAGATTGTTTAAAATGGATATTTACTAGAAGTAAAAGTGAACCAATTATAAAATGATTACTATTGAAAAATTAAATAATTTATTAAATACATTTGAATGGAATTGTGTTGTAAAAAATAAAATAGTTAAACCAACAAAAAAGAATTGGGAAAAATATCGAGTATTAACGCCTAAACAATTTATTACTTTAAAAACGGGTTGCTGTTGGGATTTTTGTAATTTTCTTCAATTTTATTTTCCTCGACATTTTTCACACCCCATAAGATTATATTTTTTACAAGCTGAAGACAAGTCTAATCATACTTGGTTTTGTTATTTTAAAGATAATAAAACATATGTCTTTGAATCTGCATGGAAAAAGTATTGTGGAATATACGAATATAATAATGAAGAAGAAATGTTAGATGATTACCTGTATAAATTTTTTAGTGATAAAGAATATGATAAATATTTTCGTATAAATTATAAAATTTATATATATAAATTAATCAATAAAGTATTGCCTGATAATTTTTTGAATAATATCTATGATAATGGTAAATTAATAAGAAATTTATTTTATGAGAGGAAAATGGAATAATGACATCTGAAGAATTTAATCAATTAGAACAAAAATATTTACAAGCTAAAGATATTAAGTATAAAATTGATTCTTTAAAAAAAGAAATTCGATTATTAAAAGATGTAATTAATAATGATAATAAAATTAAAGATTATTATTATCATAAAGTTTTTCCTCAATTATATCCTATAGATGATGAATGGCAAATGCAAAAAATACTATGCCATAAAATAGTTGCATATGCTTTAGAAATGCGTATACAACAATTACAAAAGCAAGAAGAAAATTTATTAAAATTATAAATGTGATTTAATATGACTTTATATAATAATCCGCAGTTTTCGTGGAGAATAAATGATGTAGGAGGTTATATACCAGATATTTGGTTTTATAACGCTCCTGATGATAGTAGTACAACTCATTATAATAATGATAAATTAGTAGCAGTATTATTGGGTACTATTGCTAAATTATATTCTGATTTTTTAAAATATTATGGTGCTGTTGGACCAAGAAATTTATGTACTTATTTTAATACTCAAGAAGAATGCGAAATCTTCTTAGATATATTAAAATATTTATTTGAAGAAATTTATATAAAAGGCCGAGATTGGTTATCTGTAACTTGGGAACTTATTAATGGTACTAGTGATATAACTTCTGCTAATACTGAAGAAAAAGAAAATTATTATCTTAGTCATATAAAAACTTATCGTAATTTACAAAGCTGGCAAGGTACATATATGGATATTAATACTACTAAATTAGATCCAAAAGATTTGAATCTTGGTAAATTTACATATAATCCATTTAAGCCTGATCAATCAAAAAAACCAACACATTATACAATTCTGTAGATATAAAAATCTAAATTAAAAATTATTAATATAATAAAATATATATTAATTAATAAATGAAAGAGAGTAAAAAATAATGATTAATTCAACAGATATTAATCAAAAAGCACAAATTGATTATGAACAGCAATTAAATAATATTAGTAATAAATACGGTAAAGGTAAAGGTACAGGTTCAATAACAGATATTGAAAATATTGCACAAGATATGTTATTTACAATACCTAAATTGGATCGTAATAAGCTTCGCGAAGAAATGATGTCAATGCATGTTGATATTTACTTAGATCCTACTACGTTCAATATTAATGAAGGCTTAGCAAAAGCACAAGCTTATAGAGAACGATTATCTGGAATATTAGCATTAGCAGATAGAGAATATAATACACGCACAAAAATATTTGAAATGTTAACAATGGCGCATAATGTAGTATCTAAGGCTACTTCAGCAGATAAACGAAAAGGTGAAGCAATGGTAAAATATGTAACACAATATATTCAATTAGAAGCTGCAGAAACTTTTCGAAATGAAGTAAAAACGCATTTAGATAATATGCGAGCGACATCTGAAACTATTTCACGACAAGCTAGTGTATTGCAAGCCCAAATTACATTAGGTGAAGTTAGGAAAAAAGATAATTATATTACTGCAGAAAAAAATTTAATGGAACAAAATGGAATAAAAGAAATGGAATGGTAATAGATTTTAAAAATCTAATTAATATTATAAAGTATAAGCTAAAATTTATAATTTATTTATAAAAATAAGAAATGAGTTGATGGTATATATGATTGTGTTATATTTTATATTTTAAAAATTATTTTTAATAAAAAAATTCTATAATTAAAAAATGAGGTAAAATAAAATGGCAGAAAATATGTATGATTCCAGTTGGCAAGAACTTAATGATTCATTCGAAAATGAAAGTGGCCCAAGAGTACCTTTTATGAAATTACAGCCCGGTAAAAATGTTATTAGAGTAGCCTCCAATCCTTCAAAAATATATCAGCATTGGGAAAAAACATTTGATGGTAAATTAAGAAAAATTACATGTATTGGTAAAGATTGTCCTTTATGTAATATCGGGCATGCACCATCAGCTCGTTATCAATTAAAAGTATTGGATAAATTAGATCCAGAAGATCCTCAGGCGAAAGTTTTAGAAACTGGTGCAGCAGTAATTAGACAAATTTCTAATTATGCAAATGACGAGGATTATGGCAACCGGGCGACTTGTTTATCAGCTTAATGTATATTCTGCGAAGAATATATTAAAACTGATACATATTTATTATAAATATGAACTATTATCTCGAAGAGTAGAATGAAAGAAGTAACGTTCTGAAATACTCTCTCTAAAACTGCGACTTGCATTTTAACAATTTTATTGTTCATTAGTCCAAAAAATGTAAGAGAGCTCGCGAAAGTCGGCATCAGTTATCCTAACATGACATTATGTTGATGAGGCAATCGTTTTAATATAAACGTGTAATGGAATGCCGGGAGTCTGTTTAATTTTAAAAAGTTAATGAAAATAGCTATGATTAGAATATTTCTTAGTTAAGAAATTGACGAAAGCACGAATGTACAGGTCTAAACGTAGATATTACAGAAATGTAATAGATTCTTAGTGAATTGTAAGTGTAGTTGAGTAAAAATGGTGAACTATGAAAAACTATATATAACGAAACATTTTATAAAAAATGTGGCGGGTTATATCCAGCTTACAGGCTTAGAGTGCTGATCTAAGGCTATATAAAAAGATAGAGATAATGGAACAAGGAAAGGTATCAAACATTATTTAAATAATGTAAATTGACGAAGAAAAATAAGCAATTGAATTGGTACTGAAAAGTAGTGTTCGAACCGTTTTAAAAATCTTTATAATGAAGATTATAGGAATGGACACAAGTTAATTATATATAATTTAAAAATATAATTATTAACAAGGATTCGAGTATGATAAAAAATGCACACTTTTATAATATTAAAAGATTGGTGATACCTTGTGTTTAATAATATTAATTATGATCTTTATGAACAAACTAAAATAGGCCGAATATTTACTAAATTATTAAATAGAGTAATTACGGATGAAAATATTAGACTTGCTTATAAGAATATTCAAAAAAATTTATTTAAATTTTGTATAAATTCTAATGATATAAAAAATTTATCTGAAGAAGAATTAATACAAACAATACGGCAGAAAATAATTTATTATAAATCTAATATAATATATAAAACAGAAATACAAAAAATTAATGGTCAAATAATTCCTATTAGTATATCTAATATTTATGATAAAATTATACAACAATGTTTTAAGCAAATTCTTGAACCGATTTGTGAAGCTAAATTTAGTCCACATAGTTATGGATTTCGTCCAGGTAGATCTGTAGAGAATGCAATTGCTGAATTATATCAAAAAATTAATATTAATGATTTATATTATGTAGTACAAATTAATATTAATGATTTTTATACTAATGTTAATCATAGTAAATTAATACGGCAATTATGGACGTTAGGAATACAAGATACTAAATTTTTGTATAGATTAAAAAAAATATTGCAGAGTAATTTACAAGTAAATAATTCAATACAACAATTAAAATCTGGTATATTTCAGTGTGGACTTTTAACAGCTACATTTACAAATATAGTTTTAAATGAATTAGATCAATGGATTGAAAGTCAATGGAATAATTTTTCTACAAAACATCAATATTCCGATCATGGTAATAAAATTCGTGCTTTAAAACAAACTAATTTAAAAGAAATATATATTATTCGTTATATGGATAATATTAGAATATTCTGTAGGAATTTAGACCAAGCCAAACGAATAAAAATAGCAGTAATAGAATGGATACAAAAACGATTAAAATTAGAAATAAATGAAGAGCAAACGCAAGTAATAAATTTAAATCATAAATGTGATATATTTTTAGGATTTAAATATAAAATATTGCGTAAAAATATGAAACGAGTAATACAAGTATACGTATCTGATGAAAATATAAAATTTATAATTAATAAATTAAAAAAACAGATAATAGAAATTCAACATTCTTCAGGTAATAATAGATTATTAATGATTAATAAATATAATCAATTAGTTGAATGTATTCATAATTATTATGAAATTGCAACTTGTGTTAATATTAGTTTTCATAAAATAAATAATATAATAAATAATATAATTATTAATCGATTACATGTGAATAAATGTGGTCAATGTAAATCAGAAAAATATAAATATAGTAAGCAAGTAAGATATTTAGCTGGTATTAATATATATCCTATAGGATATATTAAATTTCGTAAGCCTTTATTAAAAAAATTTAATTCAATATATGAAACAAAATAATTAATATATTAAATTAAAATAATTTAATGTTATAAATTATATATAATTGATGGAACGCCGTATGTAGTGAAAACTACTCGTACGGTGTGGAATGGGGGAAAAAAGTTAATAGCTTTTACCTATCATTATCGTTAGAATATGATATTAAAATTCAAAAAGAAGGTATTGGACGCGAAACACGTTATTCTGTAACTGCTTCTCCAAAAAAACGTCCTTTAACCGATAGAGAAAAATTATTAATTGAACAATTACCAGATATTCAAGATATTAATAAAGAATTAACAAAAGAACAAATTCTTAATTTAGGTTTAGTTGCATTGGATGCTGAAAATGATGATTTTAGTGATCCACAGCGGGGTAATTATAATCGTCCAGGACAATATAATACTCAATCATCAAAATTTAATTCAGCAGAAGATTATAATAATGCGACGCCTGAACAGCGTAAAAGTTCAGCTTTAGAAGAATGGGAAAGTTTATAAATATTTAAATTTATAAAAAGAAGTTAATTTAAAGTATTTAAAGAAGAGATTAATATATAAAAATTAATTAAATATATTAGTCTCTTCTTTATTTAAAATTTATTTTTTTATTGAATTGTAATTTTAAAATAAAAAATAAATTTTAAGGTGGAAAATTTAAATATGAATAGAATTTTACAAAGGATTGCTAATGATGAACAAAAAGAAAAAAAGAAACCATTAGGTGATTATTATTATAATACACGTCAAATGGTAGAAAAAAACAAACGATTGTTTAATGAAGGTAAAAAAGATAAATGCCGCTTTTTTGAATATAAAGGTTATAAAATATATAATCCATTTAAGGATGAACTTGGAAAAAAAGAAGTGGATCCTAAGGAGTATTATGGAGATGCTTACGAAAATTCTGAGTTTAATAAAATAAATTAATGATGAATACAATTTATAATTTTATAAATTATTTATTATTAAATCCATTAATAATAGATAATTTATGTATAAGTTTTGTATTTATTATATTATTAATTTTATAATATAGAAAGGATACTATTAAAAATGGATAATGATAAACAAACAGTACAAGAAAAAACTAATACTGCATTAATGAATCATGATGAATTTGATGCATTTGTAAAAAGTAAAGTAATTTCTTTTTTACAAACTTATAATTTAAGTAAAATATTAGTTGATGTTGGTAATGGCTATAAAGGTATTGTTAAAATTAATAAAAATGGTGAAATTGAAGCGCAAGTAACAATCAAAGAAATAATGTAATTTATTTCTTTGATAAATAATTAAAGAAATTATGTAATTTTTAATAGTTAATGAAAGAATTATATAAATTTTTCAATTATATATTAATAATATTATATAATTCTTGATAAGAAAATTTTAATTAATAATATAAATAATATTAAGAACTTATTATTACAATAAGTTCTTTTTTTATTTTTATAAGAAAAAGTGAGTGGAAATTTTATTATTATGAATAATATTAATATTGATAGTAATATTAATGATAAAATTAATATTGATATTAATTGGTTTATTACTTTATCTAATAAAATAGATTATTATTTGCAACAAATAAACAATTTAAATACTCAAATTAATACTATAAAAGATGAATTAACTAATATAAATTTAATAAATACATATAATACTAAAGAATTAATAAATATTAAAAATTTAATTGAACAAGAAATAAATAATACTCAAGTAATAAAATTAAATATAGATACTGTAAATGCACGATTAAATGATAATATATTAAATATTTCTTATATAGATGATAAATTACAAGAAATTAATAATAATATTAATACATTAAATGAACAATTTAATGAAAGATTATATGATAAGCAGCCGCAATCTAATATATTTTAAAATATATATAAAGAATGTGATTATTATATGACATTGCAAATTATTATAGGCGGATTAATTGGCGCAATAATTGCTATTATACAAGAATATTTTAATAATAAAAATAAATTATATATTGGTCGAAAAATTTATTATTATTTAGATGATAAGAATAAGCTTTATTCCGGTCGTATAATGGCAATTATTAATCTTAATAGAGAAGAAGATATAACTAAACCCGCATCATTAAAGCGTATTTTATCTTTTAATGAACGTAAAATAAAATTATCTAAATCAATAATATATGAAATACAGCCAATTATTGGCGGATCTAAAATTATATTATCTGAAAAAAATATTCTTACAGAGAAAAATAATTTAATATAAACAATTTTCAGGGAGTGAATTTTTCAATAATGAAAATAAAAGCAAAAAAAGGTTATAATATCGTTCTTAACGATTTAAAAATTGCCTTATCATCTAATGGAAAAATAGTAGAAGTTGACAAAGAACAATTTAATACTTCTATAGATGCCAAGCAATTAAGTAAATTTATTGAAATTGTTAATGAAAATAATCAAATTGCTGATAATACTGTATCAGCAATTAACAATTTAACTGCTAATAAAGTAGCAGATCAAGCGTTTGTTATAGGTTCTAATCAGCAAACTATTGAAAATGCTGTTTTAATGGATCCTGATAATGTTGTACAGCAATCGGTTAAAAAAGTAACGAAATTAAATGATACGACAACTGTAATTCAAGCAGAAAAAAATAATAAAGTAGAAGAAACTAATTCAATAAAAGTAATTGATACAAAGCAGACCAATACTGAAATTTCCAAAGCAGAACCTTCTAAAAATGGTACTGCTACAATGAATTCAGAAAAAATTGATAGTATAGATAATAATTCTAAACAGTTAACAAAAAAAGCAAAAGCTGATAAAAAAGAAAATAAAAATAATAAAGTTGAAGAAATAAATAAAAAAGATCAAAATAAAAATGAATAAAATATAATATTAATTTTTTTATTATAAAATAAAAAATATAATTATAATAAAAAGTATTTTTATTATATAAAATTTATTTAATGAGAAAAATAAAATATAAATATTGTTTATATTTTTTTGTAAATGAAGAATTGTAATATTTTTGTATATATAACTTTTTATTTTAAATGTATAAGTAAAATGGAGGCCTAACATATATGGCAAAAAAAATTGAATGGTTAGATCAATTTGCAAATGACCAATATTCAAAAATGACAAAGACAGCTTCCCATAAAAAAGTCGCTAATCAAATTATTGTTGATTGCTCAACATATCCTAATGCTAAAGTAGGTACTTTAGTTGATTATGATAATACAAAATATAAAATTGTTGATACTAAATACCGTGATAAATCTGGTCCCGGCCTTCTTCTTGAAGAAGTAACGGCTTGCGGTGGTAATTGTGGTCCTACTACTACTGGTGAAGTTCAAACTAATAATGGAGTTGTTCCTGCGACGACTGAAGTTAAAAATCCGACTACTTCAAAAATTGCAGCAAAGAAAAATTTTGACTTAGATTTTGATGCTCTTGCAGATTTTGATGACTCTAAATTTAATTCTTCAGATATAGATGCAAATACTGATAGTAATGAAGCAAATACGGAAACTGATTTTTCTGCAACTGAAGCCGTTAATGAATTGCCCGGTAATAGTGGTAGCAGTGAATATCCAGATATTATTACTCGTCCTGGTGGCGTTAAGCCTATTCCTAGTGCTGATATTGAAGGTCCGGGCAAAAAGCATGTTACTGATGCGCCATATCATCCTACATATGATCCAGGTGAACAATATGCTCTTGAAAGTCAAGATGAATGGCAAGATGCAGCAGACCGTACTGCATCAGCTATTCAGCAGGAAGATGCTCAAGATCGTACTACTGTTGAGGGACATTATACTTGGAATCAATATATTGATGCTATTCTTAATGAAGATCCTGCAGAAACTTTAATTATGACTGATGCCGAAATTCCTGATGTAAATGATAATGAAACAAATTTAAATGATAATGAAAATACAGATTTAGATATGGAAGAATCAGAGTCTGAAGCTAACGCTGATATTGATACTGACGCCGATATTGATACAGATACTGACGACGATGCTGTTGATAGTGCAGTTGATAGTATGCTTAATTTCGATGATACTGAAGAAAACGTTGATACTGATACTGATGAAGATACTATTGATTTTAATAATGAAGAAGATTTAGACTTACCAGATGATGAAGATTTTTCTATGAATAATGAAGAATTACCTGCTGAAGAAGATGAAAATAATGATATTCCTGAAGATTTTTCGTCAGAAGATTTTGAAACAGATAAAGATGAAAATTTTTCTATGAATGATGAAGATTTAGATATTCCTAGTGAAGAAGAAGAAGAACCCAAAATGGCTAATAAACAGTCAAAAACAAAACAACTTTCGCGTTTAGCATTTAAAAATCAATAAAAAAAATTGGAGGCAAATATATAATGACAAAAGTTGCTTTAAATCAAAAAATTATTAATGCTGCAAAAGCTATTACTACAGCTATGGAAGCAGAAACCGAAGAAATTTTAAGAGATACTGAAGAAACAGTAAAAAATTATTTTCCTGCTAAGTATGCGAAAGCCGCTCTTACTGAAGTAGAAAAAGAACTCGATAATCATGGCGTTCAAGCTCAATTTGAAAAAGAAATTTCTCGTGAACTTCGTATGAAAACTGCTTCTATTCAAGCAACACCTAAAGAACTTCATGAAACAATTAAAACAGTATCTAAAGCCACTGTTGATGAATTTGAAGATATGTTAGCAGATGCTAATGAAGTTGCAAATCGTGTTCTTACTCGTTTTGCTGCTAAAGATCGTCCAGAAATTGAAGCTAAATTAAAAAATATTATTGAAAACCGTATGCGTTCAATTGGTATTTTCTGCGCTTTTGATCGTGTTACTTATGACCCTCAGGCGACCATGAAAAAAGCTCTTGCTTCTGTACAGGCTAAAACAAAAACTGCAGCTAAACCTGTTAAGAAATCTAATAATCGTATCATTAATGCAATGCTTAATGCTTAAAAAAAGGACTTAGATTATCTAAGTCTTTTTTATTTTAAATATTCATTTAGCTAAGTCCTTTTATTTATATATGTCGAAGTAAATAATTCTCACTTAAAGAATAAATAATAATTGCGGAATTATTTGCTTCAATACATATTTGATTATCATTTTTTAATTGAGTTAATATTCCCATTTTTAAAAGTTTTGTATTGTTATCTTTAATAATAAAAGGAAATACATTAATATGAGTACTATCTTTATCTAATGTTGTTAATGAATAAAATGATTTATTATCAATAGAACAATTAGTATATCCTTGTACTGTTTTTTTTGCGAATTTTGTATATAACTTATTACATGTTTTTAAAAACGATCCATTACTATTAGGTATACAATAATTTATATAAGCTGATAAATTTGTAGAAATTGGTAATGCATCTTTAACTAAAATATGAGCATAATTATCTTTATCAAAAATAATTTTACATTGATTACTGCTTAATATATCAACTGGTGTTAATTTAAATTTTAATAATTCTGTCATTGGTAAATAATCTAATGTAGGCATAGTTTTATTTAACATATACGCGGTATATTCTTCATTATTTTCTAACGAATATATTTCATTTTCATTAAGTTCCATAGTATCATATGCAGAAGTTGAAACATCTTTTAAAGCTAATTCTTGAGTAGGCAAAATATCTTTTTGATGCGGATATACACCATATCCATTAGTAGTAACAAATATTTCATTTTCATAATATATAATATTGTTATTATCATAATCATAAATATTTTCTGATTTATAATTATCAATTTCATATATAAATTCTAATCTTTCACTACGTAATACATCATATTCACTAACTATATACATACAAATATCAGCTTTATTAGCTGGTGCAATGTCAAAAGTATAATGTATAAAAGTACCTGTGATATTAATATGTACTTTTGTAGGTATATTATTTACATAAGCATAATGATATATTTGTTGATCAAATTTACTTTGTAGTGATGAAATTATTTTTGAATTGCTTCTATATATAAATTCTTTTCTAGTGCCATTACCTTTTTCATTAATCTCTTCTATTTTATATAAATTTAATATTCCGGATTTAGTTAATGAATATAAACAACAATATTCATTAATAATTAAATTAAATTCTAATTCAGCATCAACATTTTCAGTTAATATAATTATGAATTTATTATCTTGCTTATAATAATTTTTTAATATATTTTTACCATTATATATAATAGAAAAAATGCCTAAAATATATGTATATATATTATTATTCAATGTTAAGCTATTTCCATTTACATGTAAATAATATTTTATTCCTGCGCAAAATCCATATGGACATGTATATTGATTAATAGCGAATATTTTATCTTTACTATTAAATGCAGCATTATTAATATAATTAATATTATGTAATTGATATTCTACGGAATCCATAACAGCAAAAAATGTTTTATCAATAGCTTTTTCTGCTAATGCGATATGTGCTTTTTTAGGTAAATGATTTAATCCTTGATTATCTGGAAATTGTATATTTGCAATAATTACTAAATTATATGGAATATTATTACCTAATCCTATAATATTACAGTGCCAAATGTTATTTTCTTTTTGCCAAGTAATATTAGCTGCAATATTATCTGATTCATTATCAAAATATACATTAGGATGTACATCTGTAAAAGATAAATTAGAAGGCAATTCTAAATCAAAATTAATTGTGCCATATATATCTGTAGTATATCGTTCATGAAAAGTATAAGTATCAATATTATTAATTAATGTATAGTTTTTACGGCCTAACTGTGTATCGATAGTGATATCGGCATTATTATTTCCTAATGCTTTAGGTATTCTATTAAATTGATTTTCATATACATTACTAATTTCAATTTCATCAAAAATACAATTAGCATATATATTATCGGCTTTGCCAATTTCTACAACAAATTGATCAGTTAAATTAATATCATTATCTATATAAGCAACTATTTTATTATTAATAATTAATTCAATTAATGTATTTTTAAATGCTATTGCAATATGTACAAATTTATTAAAATATTGTTTAAAATCATACTGTATATTATTAACTTTTAAAATACCATCATTAATAGAAGCTTTTAATAAAATATTATTTATTGAATCCTTAACAGTTAATAAACCTATTAATTCATTATACTCGGTTTTAATAAAAAACTGTATAGTTAATCCGCGATGATTTACATTTTTAATATTAAAAGATTGGGATAAATATGTATTATTTTTTAAAATAATACCTTCTTGTTCTACACCTAAAGTGAATTCGTATTCTTTAGAACCTTGTAATAAATTAGTATTAAAATCTTTTTTGTTACATCCTTCATATAATAGAGTATCACCATCTGTAATAATCGGGTCCACACCAAAATATGTAGAATATAATTTAGTTTCACGATTAGAATTATTTAATAATAAATTTTCAAAATTATTATGTAATATTTTGCTAATATTATCTATGCGAATTAAATTACGTAAATCAATTATATCATCTTGATAAATAATATCTGCAAATTTGCCATCAGGACGATTAGTATTATTAGTTAATAAATCTCCGCCAAATAAATTAGCTGAATAATATCCTTGTGTATTTCTACGTTTAATTTTAAATAAAGGTATTGCATATGAATATCCATCAGTAGTATATAATAAAGGTAATTCTTTTTCTTGTAATCCTGTTCCTGCAATCCATAAACCAATATCATCACTAATCGTTTTATTATCTAATGCTGTAGGTGCATTCCAAAAACCTAATTTAGATTGTTTATGATATGCGCCATAAGCTGGAACATATACAGCATTTATACTTTCATCAAATAATTTATCATAATTTACTGGAATACGAGCTGTATGAATAGACCATTTTAATTGAATACGACGATTAGATTCACCATGTAAGCGCCTATCAAATAAGTCATTAATAACTGTGCCATGAGAATTATTATAATTTCCATCATACCAAATATCGTTATTAAATTTTATTTCAGCGAAACACATTTCTAAATATATAAAATCATAATATTCTCCTTCTTCTGGAGGTTCTGGTAATTTTATATAATTTAAATCTGATTGAGGTAGAATACCATGTCCATTACTACCATGAACATTAATAAAATATCCATTAATATTGGCTATCATAGGTTTAATAAAAAATGCATTACGTATATTAGTATTTTCATTAAAAATTTCAGATGATAATATAATATCATTATCTTCTTTTTGAAAAATTCCTGAATAATAATGTTTTCTAATTATATCTGCGCGCAATTCGTTTTGAATCCACTGCGATTCATTTGCTTCATCTTCAAGATAAAACGCATCAGTTCCAGCTTCCATGGAAATAAAATTTTTATTTTTATTATATTTACCGTAGCCTCCGCGATCAAATCTAGGATTATATTTATTCAAATTGATGTGCACCTCAATTTTTATAAAAAATATTTTCTAAAAAAAAATAAAAAAGGTCCTTTAGCTTTTTATTGCTAAAGGCTTATACATAACTATTTTTCTTAATAATTATATATTGATTATTAATTCTTTTTTCTGCTTGCATATATGCAACTGAAGATGCTATTTCATATTTTTTTTCATATTCATTTTTTACTATTTCACTAATATAAGAAGTAATATATTTCTTATAAGTTTCATTATATGCCATATCAGTATTGATTGTTATTTTACTTTGTGCTTTTTTAATATATTCTTTATATTGAATATTTATATGATTTAAAATTAATATAGGCTTTATCATATACTCAGTATTAATAATATTACATGATATATCCTCAATAATATTATTATATGTAAATTTATGCTGATTAAATTGTGAAAGATTAAATTGAAAAGGATGAATATCATTATTATATATGCTGTCTTCTTTAAAACCGCAATTTACTTCTATATTTTCTTCTGGATTTTCTATAATTTCTGTATTATATATATCCGTTATATTTAATTCTTGCGGTAAATTAAAATTATCAGTTTCAGGTAGTAAATTAATATCACATGTTTCATTACTCGTAGTAATAAATTTACATTTATTTAATTGCATTTTATTAAATTGTAAAGGATTTCTAATATCAATATTTAAATTAAAATATTCATCAGTATTATCTGATTGTATTAAATTAATTTTACTTTTCGGGGTATTAAATATTTCATTATAACTACTTTGATTATATATATTATTTATTTCATTTACTAGCTTATATTTATCAAATGATATAAAATTAGGAATACTAAATTCTTTTACTTTATTATAAATTTGATAATATGTATATTTATAATGTATATGTGAATTATCAATTATATTGCTAATTTGTTCATTATAATAACTATATAAATGATTATAATAATTATCTTCTTGTATAGGATTAAATATATCATTATTGTTATTATAATAATGCGTTAAATTCCATTCAGTAGCTTTATCATATATTTGATTATATGTAGCATTTATATTTATGAATAAATTTTCTACTATGTCTTTGACTTGTTCTTTATAATAACTAAATATATGCTTAAAATTAATTTCATTTATTTTGTTAAATTTATCATAATTATTTTTATAATAATGAATTAAAAAGTTATCATATGCTTTATCATATATTTGATTATATGAACTTGTTATATTTATTGAAGATTTATCTAATATATTTTTAATAATCTGATCTTTATTAAAATATTGTAAATGATTAAAATAATTTTCTTTTATATGAAAGATATCTTTTTCTTTATATCTATAATTAAACATATATTTTGTTACCGGAATACTCATTAGTCTTCCATTAAATTTATTAAATCGATATATATTTTCGTCTAAAATATAATGTTCACTATAATTTGGATGTAATTCTGCAATATTATCATTTTTAGTATAATATTGATCTTCGCTAAGAGTATTAGTAGTAAATGTAGGAATACAATTTTTTAATCCTATATATTTATCATTATAAATAGGATTAAAATGATATTTTGTAGCATATTTACTAATAAATATACCATTATGTTTATTTAGAATTAAAGCATTATCTTCATCATATATTGAATATTTATCAGTTAAATCAGGATTCCATTCATATTTTGTATTTTTTATATTATATAATTCATATTCTGAATTATTATAATGTGTTAGATATTCATTTTTAATATTAGAATTATATTTATCATTATAAATAGGATTAAGATAATATTTTATCGCATATTTACTAATAAATACACCATTATGTTTATTTAAAATTAAAGCATTATCTTCATCATATATTGAATATTTATCTTGAAAATTATTATTTATTGAATATAATTCATTTTTTACTTTATATAATTCATATTCTGAATTATTATAATATGTTAGATATTCATTTTTAATATTAGAGTTATATTTATCATTATATATAGGATTAAGATAATATTTTATTGCATATTTACTAATAAATACACCATTATGTTTATTTAAAATTAAAGCATTATCTTCATCATATATTGAATATTGATCTTGAAAATTATTATTTATTAAATATAATTCATTTTTTATTTTATATAATTCTTTATTAAAAGAATTAATATTATAAAATATAGTATCATCAATAAAACAATTATATTTATCTCGATATATTAATGTAGGAGATATACTATTAAATTTTAATATGCCATATAATTTAAATAATGATAAACGTAAATTATTTGTATTAATTTCATTTGTATGAATATTGTTATTGTTTATATCAATATTATATATTTTAGTTATAAATTTTAAATAATTATTATCATCTTCATCAAAAATATAATATTGATCTTCAAAATTGTTATATACATTATATAATTCATTCTTTACAGTATATTTATCTTCAATATTAGCGGTATATAAATATGTATTAAAACTATCATTAATAGAAAAATTATATTTATCTATTAAATATGTATTAATATTATATTTATCTACAAGATAACTAATAAATTTATTATTACTTTTATTTAATTTTAAATAATTTTGTTGATATTTTAACTGATACTGATCGTCAAAATTATTATATACACTATATAGTTCATTTTTTACTGTATATTCATCTTCAATATTAGCAGTATATAAATATGTATTAAAACTATCATTAATAGAAAATTTATATTTATCTATTAAATATGTATTAAAACTATATTTATCTACAAGATAACTAATGAATTTATTATTATTTTTATTTAGTTTTAAATAATTTTGTTGATATTTTAACTGATACTGATCATTAAAATTGTTATATACACTATATAGTTCATTTTTTATAGTATATTTATCTTCAATATTAGCAGTATATAAATATGTATTAAAACTATCATTAATAGAAAATTTATATTGATCTATTAAATATGTATTAATATTATATTTATCTACAAGATAACTAATAAATTTATTATTATTTTTATTTAATTTTAAATAATTTTGTTGATATTTTAATTGATATTGATCATCAAAATCGTTATATACACTATATAGTTCATTTTCTACAGTATATTCATCTTCAATATTAGTGGTATATAAATATGTGTTAAAACTATCATTAATAGAAAAATTATATTTATCTATTAAATATGTATTAATATTATATTTATCTACAAGATAACTAATAAATTTATTATTACTTTTGTTTAGTTTTAAATAATTTTGTTGATATTTTAATTGATACTGATCATTAAAATTGTTATATACATTATATAATTCATTTTTTATAGTATATTTATCTGTATTAATAAAATTCAAGTTTATGTTAAAATTATCATTAATAGGAAAATTATATTGATCTATTAAATATGTATTAATATTATATTTATCTACAAGATAACTAATAAATTTATTATTACTTTTGTTTAATTTTAAATAATTTTGTTGATATTTTAATTGATACTGATCATTAAAATTATTATATACATTATATAGTTCATTTTTTACAGTATATTTATCTGTATTAATAAAATTCAAGTTTATATTAAAATTATCATTAATAGAAAAATTATATTGATCTATTAAATATGTATTAATATTATATTTATCTACAAGATAATTAATAAATTTATTATTACTTTTGTTTAATTTTAAATAATTTTGTTGATATTTTAATTGATATTGTTCTTTATTATTAGAATCATGATATACATTATATAATTTATCTTTAACATGAAAATATTTTTCTTGATTAAAATAATTAATATTAGCTAATAAATCGTCTTTAATAATAAAATTATAATTATCAAATGCTGATGTATATAAATCATATTTTTCTATTAAATAACTAATAAATTTATTATTACTTTTATTTAGTTTTAAATAATTTTGTTGATATTTTAATTGATATCGATCGAATAATAAAGTACTTAAGGTATTAGTTTCTTTTACAGAAAAATCATATATTTCTTTAGGTTTAAAATCAATATGATATGTTAATAATCCATGTATATGAGAATTATCAAATATATCATTAAAATAGTAATGTAAATTAAATTTTTCAATATTATTACTAATAAATCGTTTGTTATCTTTATTTAATTGTAATTTTGCTTGATGATATTTTAATCCAAATTGATCAGTTAATTCTGTATGTAATATTGGTATTTCTTCAGTAATAGCAAAATTATAATTATCATTATATACATTATAAATATTTATTAATGATATTTCATCTTTATCAAAGATATATTTATCATTATACCAATAATGTAAATTAAATTTTTCAATATGATAATTAATTAATTTGCCGTTTGAGTTATTAAAGCGTAAATAATCTTGATGATATTTTAATCCAAATTGATCAGTTAATTCTGTATGTAATATTGGTATTTCTTCAATAATTGTAAATTTATAATCATCCTTATGTGTATTATAAGCATTTATTAATGATATTTCGTCTTTATTAAAGGTATATTTATCTTTTTGCCAATAATGTAAATTAAATTTTTCAATATTATAACTAATTAATTTACCATTTAATTTATTAAAGCATAAACGATTTTGATTATATTTTAATCCAAATTGATCATATAATTCATTATGTAATGCTGGCATTGTATCTGTAATTATAAAATTATAATTATCTTGATATGAATTAATAATATTTAATCCTAAAGTATCATCAGGAATGAATATATATTTATCATTATATGTATAACTTAAATTAAATTTTTCAAATTGTGTATATAAATATCCATTAGATTGATTAAATCTAATTTGATTTTGATGATATTTAAGATAAAATTTATCAGAAATATAACTATTTATATTGTTATGTAAATGATAATCTTGCACGGGATTAAAATATTCACTATTCATACGATCCCAATATAATTCATATGGATATATTTCATCTGGTATATTATATAAATCATTATATGATGGATTATATAATAATTTTTCACGTTTACGTTTTAAAAACTTATGATTACTATATTGCTCATTTAATTTAATAGGTAATGTAATATCATCTGTAACATCGACATTATCTTGTAAATTTACAGCTAATTTATGCTGTTCATATATATTTTTAAATTTTTCTTTATATCCTTCTAAATATAAATTAATATTATCACTAATACGTTCAATAATTTGACCGTTAATTAATTTTTCTTTAAATGAATGTTCTTTTAAATAATTTTGCCATTCAGTGATAATATTATTTAATGCTGCAAATTGTGAACTAATTCCATCTGGTGTAGTAAATTTAATTGCATTAGTTGTAGATGAGAATAAAAATTTATCGCTAAAAAATTGTTGCTGATATACTAATAGTTCATCTTTTAATTTAGATTGATTACCAAATGCTAAATATTTATTTAATACTTTATCTGTTATATTATCTCCAGATAATTGCATATACTTATTATCAATGAACCCAAATCGTGGTTCATTTAATTCAGTACTAATTGCACATAATTGACTTGTATAATTATTATATTCTTCGATAGCGTCTAAGCCAATAGAATATATTAATTGTTCTTTTATTTTAGTATTATTATATAAATCAGTTAATGATGCTGTATTACTTAAATGCGATGTATCTAATAAAGTATATTGTGGCCCTATTATAGCACTGCCATTTAATAACGAATTCTTATATATACCATTATCTGTTGGAGAAATTGTAAATGTACCAGGATAATCTATTGCTTTCCATCCATAAGTATTTTCGTTAATTTTCTTACTAAAATCGGCATGAATTTTTGTTTCATCAGAAGTATTCCAGTCAGTATTGTATTTGTCTTTATAAAAAGTATACCAATCTTCGCTACCGACTAATATAATAATGATAATTCCGATAGTATGTGCAGGTTTAGTTAATTGTAATATATAAGCATTATCTTCAATTAATTCTTTTTGTGTATAAGTACTATTATCTAATGGTTTTTCAACTTCGATAATAAAAGTAAAATCTGGATTATAATGCCGTAATAAATCTGCATATTTTTTTTGCGCTTTTTCTTTATATAATTCATTAATAGATACTTTAAATTCAGTAAATAATTGTAATGCTGTAGCAACTGAATTAGTTGTAGGTCCTCGAAATAGTGAAGATAATATTCCTTTAATTAATTTGCGATATTTTTCATATGACCAAGTAGATTGTTTTTGTAAGCGTATTAATGAACCAAAATTATGATATAAAGCTTCTTCTCTTGCTGTATCTAATGAAATGTCTTCTTTTAGCATTGTTAATCGCATAGATGCATCAGCTAATTCTGTAGCAAATGCTCTCATAATACGATAAATATTAGTATCAGTAGTATCACTATTATATGATGACGGTAATTCTTTCATCATTTGATCATGGATTTCTCGCTGATATCTTAATCGACGTGAAATATTTAATTTAATATCAGCTTCATCAAATACGAATTGATTGACTTGTTCATATACAACTAATAATTGATCATATGTAATAGTTAATTCGGTTGTATATGTATAATCAACATTTTTTTTAGTAACATTATTGATATAATATTGTCTTATATTAGATGTTGCTTGTAATATAATATGTACAGGTTGTTCTGAAACCGGCCAAATAATTGTTGCACGATTTATTATATTATCAGTTTCTTGTTGTAATGTAATAGATTCTATATTATCATTAGATTCATATATACTAGAATCACGAACTATAGTAGTATAATTTTTTAATATATCGAAAATAAATGGATAAGTAGAAGACTTTGCAATAGCAACACTAGATGGAGATGTATATATACCATATTTTGAAGTATTAGAATCTAATAATTCACGTTTAAATGATATTACTCCAGATCTAAGAGCATTACAAATTTCTTTAATATCATTATATGCTTGTCTATTTAATTCGGTAGTTTTTGCAGCATTAAATAAATTTTGAGTATATTGATTAAGCTGCATATTGTTCATGTTTTCTATAATATCGGTATTAGTAATTGAATTAATAATAGAATTATATATATCTATATCATTTAAAGCTACAGTATGTCCTTGATTAGTAGCAAAAATTAAAATATTATTTGTGCTTAATTTAGAATAAAGTAGTTCGCGAATATTGTCTACAATATTCGCGTATTCATTATAAGGACAATATTGACTATCTTGTTTACCTAAAATAGCAAATATATCAATATAGTCTAATATACCATTTTTGCCTAAATTGTTATATGTATAATCTTGGTTATATAGATCACCACATGCAATACTTAACCAACCTGTTTTATTTATAATATATTGTTTAATTGATTGATGAATATTAGGTCCTCCAATTAAAATATTACTATTAAACATTTTAATTTTAGGATATATTTGTTGTAAAATATAAGTATATAATTCAGGAGCACATTTATATTGATTATTTATTATCGAATCTGGTTGTACACCAATAATCCAATACCTTACCCAGGAATATTGTAGAATTATATCATATAATATAGTATTGCAATATTGATTAACATTACTTGCAGTTATATTAGATATATCAATTTCGACTACAATACTAATATTATATTGTTCGGCATATTTCTGATATAATTGTAAACGTTCGTCTAATGTCCATATATCGCCACCTATACCAGGATATAAAGACAAAATAGAATTATTATTTTGAATTATAATAGTATCAATTACATATTTAATACCTAAATTATAGATTTTAAAAAATTGATCGTGTAATCTTTCTGTAATAGCATCTTTACCTGTTTTACCGTTATATTCATAATTTTGATTTAATAATGGCTCGCCTAAAGCTAAATTAGAAAGGCGAATACCTGTATACACAGTATTTATTCACCTCCATTTTTATGAATTTACACTAATATTTAAAATTAAATTACTTAATAAAAAATATTCATTAGAGGCTATAGTTAATTCATTTGTCGGAGCATGACCTTTTTTAGATAATTTAACTGAATTTAAATCAACAGAATCTACATATTCACATTGTTTTACAATAGATACAATATCACTAGCATCGAAAGACCCGCCTAAAATAAATTTACCGTGAACATATGTACTTATATCTGAAGATATAATATTTTTTACATTTGTAGTTGAAGTTGTATTATATATAGACATATCTAAACTAATTTCAATCGGCACTTCTACTGCTTGCTTTATTAAAACATCTGCAGTCATGCATTTTTGTTCTTCAATATTTGATTGTATAGTATTTACTAAACTATCATAATTATATATTATTGTTAATACATCATTAGTTAATAATTTACGTGTATTTAACCATTGAATTGCATCTTTTCCGACCATACTACCGCCATAATTAGAAGTATCTTTAATTAATTTATAATCTGGTTCTACATAAGCTCGTACATAAATATTATTATTTTTCATTACAAAAATTCTATTATCTAAATTTGAATCATTTCTGGCACGCAATTTATATACTTGATCATTAATATATATTTTTTCAAATAATGCCGTATTGCCTTCTTCAGTAGTTCTAGTAGAAGCTTGAGACCAATCAATTGTATAGCTCATATTCGTCATATATTGTATTGCCGATAATAATTCATTATCTACAGCTAATTTTAATCTTTCAATTTGTTGAGAAGTATAACCAATAGGCAATGAATAATATTCCTCATCGGGAAAAGTATCAGTTAAAGAAAAATCCCAAGGAATATCAATACAATATATAGTATCATATATAATATCTGTACCATTAGTATATGAATAATATTCTACATCATAGACATCTGCATTAATAAATGTTTCTCCTGATACAGCAGAAGTAATAGATAAAATGTTTTTAACTGGTTGATTAGGTAAAACTATATTGGGAAAAGATTGTAAATAATTAGCATTAGTAGTAAAAGTATAAGTTGAATCAGCTACTTCTAATCCTTTAACATATATATCTACACAGCCGCCAGAGCCCCAATGATATTCATTATATACATCAATATATCCTCCGTCACGAAACATAATTTCGTCGCCTGCGCCTACCACTTTTGCTGCTGCAACATTATTATAATCTAAAACATATTTTAAATATCCGTCTTTAGTACCGATATTATTACCAGTAACAGCTAATTGACAGCGAAACATTAACGCATCATCTTTTTCTCTATCAATGCCGCCATTAAATGCAAATGGATTAGTAGCAAATGCAATTCCTTGAATATCATTGCCAGACATTTGCGTAAGTGTACCAGCTGCAATATTGCCGGCTTCTCCACCAACAGTAGCTTGAGCATAGCATTCTAAATAACGATAGCCAGTTTCATTATCAATTGGAAGGCTCATAATACTAGCTTTAGTAATATGTATTAATTCTGTCGTTTCAACAGTAATAGAAGCGCTTAAATATGTAGCAGTAGTACTTAATGTAGTTCCGATTGGAACATGTACTACATCTGGAATACCATTTTCGGTAATTGTAGTTTGAACTGTACCACTATTAATAATATAAAAGCGTACTTTACCAATCGCTTTGGTAGCTTGTTTACGATATACAAAATAATTAGCGGCAAGAATATCTAAATCTTCATCAGTAGCAAAAAGAATAGATTGAGATTGCTTTAATAATTGCATATCGCCATATAAAGCAGAAAATTCATCAGCAACAGGATTAACAAAAACATTAGCTAAAAATTTACCTTCAGATAAATCAGCTTCTGGAATTGTTTCGTGTATACTATTAATTAAATTTTGTCTAACTTCAGCTAGTGATTTATAATAATATGAGTATGCCAAATATATTTATCACCTCATTATATTGTTAAATCTACTGCAAATTCGAAAGTTTCGTCTACTTTATTACTAATAGCAATTTTACAATGCCAATCTGTTACTGATACTGGTTCGAGATATATATATTCAATATCTTTAATAATTTCGCTATCAGTAACACTTGCATTAGTTAAAGCTTCGTGTTCTTGGATAGCTTTTAATCTTTCAATTGCTCTACGAATACACATCTCTAATCGGGATCTAATAGCTGTAGTATTTTTTTTACCTATAAAATCATGAATCTCACTACCCCAATCAGGATAAAATAAATCACTACGTTTTTGATCAAATAATACTTTAATACATTCCTGTTGCATTTTTATAGCTCCACCTGTAACTATTGCATCGCCAGCAGAATCAAACATAATATCCATATACCAGCCTCTGCCATTACATCTAGGACAAGTAGCTACTGAATATTGTATATTATTAACCCAATGAGAACATAATGTACAAAATTTTACGTCTAAAGCCATTAATTTTTTATCACCTCTTATGTTAATATTTTTTTAAATTTGAATATATAAGATTATTTTTTATTAATATTTATAAAAAAAATAAAAAATTCTCTTAAGAAATTAAGAGAATTACAATAGATTATATAATTCATTATCTTCATTAATAGTTTCTATTTCGCCTAAATCAATTTTTATATTAGATAATTTATTAATTAATATAATCAAATTATTAGTTAAATTTATATAATTATTAATATATTCATCAAGTAATTTTATAATTTTTTGCTTTATAATATCATTTTTTAAATTAGTATTGAAAAATTTTTTCATTTGTAAACATTGTATTTTTTTATCATTTTGATCATGTATGATTTGATTTATTGTAACTTGTTTACTATTATTTATATAATCCTGTACTATTAAATTAATATTATTAGTATAATCTTGTACATCAATCATATAAATATTTAATAAATTGATAGTAAATAAATTTATTGAAAAATCTATTAATATAATATTACAAATTTGTTCTATAGATATTATATAATTATATAATGTTATATAATACAAGTATAAATTTTGTTTTTCTTCTTCATTAATATCCATATTATATATTGTATTATATATAATTTGTTGTTGCTGCTTAATATATTGTTCATAATTATTTTCATCAGCTGTATCATTTGTATGAATTATTGAATTACTATCATTTACAATTGAATTCAGATGCATAATTGGAACAGGAATATCATTTATAGATGGAAGTTGAGCTCCACCTAATGCTTGTCCTACAGTTGATTGTATTTTTCCCATTGTACCTGATACGATACTTCCTGCCTGAGTTTGTATTGTTTGCACAGCACCAGATATTGCTGTAGTAGCTCCATTAATCACAGAACCTAATGCTTGCGTACCTTGATTAATTGCTCCATTTACCATTTGCGTAGCATTACTAATTGTTTGCATTCCTTGCTGTATATTTGATTGTATTGATCCTGTAATATTACCAATTTGTTGTCCAATTCCGCTTTGTATTTGTTGTGCCATACCAGATATATTACCTAATCCTGATTGTAATGCGTTGCCTATACCGCCTAAATTAGAATTACCTAATATATTAGCTGCTCCACTTAATCCTTGTGTAATATTACCTAGTCCGCCCAAATTACTTAAACTAGATAATCCGCCTAAATTACCTGCTAAATTCCCTGCCATATTTTGTATATTACCTAGCATACCTGTAGCTGCTCCAAGCTGACTAGTAATACCACTCAAAGCACCACCTAGCGCTCCACTCATATTTCCTAATGCTCCACTTAGCGCTCCACTCATATTTCCTAATGCTCCGCCTAAAGCACCACCTAATCCGGAACTAGCTAAAGCTCCGCCAATAGCAGAAGTTATATTTGAAGCTAGAGCTGTTAATTTAGCTCCTACTGATGCTAGTTTTCCTGCAATTCCTGCTGCTCCACCTGCACCACTTTTTGACTTACAATTTTCCATAATCATTGCTGCGTCCATTTTTAATAATGTTTTAGCATTTTCTAAGATCATTAATGATTGTATATCAATAGATGGCTTTGTTAATACAATAGATGATTTTTCATTATTTGTAATTGCTATTTGATCTTTATCCATAATAATAGATGATTTTTGCTGCCCAGCTAGCATATTAATTTCATCTTCTGCTAAAACATTAAATACATGAGTAATACAAGTAATATCATCGCCTGTCATAATTATTGTTGAACTATATTGATTTTCTCCACCAGTAACATTTAAGGTAATTTTACCGTTATTAGCATCCATTTTTATAGAACAAAATTCATTATATTCATTCTGCTTTAATTCTATTTCATTTTCTTCTGATCCACTTGCTACACCAGCAGATATATAGTCAACTTCAGGATCTACTTCCTTTTCATTAGCTCCGACCCGAGCTTCCCATGTTCCTCCTTGTCCTTGAACAACAGTGCTATTACCTATACCTCCGGTTGCATGCATACCAGGACGTAAATGTAATGATAATTTATCAAAATCACTAGTAATAGCTTCAGTTAATCTCGTTTTACCATTAATCATATCTGTATTAAATTCTTGTCCTGCTACAGGTTCTGTCCAATTACCAAACCATTTTAATTGTCCACTAGATGTACGAAAACATCCTAAACCATGGCGAGCTATAGTTGCTTTACAATCACGATTATCAGTATAATCAACACCGGCATTAGAACATGAAAAAATATCAGCTTCAGTACCATTTGCAGATACGTCATAAGAATTTGCTCCAGCATTTGATGTTCTTGGTACAGGTAATGGTGGCGTGCTATATCCAGGAGCACCGCCAATAAATCCTGCTTCATTTTGAGGTAAAGCTGTTACCATACCTGAATTAGGATTAATACCATTATCAAAATATAATGGATCAGGTGGGTTTACTCCTACATCTAATCTACCAATATTACATTTTTTATTGCCTTGACCTTTAATATATCCATCTTGCAATCTATACATATTAAAATGTTGATCAAATTCTTTATGCTGTTGTTGAAGCATTAATAATTTTTGCTGTTGAATATAATTAATATGATCTTTTGCTGACAACTTTTACAATTATTTATTATCTATTTTTCAACAAAATAGTTTAGTATATATCTTTATAAGAATATATTATGTTATTATACGTTGATATAAAATTATATTATATATAATTTTATATTCTAATTATCACTTTTTAGAAATTAATAATATCGAGGCTAAAGATTAACCTCCTTTATTTATATAAAATTTTTATAACGTTTTTTCAGTATCATCAGTCTGAGACGGTACTCCCGATTCTGTTGGAATATTAATGCCTTGTTCTTCTAATGCTTTATTTCTTTCTTTAGCTTTTGCAACTTCTTCATCATATTTTTTCTTATTAATCCACCATTTAGTATTAGATTCCTTTTTAGCAGCTAAATGCGCTTGTATTTCTCCTGATAAATCTGTACTATGTAAAGCTACTGTTGCGGTATTATTTCCGCGATTGACATAATAATTACGCGATTGATAACTCTCATAATATCTATCAAAAAATATTGATAAAATATCTGCAGGATTAGTCATTCCCATAACTCTACCATTTTTTAATTGTAAAGTCATAGTAGATACATTTTGTATGTCTATATTACGTGATATACTTTCTACATAAAATACAGCTTGTTCTTTATAATACTTTTCATCAAAATATGGTGGTGTATTTCTTAATTGTTCTTCTGTTAAAGATCCATTAGATCCAAATCGTCTAGCTAGCGGATATGGATGTTCATCATATAAATACATTCGTATAGGATTGCCAACTTTTATTGCTGAATCTTCTATACATGTTAATACTCCACTATATCTATTTAATTGCGATTTATATAATAATAGCGCACCTAAATATACTGCTTCGTTTGCATCTTGAACTAAGGGGGAGCATTGTAATACTGGATGCGGACGTAATCCAAATTGAAATATATGTTCAAAATCTGGAATATTTCTCCAAATACTAGGTAAACTACCAGCAGCACCTTGCTGAATTGCAAATGCTTGCGATCCGCCTACTTCAATATAATTATATACTTCTTGATCTGAATCAGTTAAAGTAAATGAAATTACATATTCATTAGGTATTACTGGTATATCTAAATCTGTACGTTGTGATCTAAATGTAGCTTTATCATAAGTTTTTTGCTCTAAATCACTTTCAGTAATATCTTCTGCTTGTGGTATAATTGTACTTTGACCTAGTTCATTAATACGTTGAGCTACAGCCTTAGCATGGCTAGCTTTTTCCTTTGCTGCGCGTTCGGTATTACGATAATAATCATTATCTGGTCCAAGATTATCTGTAACTTGTCCTTCTTGTTCCGGTTGCGGTACAGGAGGGATATCATGTTGTGGTGTACCAGTATCAGTACTAGTATCATCACTTTTATCTCGCGGTGGCCTATGTGGAATATTTTTAGGCAGTTCTTGCTTTTTTACACGTTTATTAGTAATAGAAATACCATGTTTTGGATGCCGTTTATCTTGAGGATCTTGTTCTTGGTCTTCAATTGAATGATCTACATCATTAGCATAATGAATAGGAACTGGCGTAATATCAACAGTAGTAGTTCTTTCTTGTATATCTTTCGACTTTTCTTTATCTAAAATAGTAAGAATAACTTCTGTATCTCCATTGTTCATTTTATGTTCTTCATATTGAGACAATAAGTATTGATCATCATTAATTACTGAAATTTCTTCATCTTCATTAATAGTTAATATTACATTATATAAATTATCAGATTGATAATCTGATAATAAATAATCATCTTGTATATCTTCATCGGTAATTTGCGGAATAGTCAATGTTATTTTCCATGTATTAGTATTATCATCATATTCTTCTTTATAATCTGATAACAAATAGCCATTGTTAATATAAGCGGCAGTTTTAATTATATTATCAAGATTTATTTCATTACTGTGAATAATCTTTTGCGCTAAATTAAATTTATTATTATTTATTTTATTTTTTGGTATAAAAAATTTCTTTTTTCGTGGTAATGTAGTTTTATATTTTTTACTAAAATTAATTTTCTTTTGGATACTACGTAATGATTTAGGATAAGAAATAAATTCTCCTTTAATAAATGGACGATTACAAACTGTAATTTCGTTATCATTAATTTTATATAAATTTTGTAATTTTAATTTTCTAAGATATTTTAATTCTTGTAATTCTAAATTATCTATACTAGAACTATTAACAATAAAATCTGATATTGGCTCATTAGAATATATTTCTAACCACTGATCTTCTTTAATCTCAGTCGGTTCATAGATGTTATTTAATTCTGCAATAATGTGCCATTTATATGGACTACCATAACAATATCGAGCAATAGAATATAAAGACCCATATTTATTATCATGAATATTAGAAACTTTAATTTTAATTTTATATTCATCTATTTGAATAACATTGTCATTATTTTTATCTAATACATCGCGTATAACTTCATCAGTAATACCTGCATATGAATAATCTATATTTTGTATTGGTACTTTTTCATCTTCATCATTTTCTAATCCAAAAATGTCACCAAAACCGTTACTAAATTTTTCCATAACATTACCGATAGCTCCAAAAGTACCGCCACCGTTTTTTTCTTTTTCTTTAGCTTCTTTTATTCTTTCAATTGCTCGTTTAATATTACTTTTCCATCTTCCAAAATCTCTATTCGGATTAGTATCTGACACATCGGAATTCTGATATTTTTTAAAATATCTCAATATCTTAAAAATCTATACCAATTAAGCTCTCTTGTTATTATATATGTACTAATATATAATCAAATCAATCTACACTTCACAGTATATTCTAAAATCAATTCAATATATACTTATCCTTTATATATATCATAATCAATTTCATATTGATTCTCGAACTCTAATTCGTATCGGCGCTACCAACGCACCTCTACAGTATAAAGTAGATATATCTTCATATAAATTATATATATCTCGACTATTTATTAAGTCTTCATAAGATATCTTTCTACTTACAACCTTACATTTATTTTTATTTAACTGCTTATATTTTTCATTTAATAAATATTTCTTCAATATATTTAAAGCACCATTCATATCTGAATTTATTAATATACCATTCTTGGACTTATAAAGTCCTCTCTTTATTCTCTTACCTGTAAAGTGCTTCTTTCTTAATTCTACTTTATCGTCTATCGTTCTTAATACATATCTTAACTTTTCATTTTTC
>Ga0247610_10000072_pt1 | contig 161680 bp, 170 predicted proteins | sample 174DNAGHGhighgp2_FD_193483 | JGI IMG/M metagenome (GOLD analysis project Ga0247610, IMG submission 193483) | Sheep rumen microbial communities from Palmerston North, Manawatu-Wanganui, New Zealand - 1742 DNA GHGhigh gp2 | ecosystem: Host-associated > Mammals > Digestive system > Stomach >... | reverse complement strand
CATCAACAAAAGGTCCTTTCCATACAGAACGAGTCATTTGTTTACCTCCTTATTTCTTTTTGTTTTCATGACGAGATCTCATAATAAAGCGATCTGTCTTCTTGTTAGAACGAGTTTTAGCACCCTTCGTCGGTTTACCCCAAGGAGTAACCGGATGACGACCACCGGATGTGCGGCCTTCACCACCACCATGCGGGTGGTCAACAGGGTTCATAGCAACACCGCGGGTAACCGGACGAACACCGAGCCAACGGGAACGACCCGCTTTACCCAATGAAACGTTTTGGTTATCCGGATTAGAAACGGCACCGACAGTAGCCAAACATTCTTCACGAACGATTCTTAATTCGCCGGAAGAAAGTTTCAACTGTGCGTAACCGGCATCTTTACCGACAACTTGTGCATAGCAGCCGGCAGAACGAACAAGCTGTCCGCCTTTGCCAACCCTAAGCTCAACGTTGTGTACAATTGTACCAACCGGCATGCTCTTTAACGGCATTGCATTACCCGGCTTAATATCAGCTTTCTCGGAAGAAATAACTTTATCGCCGGCTTTTAATCTTTGCGGAGCTAAAATATAAGCCTTTTCGCCATCTTCATAGTTAATTAAAGCGATGAAAGACGTGCGGTTAGGATCGTATTCAATTCTCTCCACAGTTGCTTCACAATCAAATTTATTGCGCTTGAAGTCAATAACACGGTATTTGCGTTTGTGTCCGCCACCGATTTTACGACTTGTAACGTGTCCGTAATTATCACGCCCACCAGTTTTAGTCAGACCAACGGTCAGACTCTTCTCAGGATTGCCCTTATAAAGCTCACTTCTGTCAACAATAATCAGCTGACGAAGACCCGGAGTAGCAGGCTTAAATGTTTTCAAAGTCATGACTAAATTCCTGCTGTAACATCAATATTTTGACCTTCGGCAAGTGTAACAACAGCCTTCTTATAGTCTGAGCGAACGCCTTCATGACCACGAAAACTCTTTACCTTACCGGCTTGTTTAACGGTATTTACCTTAGTAACCTTAACGTTAAAGATAGCTTCAACAGCAGCTTTAACTTCATCTTTTGTAGCAGACAAAGGAACCATAAAGACAACTTTGCCGGCCTCAGATGAGGACATAGACTTTTCGGTAATTACCGGACGAAGTAATGTATCATACATTTTTGCAGTTACATTGTTTGTTTTATCTGATTTTTTCATTGTAATCTTTCCTCCAAGCAAGCAACTGCGTCTTTAGTCAATACTAACTTCTCTTTTCTCAAAATATCATATACATTGGCACCGATTGTCGGTAATACATCAACACCGATAATGTTACGGCTAGCCAATGCGAAATTAACATCAACTTCCTTACCGTCAATAAACAAGCAGTTATTCCAACCGCAAGCATTTAATTTTGCCATTAAATCCTTGGTTTTCGGGTTAGCTAACTTTGCTTCGTCAATAACAATAAGGTTACCCTCTTTGGCTTTAGCCGAAAGAGCTGTTTTCAGACCTAATTTTCTGAACTTCTTAGTCAAGTCATGAGAGTGATCTCTAACAACCGGACCAAATACTATACCACCTTTTCTAAATTGAGTACCTTTACGGCTACCTTGACGAGCATTACCGCTACCTTTTTGTTTAAACGGTTTTGCCGGTGTCAAAGCAACATCGGAACGTCCTTTAGTCTGGTGGTTGCCGCATTGACGCATAGCAAGTTGCCAATTGACAACGCGGTGCAAAATGTCGGCACGAACTTCAACACCGAAGATAGCATCATTCAATTCAATGCTTCCGACATTTTCATTATTCAAATTTAAGATGTCCTGTTTCATTTTCAAAAATCCTTACTCTTATGCATTATCAGCTGCTGTTTCTTCAGCTTTAACTGCAACAGGTTCATCAACCTTCTTTAAACCGGCCGGCATCGGCAATTTGACATCAGCTGTTTTTTTAATGGCATCAGTAACGCGAACCCAAGAGTTTTCTGCTCCCGGAACACCACCTTTTACCATAATTAAACCGCGGTTGCCGTCAACAGCCACAACTTTTAAGTTTTGAACGGTAACGCGTTCATCACCCAAATGTCCGGCCATTTTCTTGCCCTTAAATACCTTACCCGGATCTTGTCTTTGTCCGGTAGAACCATGTGAACGGTGAGAAATTGATACACCGTGTGTTGCTTCCAAACCTGCGAAGTTGTGACGCTTCATAACACCGGCAAAACCTTTACCGATAGAAGTTGCACAAACATCAACATATTGACCGGCAACAAAATGTTCTGCAGACAATTCATCACCAACATTAAGCAAGCAATCATCACTAACTCTGAATTCGCCTAACTTTTTCTTCGGCTCAACATTAGCCTTGGTGAAGTATCCTTTCATCGGCTTAGAAACATTCTTCGCCTTTACAGCACCTGTTCCGAGTTGAACAGCACTGTAACCGTCTTTTTCATTTGTTCTGACATTAATAACTTTCAAACCATCAACAGCCAAAACCGTAACCGGTACATGGGTGCCGTCTGCTTCAAAAATTCTTGTCATTCCAAGTTTTTTTGCGATAAGACCAGTACGCATTTTATATTTTTCCTTTTCAATAGGTTGATTTTGTCTTTCAAAAACCAACATTAAAATTATAACTTAATTTCTACATTCACACCCGCGGCCAAGTCTAATTTCATCAAGGCATCAACGGTTTGCGGTGTAGGATCTACAATATCAAGAAGTCTTTTATGCGTGCGAATTTCAAATTGCTCGCGGGACTTCTTATCAACGTGAGGAGAACGGTTAACCGTAAACTTCTCAATTTTGGTCGGAAGAGGAATTGGTCCTCTAACATTAGCTCCGGTTCTTTTAGCTGTATGAACAATCTCTTTTGTAGATAAATCTAACAAGCGATGGTCAAAAGCCTTAAGGCGGATTCTGATATTTTGTGTATCCATCATTTTAACACTTTTCCTATAACTAAACGGCAAAATACCCCGTAATGGGATTTGCCATCTAAAAAAATTACTGCAAACTTTCGCAACAACCGGTTTGCATTTATGGGTTATATTTATCGCAAGAAATTCTTTATTTTCAAAAGGTTGGACAACCCCTCAAAAAGTTAAGCATTCCTTAACATTTGTTGCGTGTGCGTTTGTAACATTTAAATTTTATAATTGCAAGTAAAAAATGCACAAAAAATCAAAAAAAATAACATTTTAAATCTTTTAAAAACCTTTGCTGCGATTCGGATTGAGTCACTAGACAAAAAAAACAACCATTTAAACTCAAAATCCGATAATTATATAAAAGAAACCCCTGTTAAACCCTAAAAAAGGAAGAAAATATGCCGACATCATTTTTACCGCTGCTTATATCTTCATTAACATTGCTTTCCGAACCTGATATGCCGACGGAAGTTATCGGCTCTGCCGCGACACCTAATGGTGGCAGAGAAGAAATAACGGTCAAACAACCAGAAACCGTTCCTAATGCGTTCGGTTATGTTGCGCCGGAACCGATAGTTGAAAGCCAATCACAAAATAATGTTACTCCCACACAAGAAAAAACAAGCGAACCTGCGCCGCAAGAGCCACAAGTGCTTGTCAGCCAATCTTCAACAACCAACCCCAAAGATATGAGTATGACCCCGATAGATTACCAAAACAAAATAGAAAATACTATCTACCAAGATGGAAACCGCTTGCTTGATGTCCAGTCCATACCGATTAAAGATGTTAGTTCGGCATTAACCCCGAACATCCAACCGACCATTTCCAATTATCCAGCTTGGTAAGAATTATACTTTTATATTAAGTGTCTTATTCAAATATTCCCGCTCTTCTTTGGTTAATGGTCGCTCGCCCTCGTAAGCCTTTAGGAAGATAGGAAAGAGTGATTTATCCTTAAGATGTTTATTATAAAAGTAAATCAGCCCCTCAACCAACGGCATATAGCGGTGTTTATCAAAATCCAACAACACCGTATGACCATTCTCATCAAACAACACATTTTTACCGTTATTATCGCGATGGCAAATGCCCCATGGCAACTTTCTTAATTTGTAATACTTAATATATTGAGATAGTTGGCGATTTAACACATAGCGCACAAACATATAGCCCCGCACAAAAATATTCGGATATTTAAGCAACAAAAATGTCTTTTTGTATTTCGGCGCCATGGTTATGCGATGCAATTTACCATATACCTTACCCGAAACTTTAAGCATCTCCTCATAGCTTGCAAAATTATCCGTTCCCTTAAAACGACGGTGCACCGAAACAATATTATCGCCTTGAATATATGCTTCAACAATTTCTGCCACATCCATTCCGTCTGCAAACAACTGCTTCTGTAAGCCTAACGAACACATATATTTATAAAACTTTGTTACCGTAATATGCGGAATATTAATTAAAACAAACTCCCCTTGTTTGCTCTTCATAGCGTAAACTATTTTATTTTTCTTTTCAGATAATAATATTGTATTTTCAACATTCTCAAAATTTACATTATAAACCACTTTATCAGTTTCACTGGACAATGCCCCAAAACTGATATCTTCACCAAACATAGCATATAGCTTATCCAAAACTTTGGATTTATTAAAATCTATTTCCAAAGAAGATATAAACAATAACAAATAGCAGATATCTTCAATAATTTCTGCGTAAAGAACTCCCAAGTCTTCTTCTTCCTCCCATGATGTGCCGATAACATCATCTTCAACCATTTCCGCCACAAACATTAACGCAAAAGCTAAAACACACCAAAACCCAAATACCGGAACATGCGTAAAAGAAGACAAAATATGCAATGTACTCTTGCGATGAATATAAACATAGACTAATGTCAAAGCAAAAAATAAAAAAACAAAATACCAACGAATATATGAAAAAAAGCTCCCAAAAACAAAATTTAACTTACGATAAAGCATCCACAAACAGCCCAAAGTTAATAACACCATCAAGGGGCGCAATTTATTATGTTTTTGGGCTTGCCAACCAAAAGAAACAGCCGCAAGCACAAGCAAAAAGATTTGAATATTTCCAACAAGTGCATTTTCATAAAAAATACTAATTCCTTTACTTTTGTACAGGAAATATATCCCCCCGACAAACGCGACCGTCAAAAGGGCGTAAACAACTAATCTGAAAGAAACTTTTTGAAAAAATTTTGTTATTGATGCCACCATAAATTTCACCATATTATAATCTATAGTATAGTAATACTTATAGCCGAGTAACAACATTTGTCAATGCATATCAAGAAACAAGGCATAAAAAAACCTCTCTTACACGAAGAGAGGTCTGAAATTGCGAACAATTTTTGCTTAGCCGAGGGCGATTTTTCTTCTTATCCAGGAGAAAACTGAGAGCACCCCGCACACCACGCAACCGGCAAAGCCGATTTGCATGAGAGCCGTTCCAATTGCGGTAAAATCTGCAATAGCAATGTTGAACAGATGGATACAAATAAGCACCATCACGCCTAAAAACATCACACCACCGCAGAAGTGCATGCAGGATTCTAAGTTGTACTGAGCGAACGGGCTATGCAACCCTAGAGCCACCAACGGTAACAACCAGAATAGCAGTGCAATCTCAACCAGCATCATATCAGTACCACCTGTCGTGTAGAGTACATAACCGCTCATACCAACCAGAAGTACAAGAGCAACGGTCACGCCCCAGAAGAACATCTTGCAGAGTGCCTCCGTGAAGTTAGCACAGTTTTCATACTTACCTTCAAACGTCTCATAGAAGATAATTGCCATGTCAATGACACCAAACATCCCCAAAACCAAGAAAGCTTTACATGCCCAGTTTACCGGCAGCCAGAAGCCACCCAAAAGCAGTGCCATCGGCACAAGGACAGAAATTGCCATCAGCAAAATCTTCCCAATTTTTACCATTGTTTTCATAATCTAAAATTTTACGTTATTAAATAAAGTGAATTGCCTAAACACTACCGCACTCAGCTTATTTTTAATAAACCTCATAATAAACATAAACGTACGGATTTGAAACATAAAATACCCTGTTTTGACAATTTTGTCAAATTATTTTTGCGACATTTTTAATTTCTAAAAGTTTTTAGCTTGACTTTATTTATTATTATATGTAAAAAGGTCAAAGCCAATGGCGGACGTAGCTCAGTTGGTAGAGCCCCGGTTTGTGGTACCGGTTGTCGTGAGTTCGAGCCTCATCGTCCGCCCCATTGCTAAAAAGCCTGCTTAACAAAGCAGGCTTTTTTGTTTTTCATCCCTCAATCATAAAAACTTATCAATGCCCTCCAAAATGTTTTGGTTTTGGATTAGTTTTCAGATTTTTAACATCAACCTTCTTAAAGTCATGATGTTCCATTGTTTTTTTATCATGTATTTTATCATGTGGCAACTTTTTCGGTTGAACGGGCTTTGTTTTTTTATCCATATCTTTCTTTATATCATGGTGCTTATGCTCTTTTTCATGATGAACCTTATCCTTAACGGGCTCATGCTTTTTAACAGGCTCAGGTTTCTTAACATGGTCATGGTCATGCTTATGTTTATCTATATGAGTTTTTTTCGGTTCTGCATAATGTTTATGCTTGTGATGCGAACCATAATGTCTTGGCAGACGGTGGTAATAATCTATTGTCGATTCATAGCTGTCGTAAGAATGGTGCACATATACCGGTTCATCATCATAAACGACACAGCCGCTTAAGCCAAATGTTAAACCAAGTAATGCAGCAAAAATTCTTAAGTGTCTCATCTTTTTCTCCTTTCGCTGATTTCATATATGATATGTATTAAAACGAAAGACAGCCAAAAAAGTTTTAAACAAAAGACAGCAATCAAAAAAATTTATATCTGAATAACAAAAATTAACAATTTATTTTCTTTTTATGTGTAGTATAGTTGCAAACAGTCAGGAAAAGGATAGAGATAAAATGAACGCAATAAAAGCTTTGAGCATTGCTATACTATGTTCTACGATAACATTTTCCGTTGCCGCCGCAGAAACGACATCATCTATTGTTATTGATGCCGAAAGCGGTAATGTATTATATGCCCGTAATGCAAATGAACTCCGTTACCCGGCATCTTTAACCAAATTGATGACCTTATATATTGCATTTAATGCCATAGAGCGTGGCAAATTAAAATTCAGCGACAAATTAAAAGTATCACAAACTGCTGCCTCACGTTCTCCTTCAAAATTGGGAATGCCCGCCGGCTCATACATAGATGTCAAAACGCTTATTGAAGCCTTAATTGTCAAATCCGCTAATGACTGCGCTACCGTTTTAGCCGAGGCCTTAAGTCCGAATGAAACCGAATTTGCAAAATTGATGACCAAAACCGCACACCGCTTGGGTATGCATAACACAACTTTTAAGAATGCCTCCGGCTTACCGAATACCGCTCAAAAAAGCACAGCCAGAGATTTTGCTATTTTAGGTGCGGCAATTTACCACCACTTCCCGCAATATTATCATATGTTTTCCATGAAAGAATTTACATACAACGGGATGACCTACAAAGGACACAATTATCTCTTAAACGATTCGCTTGGCACAGATGGTATGAAAACGGGTTACACCGTTGCTTCCGGTTTTAATATTGTGACTTCCGCACAACAAGGAAAATATCGTGTTATTGCCGTTACCATGGGACATAAAAAGATGAAAGAGCGTGATGAAGAAGCCTCTAAGATGATGGAATTAGCATTAAATCACATGAAAAAAGGCTCGCGCATTAACACCGCAAATCTTAAAAATGCCATCAACAGTTCCTTAAAGAGCACCAAAACCAGAACCGCATATAACCACAGCCAGCCGACACGTAACCGCCGCCGGTAATATTGGCTATGTTTACCCCAAAAGCACATATCATCAGTATAGACGGGCCTAAAGGCTCAGGCAGAAATACCTTGTGTTTTGAATTGGCATTAACCTTACTTTACAATGCCCAACGTACCGCTATTGTTTTAGATGCAGAGTCGCCTTTACGCGTGGCCATAAAAAACAGGCAAAAGAAAATGCCCGAACTGCTGACTCCGGTTATTTTAGATAAAAAAGATTTTTACGCCGAAGCAAATAAATACAGCGCCGTTATTATCCCGCATACAAATACTGCAGATGAATTTGCCGTAGCCGCATCAACTTATATCACTGTTCTGCCTAAAGAAAAAAATGTCACCCAAAACTTCATAAAAAATAAAACTTATTTAAACAATATGTTTGAACTAAAGAAAAAAATAGCTTCCCTTTACGGGCATAGTTTGAACTGGATTATCTGCGAAAACAACCTTAAACCGGATATTTCCGATACACCCTCCAAAGAATTGGAAAAAATATCACGTCTGCACGGCTTCAGATTAGCCCCGCCCCTCAACAAAAGATTATCTTACCAAAATAATATCACCGGCGTTTCTGCACAGGATAAATCTCTCCCTCTTTTTAAGAACGAATTGACGTATGAAGATATTTGCGCCAAAAGAGAGATTGTAAAACTTGCAGAATTCATTTTCAGCTAATAAATATTCTTTACAAGCTGAAGATTTTGTTATAAGCTCACCGCAAACATATATTTTTAAGGATTCATAATGATTAAGACAGTAAAAACAACGCCCTATACAGATCAAAAAATGGGGACGGCCGGTTTAAGAAAAAAAACACGCACAGCCAGCCAGGAAAATTATATAGAAAACTTTTTACAAAGTATTTTCAATACTATCCCGAACCTTAATGATAAATCTTTTCTGGTCGGTGGTGACGGCAGATATTACAATAAGATAGCTATTCAAAAAATCATTAAAATCGCCGCCGCAAACGGTGTCAAAAAGCTTTATGTCGGCAAAGATTGTCTTGTTTCCACCCCTGCCGGCTCACACATTATCTTAGAAAATCATTTAGACGGCGGATTCGTTCTTTCCGCATCACATAACCCCGGCGGTATAGACGGTGACTTCGGTATTAAATATGCCACATCTTCAGGCGGACAATGCCAGCCCTCAGAGAGCGCCGCCATTTTTGAGCAGACACAAAATATCACAGAATACAAAATAGCAGACTGCCCGGATTTTGATTTAACAAAACTTGGTACATTTTACTGCGAAAATACGGAAATTGAAGTCATAGACCCTTATGTTGACTACATTAAATTGATGGAAAGCATTTTTGATTTTAAGAAAATAAAAAAATTGCTCACTTCCGACTTTCGCTTTATTTTTGATGCCATGAACGGTGTTACAGGACCTTATGCCAAAAAGATTTTTGAAGAAATTTTAGGCGCCCCGAAAGGAACCGTTGCCCATGGCACACCTTTAGAAGATTTCGGCGGTTTACATCCTGACCCGAATTTAATCTATGCCAAACATTTGGTGGATATAATGTATTCCGATACCGCACCGGATTTTGCCGCCGCCAATGACGGTGATGGTGACCGTAATATGATTTTGGGCAAAAAATTCTTTGTTTCCCCGAGTGATTGCTTGGCTGTCTTAACGGATAACTATAAATTGATACCTGCTTATAAAAACGGCATATACGGAGTCGCAAAATCTGCTGCCACCTCACTTGCTGTTAAACACGTTGCCGAAAAGTTAGGTATCGGCTATTATGAAGTGCCGACCGGATGGAAGTATTTTATCAATTTAATGAATACTAATCGCATCACTTTTTGTGGCGAAGAAAGTTTCGGTGCCGGTGCATCTTATATCCGTGAAAAAGACGGTATTTGGGCAACACTGTTTTGGCTCAGCATTATCGCCGAAACCGGCAAGTCTGTTAAAGAGATTGTTTTACACCATTGGCAAAAATATGGCAGAAATTACTACTTGAGAAATGACTTTGAGGGCATTCCGCAAGATATTGCCGATAAATTAATGGCAGATTTGGAGAACAGCCTCCCTTCTTTGGTCGGTAAAACATTTGACGGCTACACTGTTTCAGAAGCCTATCCGTTCATATACCACGATCCGGTTGATAAAACTTCCACTAAAAACGGTTTAATCATTCATTTCACGGACGGCTCACGTATTGTTTATCGTCTTTCAGGAACCGGAACTAACGGTGCTACATTAAGAACATATATTGAGCGTTATGTAACTGATAAACTTGACGAAGAACCGGATGAAATGCTAAAAGATTTAAGTCATATATCACGTATTATTTCTGATGTAACGGCACGTACCGGTAAAGAACAACCGGATATCATAACTTAAGATAAGAGGCTGTAAATGTTCAATAAAGACCACGACATCCGCCCGGATAAAGTTCTTGAAACACGTCTGATGTTGCTCGTGTTCATGCTGACGGCAACAATTGTCAGCATCGGTTTTTTATTTGCCTACCCGAACTATTTACGCCCCATTATTTTATCAGTCTTTGCATCCGTTATTTTAAGCATTTATATTGCTATAACCATCCTACAATCCGGCGAAACGGCAATTTTATACGGCGGTTTAGCCAATGAAATCCTGAAAAACCGCAAAATATGTTATCTTATTACTAATACAGCGGGAAAAATCGTTTTACAAAACGAGTTGGCACAAAACTTTTTAGAAAAAACACCGGTTCTTGAGTTTATTGACCGGCATATGATTAAAGACGAGCTTAATTTACAAATACTGAAGCAATTACAGTCTTCTGCTGTTCATCTTAAGGCAGATACCGTAGAAATAGCCTTAAAGTTTGATAACACGACGGTTTTTTCCGGCACGGAGTGGTATAGAATAACTTTACGCCCCATCAGCTTAAAACCTGGAGATAAAGAACTTGAAGAAAGCTCTAAGTTTGACCGTAAATATAACATCTATCTGCTCTGGAGTTTGGAAAATATCACTTCCGAAAAAACAATGAATACCATTTTCCAGGAAGAGCGTCGTGCATATTATAACTTCTTAAACTTCATGCCGATAGGCTTATATTTATTAAATTCCAAAGGCAAGGTAGAATACGTCAACAAAACCTTATGTTTAATGCTTAACAAAGCCGAAGAAGATATTTTAGGCAAAGATATCTCTTTACTTTTACCGATGACCGCTGCCGGAGAACAACGCTTAAACTATGCCGTTACTCAATACACAACCTACATTAAGACTTCAACCGGAGATTTAAAAGAGTACTTGGTAAAAATTGATAAATATAAAGAGGGCAACGGTTTTCAAACCCGTGGTGCGGTTATCGGTCAAATTCCGACCAACACCACCTTAAAGCACGAATATGAAAAAGCAGCCTCGGAAGTAAACAGTATTTTTGACTTATCGCCTTTCGGCATGATGTTGTTGGATTCCGATTTGGTTATTAAACGCACCAACCAACGCTTTATGGATATTTTGGGCATTCCTTCGGCTTCGCAATTATTAAATAATTACCTCACAAATTATTTAGATGAAGAAAGTATCTCCAAAATTAAAAATCAACTTCAAATTTTTAAAGACGAAAATGAAAAACTGCAACCTGTCTATTTTGACCTAAACATCAAAAACAGGAAGAAATCTAAAATTTTAAGACTTTACATTTGCCCGCTGTTTTCTTCTACCATTCCTCTTAAGGAAAATATTACCGGTATTGTGCTGTTCTGCTTAGATACGACCGAACAAAAGAATTTGGAAACCCAGTTTGCGCAAGCCCAAAAGATGCAAGCTTTAGGGCAACTTGCCGGCGGTATAGCGCATGACTTTAATAACTTATTGACGGCCATGATTGGTTTTTGCGACCTTTTACAACAGCGCCACAATGAGAAAGATTCTTCTTATGCCGATATTATTCAAATCAAGCAAAATGCCATCTGCGCCGCAGAATTAGTTAAGCAACTCTTACAATTTTCACGTAAACAACCATTACTTCCGAAATTAAACGACATAACGGATATTTTGGTAACCTTTACCCCGCTCTTAAAGAGAACAGTCGGAGAGCAGATAGAATTAAAGTTCAAACATGGTGAAAACCTTGATTTAATTAAGGTGGACAGTGTTCAATTCTTACAAGTTGTCTTAAATTTGTGCGTTAATGCCAAAGACGCCATGAACAAAAAAGGTATCTTAACCATTTCAACCCAGAAAGAAACCTTATTAGAACCTTATCATTTCGGCGCTGAAGTTATAGAAAGCGGCACATTTATTCGCATGGATATTACTGATACCGGCTGTGGTATTCCTCTAGAAAATATGTCCCGTATCTTTGAACCGTTCTTTTCCACCAAGCAAAACGTTGTCGGCTCGGGAACGGGTTTGGGTTTAGCAACCGTTTACGGTATTGTTCGCCAAATGGAAGGCTTTATAAAGGTTAAAAGCACAGTTAATGTCGGCACCACTTTCTCAATTTATTTACCGGCATATCCGGCAGAAACCTTAAATAAAAAAGAGGAAAATGCAGAAATAACCCGCAAATTACACGATAAGCGCGGCCGTGTTGTTCTAACGCCGGATGCCTTAAAATCGCCACAAAAAAGCGAAGATAAAGTTGTTTTGGGTTTAAGCCTTTCCGCACCGGATGATTTGGCTCAAACTCCGGAAAACGTTGCAAATACCCGCATACTCTTTGTTGATGATGAAAATTCGGTACGCACTTTTGCCTTGCGGGCTTTACGTAAAAAAGGTTATGATGTAACCGGCGCTTCTTCTGCCGAAAATGCTTTGGAAATATTAGAAAATGATAAAAATTTCCAACTTTTGGTAACCGATATGGTTATGCCCGGTCAAAACGGTATAGAACTATCCAAACAAGTCCTTGAAATGATTCCGGACATAAAAATTATCTTAGCTTCCGGTTACTCCGAAGATATCTTAAAAGGCGAATTTGATGACATAGATGGTCTGTCTTTCATACCCAAACCATTCAGTTTGCTGGATTTAACGCAAAAAGTCTATGAGGTTTTAAATAGCTGATGCAGTTTTTTAACGATAAAACCAAACAGTATATGATGAAATTTGCCCCCCAAGCTTATTTGGGAGAGGATGATTTTTTGGTAACTTCATGCAACGAATTAGCCTATAAAACCATAAAACTTTGGCCGCAATGGCAGCATTTTGCCTTATGTCTGTTCGGGCCTAAAAGCTCAGGCAAATCACATTTGGCGCATATTTGGATAAATCATGTGCAAAAGAGTCTGTCACAACCGGTAGATATTCCGATATTGCAAGCCCAGCAGATCAATATGAAAAATGTTAACAAATTCATTAACAACCACAACTTTTTGGTCATTGAAAATATGGATGGCGATATTAACGAAGAAGCGCTGTTTCACCTGTACAATGCTTATAATATACCGAATCGTTCCGTTTTATTTACATCAGAATTGCCGTTAGCAAAATTACCGTTAAAACTGCCTGATTTACGCTCAAGATTAAACACTATCCCGACCGCAGAAATTTATATGCCGGATGATGAGATGTTAACCGCCCTGATTGCCAAGCTTTTTAATGATAGGCAGATTATAATTTCACAGGAGATATTAAATTATATCTTAGCCAATGCCGAGCGCTCTTTTGATTACATTGCCCGATTAGTTGCTGAAATTGATGACATTTCATGGGTATACGGACGGGCTGTTTCCATTCCCATTGTTAAAGAAGCCATCAAAAATATAGAAAAAAATCAACAATTGGATTTATTCGTATGAGTTCACACTACAATCAAGATATTAACGGCTGGATTATTTTAGATAAGCCCAAAGACATAAGCTCCAACCAAGCGTTACGTAAAATTCAATATCTCTTACATGCCAAAAAAGCCGGACATATCGGCACTTTAGATCCTTTTGCAACCGGAGTTTTGCCATTGGCTTTTGGCGAAGCAACAAAGCTTATTCCCTATCTGGAAGGAACCGAAAAAACTTATGAATTTACCTTAAAGTTTGGTATAGCCACTTCAACGGATGATACCGAGGGAGAAATTATAAAAACTTCCGATATTATCCCGACAGAAGATGATATTAAAAAGATTTTACCCCGTTTTTTAGGTGAAATAAGCCAAATTCCCCCCAAATATTCCGCTATTCATATTGACGGCAAAAGAGCTTACGAGCTTGCAAGAAACGGTGCTGATTTTGACATCCCTGCCCGCAAAATAATCATCAAAGAACTGATGATGACAGCTTATAGAAAAGATGAAAATTCAGCAGATTTTAAGGTAACCTGCTCTAAAGGAACGTATGTCCGCTCACTGGGGCATGATATTGCTGAATCCCTAAATACCTGTGGTCATTTAACCGCTCTCCGACGTACCAAAAACGGCTTTTTTGACCTCTCGCATACGATTTTACTGGATAATTTAAAAAATATGATGTATAAGAGCAACGGAATTTCTCCCCTCTTACCGGTTGAAACATTTCTGTGCGACATCACGGTTATCGCTTTAACCAAAGAGGAAATGCTTAAGCTAAAAAGCGGACAAGCTATTGATTCTGAAAGATTTAATCTGAGAGAAGAAATTGCCGCCGCCTGCTTTGAAGGTAAGCTTATCGCCCTTGTCGGAAACAAAGATAATACTTTAAAACCGATTCGGGTATTTAATCTGTAATTTATAAAAAAAGGAAAATGAGATGTCGATTACAAATGAAAAAAAGCAAGAAATTATTGCTCAATACGGTAATAAAAAAGGTGACACAGGTTCACCGGAAGTTCAAATTGCTATCTGGACATACAGAATTAACGGCTTAATTGAACACTTTAACACACATAAGAAGGACCTTCACTCTCGTTTAGGTCTGATGAAGATGGTTAGCCGCCGTCGTCACTTGTTAGACCACTTAAAGGCTACAAGCGAAGAGCGGTATCAAACATTAATTAAGAAATTAGATTTACGTAAGTAATGTTTGAAACAAATAGCGGAGCAATGGGGCTCCGCTATTTGCAAAATCCTAATCTGTTCCGATTAGGTGAGGTTTATTAGAAGGAAAGGTAAAAAATATGGTCAATTGGAACGTGTGCCGCAAAGAGATAGAATGGGGCGGCAGAAAATTAGTTTTAGAAACAGGTAAAATCGCAAAACAGGCAACAGGTGCCGTTTATGCAAGTTACGGAGATACCGTTGTTATTGCAACGGTTGTTGCCGCAAAAGAAGTTAAAGCTGACCAGGATTTTTTCCCTTTAACTGTTAACTATCAGGAAAAATACTATGCCACCGGTAAAATTCCGGGCGGTTTTATGAAGCGTGAAGGTAAGCCTTCCGAACACGAAGTATTGGTTTCTCGTTTAATTGATAGACCGATTCGTCCTTTATTCCCTGATGCTTTCAAAAACGAAGTACAAGTTGTCTGCACAACTTTAGCACATGATAAGAAAACAGATTCCGATATTTTGGCGATGATAGCCGCATCTGCAGCCTTAGCCGTATCCGGAATTCCGTTCTTAGGCCCGATTGGCGCCGCTAAAGTTGGCTACATCAACGGCGAATACGTTTTGAACCCGACAGTTGAAGAGATTAAAAATTCTGAATTGGAATTAACCGTCGCCGGAACAAAAGAAGGCGTTTTGATGGTTGAATCCGAAGCCAACGAGCTTTCGGAAGAAACAATGTTAAATGCTGTTATGTTTGGTTTTGACAGTTTCCAAAAAGTTATTGATTTAATCAACGAATTAAAGAAAGAAGCCGGCAAAGAAGCATGGGAAACCCCTGCTTTTCCGCCTGAGTTTGATACTCTTTACAACCGCATTGAAAAAGATTTCAGAGCCAAATACGAAGAGGCATTCAATGAAGTTGATAAGCAAAAGCGTTCTACCCGTTTAGGCGAATTAGCCGCTGAAGTTAACGCAACAATTGATCCGGAAAATGAACTTGAAGTTCGCTATTCCTTAGATGCAATTGAAAAATTGATGCATTCGGTTATGCGTGAAAAGGTATTAACCACCGGTAAACGTATTGACGGACGTGATACAAAGACCGTTCGCCCGATTACCTGTGAAGTTAACGTATTGCCGACCACACACGGTTCTGCATTATTTACCCGCGGTGAAACACAGGCCTTGGTTGTAACCACCTTAGGTACCGCTGATGATGCTCAAATTATTGACGGTTTAATGGATGAAAGCCGCCAAGACTTTATGTTAAACTACAATTTCCCGCCGTTCTCGGTTGGTGAATGTGGTAGATTAGGTTCTCCGGGGCGTCGTGAAATCGGTCATGGTAAATTGGCATGGCGTGCTATTCACCCGATGATGCCGAAAGACAAGGCCGAATTCCCGTACACCGTACGTGTTGTTTCTGATATTATGGAATCTAACGGTTCATCTTCTATGGCAACCGTATGCGGTTCCGTATTGTCTTTGATGGATGCCGGTGTACCGTTGAAAAAGCCTGTTGCCGGTATCGCCATGGGCTTAATTAAAGAAGATGACGGTCGTGTTGCTATCTTAACCGATATCTTAGGTGATGAAGATCACTTGGGCGATATGGACTTTAAGGTAGCCGGTACTAAAGACGGTGTAACTGCCTTACAGATGGATATTAAAATCACATCTATCACCAAAGAGATTATGAAAAACGCACTTGCTCAAGCACATGAGGGACGTATTCATATCTTAGGCGAGATGGCAAAAGCCTTACCGGCACCGAGAGAAGAAATTTCTCCGCGTGCTCCGCGTATCATCACTATCAAGATTCCGGTAGATAAGATTCGTGAAGTTATCGGTACCGGCGGTAAAGTTATCCGTGAAATCATTGAAAAGACCAATACCAAGATTGATATTGATGATGACGGAACGGTTAATGTTGCAGCCGTAGATAAGAAAGATGCCGATGCCGCTTTAGAAATCATCAACGGTATTGTTGCCGTACCTGAAGAAGGTAAGAATTATCACGGCACAATCACCAAGATTATGGATTTCGGTGCATTTGTACGCTTCTTAGGTTCAACCGAAGGTTTGGTTCACATCTCTGAAATCAAAAACGAGCGCATTGCCTCTGTTTGTGATTTTTACAAAGAAGGTGACCAGATTTGGGTTAAATGCATGGGTGCAGACAATCGTGGTAAAATCCGCCTTTCTGCTAAGCGCGTTAACCAAGAAACCGGTGAAGATGCTTAAAATCTGAACATCATGAAGCGTCATCCTGAACTTGTTTCAGGATCTGGCAAAAAATTAAGCCTCCCTCAGCGGAGGCTTTTTTATTGACCTCAATTAAAATTTATGCTAAACTATCTCTATATCTAACGACTAGGGAGAGAGATTATGAGTACAAAAGAAGACTTGAAAGAACAGTCAGATTCCATGCTTAATAAAATTAGAGCTTTCTTTGGTAATAGAACCGCAAAAGAAGCTTTGCAAAAACGTGAAGAAGATAGAATCATAAAAAAATATTTTGGAGCTATTGTTGTTGCAAATGCCAATAAAAATTACAGAAAAGACTCCGTTATGTCAGATAAAGAGCTAAGGCAACATGCACAAAGAATAATACAATTAGAAAACCAAAAAAACTTAGAAGGTATCCAAAACTACGTTAAAGGTGTTTGCTCATTAGCCAATAAGAAAGAATTGGACGAAAAAATCTTGCTCAGCGAGCGCTCCGGTTTTTTGGCTTTTTGCCATGAAAATGATAGAGATTTTAAGAAATATGACAAACTGCAAGAATATGCCAGTTTTGGACATTATGCTGCAGTTTCCAGCCTTGGAAAAGATTACTTAGAAAAATTTGACAACATGATAGAAACTACACTAAATGCCAAAGACCTAAAAGAATTCCGCAAACAATACGGGGGTAAATCTTTTTCAGAAATTTACAAAATATATCGTAATGACAAAAATGCTAACACTCAAAAGAAACAAATGGATAATCAAAGAGGTGCGGATTGGGCTGGTGTTTATCGCTAACTGTAATTCTAATCATTTAAGAGCCTCCCTCAGCGGAGGCTTTTTTATTAACTTTACTTTTAAGATTCCTCAATTATAATCATCGGTACTACCAGAGATGGCAGTAGGGCGTCAGAACCCTATATTAGCGTGGTCTTGCATTAGACCTTAAAAAATGCCGACTTCGTCATGGACGGATGTCGGCGAATAAGGCTCTGCCAAATAAGCCGAGCCGTTCACGCTAATACGGTTTCTGAACATCCGCCCGCTTCTTTGAAGTGGGTTTTTATTTTAGGAGAAACCGTATGACAAAGAAGAACATCAGCAAAGCAGAAAGACAATTAGCAGAACTCAAAAAAGAAATACCCCAAAAGACATGGCAATATGTCATCTTAAAAGAATTTATCAGTCTGTTCAGCCAAAACAATCGGGTTTTGAACTTCATTTATAATAAATTTCGCACAGCAGAAATTAGTGTCATTGATGACAGATTCCCCTTAACCCAAGCCCAACTGAAACTCTACGAACAAAACAAAGAGCCAAGCCTAGAACAAAACCTGCAACAATTACTAGATATAGAGTAAATAGGCACCTATAAACAAATAAGCAATGGGCTTGGGGAGTGCGTATGCTAAGAGTGACGCCGCGAACGCGGTGTACGCACTATAGTACATAAGTAAGCGCCGGCGCTCTTATGATACGCGCTAGACGAGCCCCTATATCTTAGATTTCGCCGACGTACATACCCATTTCTATAGCCGCTTTCACATATACACTGTCTTTATTGAGCGGCGTAGTACCGGCAGACACAACCTTTTCCAAAGGATATGACTGTATTTTATCCCCCTCTAAAGCAACCATAACATCTGTATGACCTTCTTTTAAGAGCTCAACCGCACGAGCACCGAACGCACAAGCAAGCGCACGGTCAAAAGCAGTCGGGTCACCGGCACGTTGAACGTGACCGAGTTTGGTAACACGAGTCTGGAAACCGGAATATTTGGCATTTAACGCGGCACTTAAATATTCACCGATACCGCCGTTAATTTTTTCGCCGATAAGATTTTTGGTACTGGAAACCATTTCGCCTGTTTCGGTATGAACACCTTCTGAAACAACGATAACCGCATGGTTACGACCGCGAGCCTTAATACTTTTTAATTTTTCAACAATACCGTCAATAGAATAAGGAATTTCCGGAACAAGACAAACATCTGCAAAACCAGCAACGGCGGAGTGCATAGCTAAGTGACCGGCATCACGTCCCATAACTTCCAAAATAAGAGCACGTTGGTGAGAACGAGCCGTCTTCCACAAAGCATCAATAGCATCTGTGCAAACCTGACAAGCAGAATTAAAACCGACAGAATACTGGGTTAAAGGAGTATCATTATCAATAGTTTTCGGAATACCGACCATTTTAACACCGGCATTACGGCAGTAGTTGCTGACAATATTCATACTACCGTCACCGCCGACAACAACAACCGCATCTAACCCCAAAGCGGCAACACCTCTGCCAAAACGCTCGGAAACGGCTAATTGCGATTCCATTTTAACACCTTTATTTAATGAACCGAGATAAGAACCGGCGAGCCTCGGCCACGGACTATCGGAAAAATTTCCTTCTGTTAAAATTTCATAAGAAAGAGGTTCTTCCGTTAAGCCGTCTGTACCATTATGAATACCATAAACTTCCCAGCCGTACTTTGCAGCAGAGCTAACCACTGAAGAAACAACCGCATTCAATCCGGCACAATCGCCGCCGCTTGTTAAAATACCGATTTTCTTAATTTCTGTCATACTTCAAATCCTTATATTTCTTTGTTTTCAATGCTTATTCTGCATTGATACCCTATAATTTAAATTTTACTAGCACAATTTTTACTTTTTCACTAATTTTTTTACTTTTTTTATCAAAATCTCTTGCTTTTTTGCCAAAAATGCAGTATAATGTGCCCGAATAAAGAGAATCGCATATACCGCGACGTAAACTTTTTTGGAGCAACACTAAGATGATTAATACAAATTCTTTCAATAAACTTCAAGTGCAATTATGCGAGCTTAAGCTTGAAGAAAGAAGGGTTAAATCAGACATTAAAAAGCTGGTCAAAAATAAACAAATGATAGATTTTTATCAGGCACAGCAGTTGAATCGTCAAAATACAAACGTTAAAAGCAAAATTCAGAAAATAGAAAATCTGATTAGCCCGAACATTATTGCTTAAATCTATTGGATAAGCCTAGAGCTTTTCCGAGAACACCATGTTTGTTTAAAGAATTTAGAGATAAAATTATGAAAAACAGCAAATATACAACCTCCCTCCTCGTTATATTTGCTGTTTTTATTTTGTGCGCATCATTTTACATTTTATTTATCCATAAAACAGATTTCTTAAAGATATATGTTGTTTACTACAAACCGGCGCCACTGATAAAAACGGATATTTTTGTACCGATTCAAGGCGGGCGCGCCATTGCTGATACGCCATCACGCCAGGGAACATTTACTAAAGAACAAATCGCTTGGTTAAATGAAAATATGATTGGTGACGACACCGGCGATAACATCTCTGATTTAAATCGTAATTTTGCCGAAATAACCGCCCTTTATTGGATATGGAAAAACACTAAATCACCTTATGTCGGTTTAACGCATTATCGCCGTTTTTTCAGTATAAATGAAAATGCGCACTACCCGATGGTAACTTTTCCCTCTATGCGTATGCGCCATTTAGGCTTAAAACACTTAAAAGGATTTGCTAACGAATTTTTACGCGATTTGGAATTGCAAAAGAAATTCATTATGCCATGGTTTGCCACCCACGATATCATCCTATCCGAACCGATAAAAGTAAATACTTATGAGCAGTACAAAAAAGAACACGTCGGCGCGGATTTAGATAAAGCTTTAGATATCATCAAGCAAAAATACCCGAAAATGTATGATTTTGCCGTTGAAAACCTAAACAGCGAAGAAGGTTTTTACCCGACCAATATGTTCATCACGCGCCGTGAAATCTTAAACAACTACGCTGAGTGGTTATTCAGCATCTTATTGCCGCTTTATCAAGATATCAAAGATGATGTTAACAGTCGCGACACCGAGCAAAAAATGGCCTTTGCTTATCTTTCCGAGCGCTTGTTTACCATATATTTTCGTTACCAAGCTAAATTTAACGGATTACGCATTAAAGAAGTACCCTTTGCCCTGGCTTCTGACTTCTTTGAACCGCCGGTCGGACAACCTTTTATAAAACTGAACACCCCACAGTTTCAAGACTTTTTCATTGACCAAAAAGATGGTAGAATTTGTAGCTTTAATAACGAATATCGTAATTGCGCCAAATTTGAGTTTTTACCCCAAAATCGCTTAAAAATCCGTTGGGATAACGGTGGCACGTCATATTTTTACCACACAAAAAATAATGAATTTGATTTAGAAAAATAAGTTTTCAGCCTATTCATTAACCAAACATAAACCTTACATAATTCATAATATTCCCAAGTTTTTACATATATTTAGCAAAAGAGAAAAAATATGCACGCAATCAATTCACTTATTGTTGACTTGACACTTATTACCATATATGCCGGTATCACAACGTTATTATGCAAAAAATTAAAGCAACCCTTAGTTTTGGGCTATGTTTTAGCCGGTATTTTTGCCGGTCCTTACTTCAGTTTATTACCGACTGTCAGCAATAAAGAAGATTTAACCTTGTGGGCAGATATCGGCATCATCTTTTTACTCTTCGGCTTAGGCTTAGAGTTTAGCTTTAAGAAAATGCTTAACGTCGGCAAAGCCGCCATGATAACCGCCAATGCCAATATTCTCTTTATGCTCTTCTTAGGTTATAACACCGGACTTCTGCTCGGCTGGTCAACCATGGATAGCTTTTTCTTAGGATCCATGATATCTATGTCATCAACAACTATTATCATTAAAGCCTTTAATGACTTAAACATCAAAAAACAACGCTTTACTGATTTGGTATTCGGTGTGCTGATTGTTGAAGACTTAATGGGTATTTTAATGCTCGTATTATTACCGACAATTGCCATGGGCAGCCATATTGACGGTGCGGCTTTGGGCTTAAGTGTCTTAAAATTGGTATTTTTCTTGGTTTTATGCTTTATCACCGGTATCTACTTAGTTCCGACATTCTTAAACAAAGTTCAAAAACTCCTGACAGATGAAATGCTTTTACTGATAACCATAAGTTTATGTTTCGGTATGGTCTTGCTTGCCACCTCATCCGGTTTTTCATCTGCTTTAGGGGCTTTCTTAATGGGGTCAATATTAGCCGAAACCGAGCTGATTGAGCGGATAGAAAAGAACCTTCGCCCGCTAAAAGATTTTTTCGGTGCGGTATTCTTCGTTTCTGTCGGTATGATGGTAGATCCGTTAATGATTGTAACTTATGCCAAACCGATTCTTGTGATTACCGTTATTGTCATCTTGGGTATTACCACTTTTTCTTGTTTAGGCTTTGTCGCCTCTGGTCAAAACCTGAAAACCGCTGTTTCCGGTGCTTTTTCTTTGGCTCAAGTTGGTGAATTTGCTTTTATTATTGCAACCTTGGGTATGAGCTTGGGCGTTTTATCCGATAAAGTTTATCCAATAATTGTAGCAGTTTCCGTCATAACCACATTTATTACACCGGTCATGATAAAATCTGCTGACCCTGCCTATAAATTTTTAAGCAAGACTCTGCCGGAAAACTGGGTCGCCTACATTAACAAATATTCCTCCTCTGCAACCGTTACCAAAAACGAAGAACGTTTATGGAGTGCTTTATTTAAGAGCTATTTACTGCGCTTATGTCTGTTCTCCATCATTTTATACAGTATTTTACTGATAGCATTAGCCGTTCGCCCTTATGTTCGCGGAATAATTCCTTACCGTATTCCGGCCAATATTTTAATGACCGGCATAACCCTGCTGGCAATGTCCCCCTTCTTAAAAGCGCTTATCGGTTGGAATATTGTAACCACTGAATTTATAAAAAAGAAACTGCATTGGATATTCCCGCAAAAGCAATCTGATGAAGAGATAGAAGCCAATGAGATAATAGCCGAAGAAACGCGTGAGCAAACAAAAGTTGATACCTTAAAGACGGCTGCCTATAACGTATTAGATGAAAAAACATCTCGTATCCGCAACTTTTTTACCAGTAACAACCAAGTCTCTCGTATCTATTACAAACTTTGGATGGCAAAAAAAGCAAACCGTCTGCCTCTAATCATCTTAACCAGTTTCAGAATACTTGTTTCATCTTTCTTCATTGTAACGGTTGTTCACAAATTTTTAAGTGAAAACCCGCGACTGACCCTTGTCTTACTGTTGCTGACAATTTTCTTTGTTTTCCGCTCACGTTGGCTTTTGGAACAATACGTACGCATAGAAAACCAATTTCTCCATAACCTGAAAGGTCGTGAAGAAAAAGAAGAACCGGCAGAAGAAAAAACTAACGCTCCAACTGAATAAGCGGATAAATGCGCTCCCAACCTTTGCTGTGCTCTGCTAAAGGAACTTCCCTGACATTATCCGAACCGACAAAATCATACACCAACTTCGGTGGCATAACTTCGTCTTTTGTGCCGACATAATGTTCTTGTTCTATAACCGAATATTTATCTTTATAATCCGCCAAATTAAGTGACCCGTCTAAAGCCGGCACATTATGATACTCTGTCCATGCCTTATGGTCTAAATTACCGGCAATCGTTATTATCTTTTTAACATGTAATTCCGGTGCGGTAACGGCAACCAAACCGGCAACTTGCGCCCCGCCGGAAAAACCGATTAAAATTACATCATTTTCCTGTGCAATATCTAAAACCGCTTCACGCTCGGAAGCAATAACCTCCGCAGAAAATCGTGCCGTTGTCCAATATTTCTGTTCACATTGATTATCTGCCACAAATTGACATGGACGCGCCAAATAAACAACATTCGGACTGTTATCTCCAAAAGCAATTTCACGTAAGAGTTTTCCTTTTGGTGTCGGGTTTGAAGTCGGGCGCCCTACCCCGTTAAAAGAAGCGCCGTCTCCCTCAATATAAATTTTAACAGGCGCCTCTGAATTTGTTATTTTTTGCCAACTGGCCAACGTAAATTTCTCCGTCTTAATTTCCTTATATGCAAATGTTTCCGGTATATGAACAGTGTTACAACCACAGATTAAGAAAACCAACAACAACCAAATTTTCTTTATCACATCATCTCTCCGTTTTTGATAGAACTGCTTTGAGTATAACTTTAAGACAACAAATTGAACAGTTTTTTATTTGACTTTATAGACAGTTTTTCATAACATTTCCCCATAAACCAATTAAATAGATATAGATATGATTGCAATTTTTAGAGGAAAAATTTTGGGTGCCAAAATAAACAAAGACACCTCAAACAGCGTCACACTGGAACTTATTGTTTCAATTTTTCTCATCACGCGCAACGGGAAAATCCAAGTCATCAAAAGAAATCCCATCAGATTTTTTACAGATGATGAAGAGCTGATTAACAGCGCCGACTACAAAGTCGGGGATTTAATTAAAATCACCGTCTGCAAGGAAAATGATGAGTTTAATGTGACAGAAATTAAGAACTACCCGGAAGATGAAGACTGTAGGAAAAATTCAGAAAATCACGCCATCTCCGGTATTGCTGTATCTTTTAGAGAAATTTTAAACACCTCTCAAACATACAGACCTAAAACAAAAAAAGAGACCTGAATAGGTCTCTTTTTTTTATGCTAAACAGCAATTTCTATTTCGCTGTACCATAATTTTGGAACTGCTGAATAATATTGGTTGCCATGGATTGTGATTCCTGGCTGATACCCATAGATTGCAAAGCCAATTTCTGCATACAACCTTTAACCATATCTTTTGCCGTTGCGGTAATACCTTGTGTAAACAAAGTACCGGCTTGGAATCTGGAAGATGCATCACTAAGCAAGCATGCATGCATTTTAGCCTTGGCAGAATCGCCACCTGCTGCACCGGAATATTGAGAAACGGAATCACAACCGCTCAACATAAACAATGCCACTAAACAAAATAAAACTCTTTTCATTTTTCCCTCTCAAATAAATTAAACAATAATTTTATAGGCTAAAAGAAAAATGCTGTCAAATATTTTTAGCCGGCTTAAATCTCAACTTTGGCGATTAAAAAAGGATGGTCGGAATAAACCATATCCTCACAAGCAGAAATAAGCTTAAAATCTTTCGTTGCTAATATATACTCTATCTGCGTATCGTATGGATATTTGGGCTGATATTTCTTACCATCATAATTAACCAAAGAAAACATTTTCTCCCCGACTTTAAGCTCCGGAAAAGCTTTTTCAATAGAAATTCCGACAGTATTAAAATCTCCCATCAAAAGAGATTTGTCTGAATTTGGCACCAACATCTCAGCCCATTGCCGGCGATATTCTCTGAATTCTTCATCCCAAAAATATTTATTAAAATGCTGAAAAGGAAACATATGCGTATTGATTAAATTGATTTTCTTATCGCTTTCCACACAAATTTCAGCCTTCTGAATATATTTATCATGCATATACCAATAATCACCGTTCGGACGAATGGTTTCAATGTGCGGATTGGCAAGCTTTAACACCTCATAATTTGCTATCGGAAATTTGGAACATATTGAAAGACCGTAATACTTCCCTTCCACAAAAAATGCCTTCTCCCCGACCAGATTTTTATAATAATGAAAAGCGCACTTTTCACAAATGTCACTCACAAAAGCACTCTGCCCGTTTTCATCATCAAACAAACATTCGGCCATACACAAAATATCCGGCTGTTCTTTAGCAAAATAGGTTGCATATTTTTCAGGATGAAAACCGGCAAATACATTTTCTTTTTTCTCATTATAGCCGATATGGTGCATCCCTTGAATAACATTGGCAAAAATCACTTTTATCTGCATTTTTTACTTTCTCAGTCTGTCATTTTTTTCAATATATCATTCTAAAGTAAAAACACAACAAAAGTAAAGTTCAATAAATCTTTTTACCAAATATAAAGACTTAAAAATCTAACATACTGATAAAGAAACCCGAGGAGAAGACAATGTTGCACTACATGGAAAACTTAAAAGAAGTCAGAAAGCTGAGGAAAAACGTCTGCTACACCAAAAATGCCGTAACATATTTCAAATGGGCTTTTCCGACAGCTCAAGGCGGTTGGAACCAAACTCACGTAGAAAAAATCAACCAAACAATCATCAAAGAAATACTCAAAGAAACCCAAAATTATAAAACAATTCTGACCTCAGCAGACGGCAATTTAGATAAAAAATACCCGAAATACCTGAAAAGAACCGAAAAAGACATTGTTTACGGCTTAGAACAAAACAAACCTTTTGTAACAAAAAATACGCTAACCGTAAAAACCGTTAAAACCAAAGAAGACCTTATCCTCTGGGGACAGCTTGCCTCTAAGGTGTATAGCCGATATGATACTGATTTCATTTATGAATCTTTTAAAACTGACTTAAGAAAAAGTTATGCTGATTATTTTATCTATTACCAAAACAAAAAGCCTGTCGGTATCGCTCAAGTTATCCGTAGCGGCGGATATTCTGCCATTTATTGGGTAGGTGTTCTTGAAGAATACCGAAAAAAGGGTTTGGGTGCCGAGCTTACAAAACAAACGCTGAACTATGAAATTGCCCGCAAACGTTATAAATTTTTACTGACCGCCTCTGAATTAGGTCTGAAGATATATAAAAAACTTGGCTTTAAGCCGTTAGAAACCTTTTACGAGTATGAGTTGAAAAGATAAAATCCACCATATCCTTAATAAAATTCAAAAACGATTTGACAGAGTCACGGAAAAAACATACTTTCCCAAATATTACAAATCAATTATGTTATATTATGATGGAAAGAACAATTACTATTCAGGACTTCAGACATGCCATAGCATATGTCAACAATGAGCACTTTGGTGGATCATTGAGACTTCAAAGTTTTTCTGATGAACAGTTGTTAAACACTGATTTATCTTGCGATTTAAACGTCGGATATTTCAGAAAAAACTGATTAAAAGACACGGCAAGAACTATTTTCCCGTGTTTTTTTATGTCTGATGTATAAGATAGCCTGTACAAGTGTCCAAACAGCCATAACAGCATCAGTTAAGGCCGTCGGATAGACCTGAATATATGTATCATGAATAAGCCATAGTACCTGATTTAAAATCAGCGCCCACCGCATTTGCTGTTCATCTTTTGTAGTATACATAAAAACTGTATAACTGGTAGAAGCAACAATCGCCAAAATTCCGATAATTCCTAAATTATTAACGATTAAGCCGATAATAATGCATAAAACAACCAATACCGCCATTATCTTCCCTGTTAATCTATTTTCATAGGCCAACAGATTTCTGATTAAATCTATAATACCGGTTATCAATGCCGCATAGGCCTTTAAGGCAAAACAAGCAACATTTGCCAAAACAATACACCAAACCTGCCATAAAATTAAATCATTTTTATTTTTCTTAATAACTGAAATAGCAAGGCATATTGCTGATAATAAAGAAAAAAAGTTCCCGATAATTAGAGCTACTGACATTTTTACTTCCCTTTTACGGCATTCTACCAAACAAAACTTAAATATTCGTAATTAAAATTGTATTGGTGCGTAGCACTGTGCCGGTTCGATAGTCAATTATCTAACTAATAAAAAATGGCACCGCGTAGGGTGTCATTTTTTATTGGTGCGCTAGGCCGGAATCGAACCGGCACGGGATTGCTCCCAACAGATTTTAAGTCTGCAGCGTCTACCAGTTCCGCCACAAGCGCAAAAATCCGCAACAACGACTTTATACAAACAAAAAAATATAAATGCAACATAAAACTTGTATTTTTTTTAAGTAAGAGTAAAATTTCCCTGTTTTTAAGGTACAGCGTACCCTAAAAAAGCTTAAAAACTCAAGCATATACGACAGAAACAGCGTTTCGGTATATGCTATATTTAAGAAAGGTAAATTGATGAAAAAAATTGAACGGAAATTACCGATTTCCACAGAAAAATTTGCGGAATTGCCATTTCGCAAAATTGTTCCCAACATTGTAACCATGCTTGCCCTCTGCTCCGGGATGACATCTATTCGTTATGCTATTCAGGAAAGTTGGAGCAAAGCAGTCTTATTTATTTTCTTAGCTGCCTTGTTTGACGGGCTAGACGGCAGAGTCGCCAGAATGTTAAAAGCATCATCAAAATTCGGCGCTGAACTGGATTCTTTAAGTGATTTTATCAGCTTTGGTGTAGCCCCTGCTATTTTAATGTTCCAATGGTGCTTGTTTGACTTACCCAAAATCGGCTGGTTTTTCTGCCTCTTATTTGCCATGGGTATGGCTTTGCGCTTAGCACGTTTCAACACCATGTTGGAAGATGATACAATTCCCCCTTATTGGGCACACTACTTTACCGGCGTACCGGCACCGGCTGCCGCCGCTATGGTTATTATGCCGATACTGTTAGGGTTTGACTTAGCTGAAACCAAGCCGTTTTTAAGAACACATGCTTTCTGCAGTATTTGGATGTGCATTGTTTTTTACTTAGAAACGAGTCGTATTCCGACAATATCTTTGAAAAAAGCCAAAATTAAACCTTCCATGGTTATACCGCTTTTGGTTATCGTTGCCGTTATTGCGCACTTTTTATTTACGCAAACATGGCTGACCTTAGGCGTCTTAACGGCCATTTATACCTTAAGTATTCCTTATTCCGTTATCCGCTTTTTGCATGATAAAAAGCTTTACGAACAAGGTAAGACAACCAAGGCTTAACAAAAGGCTTGACTCTTAAAAAAACAAGTCCTATAAAAATTACCGCTGATAGCACCCCTGGAGGCTATTGGCGGTTTTTTTTAATCAATTGATAAGGAAAAGAAAATGTCAGAAATTACATTTAATGCAGTTTTGCGTGAAAAAGCAGGTAAGGGGGCAGCTCGTCAATGTCGTAGAGAAGGTCGTGTTCCTGCTGTTATTTATGGTGGCAAAAAAGATGCCGTAAACATCAGTTTACACCCTGTTGAGTTAGAAAAAGCCTTAGATTTGGCTGATTTCTATAAGTCTGTTATTACAATTGCTATGGAAAAGAAGAGCGAAAAAGTTATTTGCAAAGACGTTCAATTTGATCCGGTATCTGATATGCCGATTCACGTTGACTTTATGCGTAAGTAATAAAGGCTTATAAAATGTTTTTAGTGGTCGGTTTGGGAAATCCCGGTGAGGAATATGCTTTGACACGCCACAACATAGGGTTTATGGCGGCTGATAAAATCTTTAGCCGCTATAACTTTACCCCTTTTAAGAGCAAATTTGAAGGTTTGCTCGCCGAAGGGACAATAGACGGTGAAAAAGTTTTACTCTTAAAACCGCAAACATTTATGAATTTATCAGGTAACTCGGTTGCAAAAGTTGCATCATTTTATAAAATTGCACCGGAAAATATTATTGTTATCCATGATGATAAAGACCTTGCCCTAGGCAAGATAAAAGCTAAAATCGGTGGCTCTGCCGGCGGACATAACGGCATAAAAAACATAGATTCACATTTAGGAACAGAATACAATCGTATCCGTATCGGCGCAGGTTCACCGCAAGAACATCACACAGACACCATAAATTTTGTACTATCACGCTTTTCAAAAGCGGAAAAGGAAGTTTTAGAAGAAAGATTAAATTTTGTGGCTGATACAATCAATGAACTAATTAAAAAAGGTATCGCCCATTATTCTAACATTGTCGGTATGCATAATACCAAATAGCAAGTTTTAAATAGTATTATTATTCACAATTAAAAAACAAATTGTTATGAGTATTGCAGATGACATTTTAAGAAAAAGAAGAGAGCTAGAGGCAAAGCCTCCAACCTTAGATGAGATTGCTGAAAAAACAGCACGGTCTTACCGTCTGAATCGCAACTTTAAGGAATCCGCTATTGACCTGAGAAATGGTGAAAGCGAAGATGATTTCTTAAAGAACGTTGCACGGCAAACAAACAAGAGCGCACCTGAGAAAGATGAAAAGTTCCTTTCCTGCATTCCGGAAATGCACCGTTCATGGTCAGCTCTGGAAGAAATCAGCAAGAACAGCCACATGGCTAAAATATATGCGTTAGTGATGACCAAAATCTACGAAGGAACCATACCTTTTGAAATTGAAAAAATCATCACCGTTTTGGATAGCCCGGAGCTCATCTCGCAACTAAAATCCGCCGGCTTAAACTGGAGCCCTCGTGCCCAAAGGTTGATAGAAAAATTTCACCCAAAGATGTACGATCGTCTGTTCACGGAGTGCCACCAACCGACAGGTTTTACTCTCTAAAGTTAAACGTCATTCTCAAAGCAGTTTTTAGCCCGGCTAAAACTGCTTTTTTTATTGCAAAACAGAAAAATATTGCGTATAACCGCCCTTATACAAATAAAAATTCTTAAAGGAGCCGTTAAAATGGGTTTTAATTGTGGTATCGTAGGTCTGCCGAATGTCGGAAAATCTACACTGTTTAACGCCTTAACACAAACTATCGCCGCACAAGCTGCAAACTTTCCGTTTTGCACCATTGAACCGAATACCGGACGAGTTGCCGTGCCGGATAAACGTTTGCAAGCCTTAGCCGATATTGTTCACCCGAAAAACATTGTACCGACACAATTAGAATTTGTAGATATTGCAGGTTTAGTTAAAGGTGCCAGCAAAGGCGAAGGTTTGGGCAACCAATTTTTAGCCAATATCAGAGAAACAGATGCCATCATCCATGTTTTGCGTTGTTTTGAAGACAGCAATATTACTCACGTTGAAGGCTCTGTTGACCCGATTCGTGATGCGGAAATTGTTGAAACCGAATTGATGATTGCGGATTTGGAATCCTTAGAAAAGCGCTTTGAACAAACCAAAAAGAAAGCACAAACCGGCGGCGATAAAGAAGCAGCCGTTCGTGCGCGCGTTATGGAGCCGATTATCAATGCTTTGCGTGAGGGTAAACCTGCCCGCACCGCCGCTCCCTCTGAATCGGATAAAGATGCTTATAAACAATACCAGATGATGCAACTTTTAACCTCTAAACCGGTATTATATGTTTGCAACGTAGATGAAGACAGCGCCGCCAACGGTAATGAATTTTCTAAAAAGGTTTTTGAAAAAGCAGAAAAAGAACACGCAAAAGCCGTCATTATTTCTGCTGCCATAGAATCTGAAGTTGCACAGCTGGATAGCGAAGAAGAAAAACAGGAATTTCTTTCGGCATTAGGCTTACAGGAAACCGGTTTGACCAAAATCATTAAGGCAGGCTATGCTTTACTCGGTTTGGAAACATATTTTACTGCCGGTCCGAAAGAAGTGCGTGCATGGACCTTTATTAAAGGCTCCAAAGCCCCGCAATGCGCCGGTATTATTCACTCTGATTTTGAGAGAGGGTTTATCCGCGCTGAAACGATTTCCTATGATGATTATATCAAATATAACGGCGAGCAAGGATGTAAAGAAGCCGGCAAAATGCGTTCGGAAGGCAAAGATTATGTTGTCCAAGACGGCGATTTAATGAACTTCTTATTTAACGTATAAGCCAAAGCCACCGCAACGGTGGCTTTTTTATTGATAACTAGACATTCAAATTTTTACTTTTTAAGCAACGGAATCCAAATATTCAATAGCATCCATTGCGGCAATTGCGCCGCTTCCGGCAGAGATAACCGCTTGCTTATATTTCGGGTCTTTCACATCACCGGCCGCAAAAACGCCTTCTACATCTGTTGCCGAACAATTTGCATGCGTAACAATATAACCTTTACTGTCCAAAACAAGATTTCCCTTAAAAATTTCCGTATTCGGTTGGTGACCGACAGCAACAAACACACCATCTGCATTGATAACTTTGGTAGCATCTGTTTCCACATTACGCACCCGAATACCGGTAACTTTCTTCGGTTCATCTACGCCTAAAATTTCTTCAACAACACTATCCCATTCAACAACAATTTTACGATTCTCTTTAACTCTGTCTTGCAAAATTTTATCCGCTCTTAACTGATGTCTTCTATGAACGAGAATAACTCTGTCAGCAAGTGTTGCCAAATAAAGCGCTTCAGCCACCGCAGAATTACCACCGCCGACAACAACTACCGTTCTGCCACGATAGAAAAAGCCGTCGCACGTTGCGCATGCCGAAACCCCGTAACCTAAAAACTTCTTTTCTGATTCCAAATTAAGCCACTTAGCCGAAGAACCGGTTGCAACAATAACAGCCTTTGCCTTATACGAATGACCGTTTTCCGAGCTGCAAACAAAAGGTCTGTGCGCAAAATCAACCTCAACAATATGGTCATTAACAAACTGCACCCCGAGCTTAACTGCCTGGTTCTTCATCTTATCCATCAGTTCAAAACCGCTGATTTCCTCAAATCCCGGAAAATTCTCAATAGCGGATGTCATTGTCAATTGTCCGCCCTCTTGATTACCGGAAACAATCGTTACACTGATACCGGCACGTGCCGCATAAATACCTGCCGTATAACCGGCCGGTCCGGAACCCAAAATAAGTAAATCAGTCGTATAAAGTGCCATAAATCTCTCCTAGTTCTTTAATAGTTTTAATGTGTTATCGCGTAATTTTTGCACACGCTTTGCTTTTTCATATTCTCCCAATAATTCATATAGTACCGCTAATTGGCAACAGATATTAAGCGTATCTTGATATTTTGTATAAAAACTTTCATCTTGTGCCACAACAGCATTTAAGGCACATTCTAAGAAAAAAATCTTCATTCGCGGCTGATATGCATTTTTTGCCAACAGCACATACGCTCCGAAACGATCTTTTTTATTATGATTATCAGCCCAGTTTTTTTCTATCTTAAAAAAAGCTTCCTCATCATCCAAATAATAATAAATATCTTTCAACGCTAATAAAACACGATTTTGCTCTTCTGTTTTTTGAGCATAACTCAATGCTTGATTATAATATTCTATTGCCAGAAAATATCTACTATTATCTTGATTTTGTAAACCATCTTCATAATAGATATCGCCAAGTTTTATATCTATCTGATATAAAATACTGTTTATCAACGGCGGATAACTGTCTTTGTCTTGCAAAAATTTTATAAAATAGCGAAGAAGTGCATTGTATTGAACTATTTTAGCCTCGTTATTTAAATAAGGCTCTCTTTCTCTAACCACTTTATACAACTGCAAAAAGCGACTTTCCGAACCTTTTGTACCGGATACAGTTCTACTTAACATAACTCAACTCCGTTAAATAAACAGCCTTAAAACACCCCGCCGGTATGCAGACAATAGTCCTCATTATTTAACGCATATTTCTTGTGTATCGGGCAAGTTTGACACATACATCCGCGATTCTCATGGATACAATTACTTTTTTCAATTGCACAAAATAGTAATTCCCAATGCTCATCATTTTCCTTTTGCAAAACATCTTCATTGGTACGCATATTATTCTTTATTTTACAGGTTGTTGTATAAGACGGACAATTCAAACATTGGCACATTTGAGCATTATTTTTTGATTTTTCCACACGCATATTTAATCCTCCTAAAATATAAAACAAAGATAAAATATGCTTTTATTGCGCTAAAACAATTAGCCGAAACCCTATATTTACGTTTATATCCTGATAAACCGCCCTTCAATAATTTGCGGTAAAAAATAGTTTTTAACCCCCGGCAAAAAGGATATTTTGTCAACGCGGGCAAACATCGGCCCGTCATAGCAAGCTTGTATCATTTTATTTATATTATCATCTTCGCCACGCATTAAGATTTCAACACTACCGTCATCTTCATTTCTGACCCAGCCGGAAATTCCGCCGATTTCCGAGGCTTTAACCATTGCCCAATGCCTGAAACCGATACCCTGTACACGACCTTCTATTTTAAGATACACTTCTCTCATTAAGCCACCGCTCTAAAGCTTTTAATTGTAATTTGACAGCCTGATGCTTTTCTTCGGCCTCCGGCAATACTCCCCACTTTTTCTGCTGGGTAAGTTCTTCATAAAAAGAAAACTTAAATGCTTCCTCAGCATTTATTTCTTTCTCTGCCAACAACACCGCCGCCAATACCGAACGCAATTCCGTTGCAACAAGGTATATAAAGGTTTGCTTTTCAACCGAACATCTATTCATATATTTTTTTATATTTTCACCATACAAAAGATTTTCAGACAAAACATTTATTCCATCCGTTTTTTCAAACCGACTGCCTAAAATCTCATTAGCTGATTTTATTTTTTCATCACAACCGGAATCTTTGGGTAAAAATAAAATCGTATCACCCGCAACAAAAGAGACGAGCTTACAAATAAGCTCATCTCTTTGCGTTTGAAAAATTCTTAAGATTTCATCAAATTTACTATTCGGCATCTTAATTTTTCTTACCGGAAAACATATTCAACAAACCTTTGGCTTGTTCCTTAACCATTCCGACACTATCATCTAAGACCTTACCGACATCATCACCGGTGGACTTAGCGATATTGCTTGGCTCCGGAAATCTTGTTTCATAGCCGGTACCTTTCAGCGCCGTATAACAAGGAGAATCATCATTTTCCATAACTAACTGCGCCCCCAAATATACCGGACCGGTCATTGTGGCACCAACCACGTTTTTGACCACATTGGCCGTATCAACACCGACACTTGGCTTTTGCAACGTACCGGTTAATTTAACAAGCGAGGAAAGTGCTTTGGCAATATTGGTATCTGATAACTTACCGCCAAACGGTTTAACACCCAAATCTATCTTATCGTTTTTAAGATTGATATCACCATTGGAAACAATTGTAAATTTATCGGCATTAACAACAATACCGCTCGGGAATTTTACCAAACCGTTCTTGAAATCTGCACGAACAACCGCACAAGCCAGTTTCAAATCATCATTACCTTTGGTTATCTTCAAAGTATTGAATAGCTGTGAAATAACATTACCTTTTATCATGCCGATATTACCTAAATGCAACTTAGATTTATCAACAATCAAAACCAGTCTGCCATCCAAACTTTCGGCAATAGCGGCATAAGTATTACCACTACCGTTAAGGTTGACATATAAATCCGTATTACCGCCGTTAATAAAGTTAAAGCTATCAGATTGAGCTTCCAATACCTTTAATAATTCTATAAGATTAACTTTTACCATATCAGCGGTTAAATTTAAGCTTTTCGTACCCGCATTTAATTTTGCGTTGGCTTTAATATCACCTTGGGCTAGTTTACCGCTCACAATATTAAATAATGCCACACCATTATCAACCTTAGCATTTAAGACCAAGTTCTCAGCAAGCAACGCACTCTTATTAACCACCTTAGCAATGGTAACATCCGCATCAGCATTAACACTGTATAGTGCCTCATACGGAATTTTATCTGCCGGCACCATGGTCGTTGCCTGTGCTTCTTTAATAAGCGAGAACGAATATGCTGTCTTTTGTTCATTAGCAAAAGATGCTATATCAATTTTATCGGAATTAAGGTTCGCGGTTATATTCGGCACTTTACCATCAAGCAACACGCCGATTGTTCCTTTAATAACATTACCGGCAATACTAAAGCTGTTTACAACAGCATCAATTTTCTTTAAATCACCTTTGACCGAAACATCAGCCGATTCGTTATATGTGCTGTCTTTGCCTAAGAAACCTTTTGCTTTAACATCAGCCATGAAACGAAGTTCACCTAAAACATCATAAAGCATAGCATCAGTTGCAACACCTATGCCCATAACATTAAATTCACCTTTAACCGGAAAGCCGTCACTTGATTTAAGTTTTTTCAAAGCACCGACCATACCTTGACCGCTGTATAAACCATCATTAACATTAAACTTAAAATCAATGTTTTTATCATCACGCTCATCTAAAGTCAGGTTCTTAATATCGTAGCTGATTGTTTGTGCCTTTTTATCTGTGTAATTTATTTTAACATTATTAAAAGCAACTTCTTTAATAACAATTTTTGATAAAATATCTGCTGATGAAGCATCTTGCGCAACAACGGTTTCCTCAGCATGTGCCTCTTTAATTAGGCTGAACTTATAAGAAGTTTTTTCAGGTTTTGGTTCTTCCTGTACCGGTGTTTCAAAAACCCAGTTTGCAACGCCATCGGCATTTTCTTCCAAATTAACCACCGCATCATTGATGATAAATTTATTGATAACATAATGACCATGAATTAACGGTATCACGGCAATTCCGACATCAATAAAACCAACCTCTGCCATTTGCGGATTCTTTGACCACTCGGCATTTGAAAAAGCAACATTTTCAATACGCACTTTCGGATTAAAGGACGGCTTGATTTCAATATTACCGATTTTTAAGACACGCCCTGTTGCTTCGGCAACTTTTTGTTCTATCATCCCTTTATATTGACTAAGGTCAATATTTTTCAAAACAATATATCCGCCGATTAGAACAATCAAAACCAGACTGACCAATGTAATCAGCGCAAACTTTAAAAACTTATTCATTGTTAACTACTCCTTAAAATCCAAACCGAGTGTTTTTAAACTTTCTCTAAAGTAATCCGGCAATTTTGCCTTAACTACCATTTTTTTGCCATACACTGAAGATAAATCAATTTTATAAGCATGCAAGTGTAATTTATTGACAATCAAACTATTTTTAAATCTCTCTTGCCCAAAATATTTATCATCTCCGCAAATCGGTGTTCCCAAATATTCCATATGCGCGCGGATTTGGTGGGTGCGACCGGTTAACGGACTTGCCGCAATAAGAGCATATTTATCGCCGACTTTATCTAAAACTTCATATTCCGTGACCGCCGGTTTTCCGCCTTCTACAACCTGCACTCTGCCGTCCATCTTTTCAAGCGGTGCTTTAATTTCTCCCATATCTTTTTTCGGTACCCCGCGCACCAAAGTCAGATACGTTTTTTGCAAAGTATGCTCTCTAAAAGCTTTAGTTAAGCTATCTGCCATCTTCCGATTACGTGCCAAAACCAATATACCGCTTGTATCTTTATCTATCCGATGGACTAATTTCGGGTTTTCCTCGTTACCGAACCTTAAAGCGGAAAGCAAACCGTCTATATGGCGAGTGGTATTTGTACCGCCCTGAACCGCCAACCCCGAGGGTTTATTTAAAACAATAACATTTTCATCTCTGTATATAACCATATCTGTCATATACTTCGTATCGCTGGCAGATAAACTCTCATGCACGATTTCTTTTTTCTCATTATCAAGCGGCGGCACACGTATTTCCTGTCCGGCTAAAAGACGGGTATTCGCCTCTGCCCGCGCCCCGTTAACCTTAATCTGCTTGGTACGCAAAAGTTTTTGCAATCTGCCAAGCGTAAGCCCGGGGTAATATTTCAAAAACCACCGATTAAGCCGGATACCATCGTCTTCTGCCTTAATTTTAACAATTTCTACGCCTGACATTTAACAACCTCAAAAACTAATTTTCCTCAGACATATCTCAAAAAAAGCAATTTGACAAGATTTATTTATTATTGACAAAATTTAAAAGACATTGTACAAAATTTACATAAACCTAATTTTTATGACTATGATTAAAATTTCCATTAAGAAATCCCGAATGTGGGTGCCGGCTGCCGGTATAGTATTGGCTTTCGGTTTTTTCAACAACTGCGTTCTTCTTCCTTGGCTTCACGGAGGAGACCCGGTTGATTGGACAAATTTGATTCTAACTCTGGCTATCATGTTGGGGTTAGGAGGTGCGCGAGACGTCGTCCTAAGAAAATATCGTTACTTAGGCGAAGTCGTAGAAGAGAGTAAAAAGAATGAATCCAAAGGCATACTGACCAATAAAGTGTGGATTCCCACTATTGGTTGGTGCATCGTTGGCGGTCTATTTAACAACTGCTGTATCCACCCCTTCTTCAATATCGGAGAAGTAGAGTGGAGCGGATTGCTCTCTGCTTTGAGCATTCTGCTGACTATAAGCGGTGCTCGTGAATGGGGTATCTACAAGCAGGACAAAAAAGTCTGGGAAAACTCTGATGAGGAAACAGACGAGGCAGATGGAACCCCCGGAAACACAAGAAAAAGAATGCCGGAATCAACGGACATCTCTGATGTTTAACAAAAAAAGGCCTACCGTATGGTGGGCCTTTCTTCATTTTCGCTTTTTAAGTAAAACCTTACAGGGTTTACCGATAGTTTTTGGCACATACCATTGTCTTTTCTCTGCGCGCCTCTGAGCTTCCCTTACAAGAGCAACCTCCCGAAGTGCCTCATCCAAGCCATCTTTTAAGGTAAAAGTTTTCTCTGTTTCGCTCGGAATATCCTGTCTTAAAGAAATATCTTCCTTTGCGGAAATACCATATTCCTTAGCCAAAAAACACGCCAAAGCATAAGTTTGAGCATCGGAAAGCCTGACCAATTCCTCTGCAATACGCTTAATGTCTGCCATACATAATACATTTAAAATAATTACTTTGTATAGCCCTACTATTTGAATTACTGATTATTGTCAATCTTTTTTGCTTTGCGTTCGCGTTGTTTTTCTGCACGCAACTTATCAAAATAGTCGATTCTTTTTCTAATTTCCCTCTCAAATCCTCTATCAACAGGGTTATAAAAACGCCGCCGTCCCATTTCTTCCGGAAAATAATCTTGTCCGGAAAAACCGTCTTCCAAATCTTGGTCATAAATATACCCGTCACTATAACCCAGATTCTTCATCAATTTGGTCGGTGCGTTTAAGATATGTTTCGGCGGCATTAAAGAACCGGTCTGCTTTGCCGCATCAAAAACTTTATGCATAGCTTTATAAACCGCCGCAGATTTCGGCGCTGTCGCCAAATAAGCAACCAACTGCATAATCGCCAAATCCCCCTCCGGTGAGCCGAGTCTTTCGTATGTATCCGCACATGCAATTGCCTGCACCACCGCATTTGGGTCAGCAAGAGAAACATCTTCTATGGAAAACCGAATAAGCCGACGAATCAAATACCGCGGGTCTTCACCGGAAACGAGCATTCGTCCTGCCCAATAAAGCGCCGCATCCACATCTGAACCGCGCAAAGATTTATGTACTGCAGAAATGAGGTTATAGTGTCCGTCACGACCCTTATCATAAACCGGCGCCCGTGAACGAATAATTTTCATCAGCTTATCTTTATCAAAAATCTCACCCTCTTGAGCAAACGCCCATACACTCTCGGCAATATTTAAAATATAACGCCCGTCGCCGTCAGCAACCGTTTTCATTAGCTCGCGTGCTTCATCATCAACCGGAAGTTTCATCCCTTCCTCACGCTCGGCACGTTGTAAAAGTTCTTCAAAATCATCAAAATTTAAGCGATTTAACACAAACACCTGACAACGCGAAAGAAGAGCGGCATTAAGCTCAAAAGAGGGATTTTCCGTGGTTGCGCCGACAAGAATAACCGTACCGTTTTCCACATAAGGCAGAAAACCGTCTTGCTGTGATTTATTAAACCGATGAATTTCATCCACAAACAAAAGTGTGCCTTTACCTTGGGTGGCACGCCGTTCTTCTGCATATTGAAATACGCGTTTCAAATCTGCCACACCGGAAAAAACCGCGGAAATCTGCTCAAAATAAAGATTTGTATATTCAGCAATCAACCGTGCAATAGTTGTTTTACCACACCCCGGCGGCCCCCATAAAATAAATGAAGAAATCCGCCCCGTCTGCAACATTCTGCCCAAAGGAGAATCTTCACCCAATACCTGTTCCTGCCCGACAACTTCTTCAAGTTTTTTCGGACGGAGTCTGTCAGCAAGCGGGCGCTTAACCCTATTTGAAAATAAAGTTTCCTGCATTTTTATAAATTCTCTCTTTAATAGAAAACTTATATCATAAAGATTTTAAAGCTCAAATACATTTTTCAAACACCTGTATATTGCGCTTGACTCTAGACAATAAAGTTATAGTATTCAAGCAAATAATTTATTCTTATTTAAGGAAACAAAGATGAGTTTTAGAGATTTAGGATTAGATGAAAAAACCATACACGCCATAGAAGATTTAGGTTATCAAGAACCAACCACCGTGCAAAAAGACGTTATTCCGTCAATCTTACAAGGAAAAGATATTTTTACCATAGCGCCGGCATCATGCGGTAAAACCTGCTCTTATATCTTCCCGCTGATTGACATTATATCTAAAAACACCGGTAAAAATATCCTCATTATCGCGGCAGATGCCAAACAGGCGGTTAATATCTCCGATAAATTTGCCATCTTTAATAAATATCACGAAGCTAATGATGAAAATGATGAAAAAGAAGAAGCAAACGTTATTATCGCCCAACCCTCTTTGCTCATAGACAACATAAAAGAGGGGAGCGTTGATGTTTCCAACACCAATATCCTCGTTGTAGATGATATTAACCTCATTAAAAAGAAACGTCAGCTGGCAGATTTGGAAAAAATCTTGGAATTATTGCCTGCCGATAAGCAAAATATCGTTTTCACCACCCGCCGTTCTAAAGAAACACAAGATACTTTGGATAAAATCTTAAAAACGCCGGCAGAAATTAAAATTGATAAAAATAAAGAAAGCGAAGTTAATGAAACAAACCAAAATGAGCCGACAATGGCTGATGTATCAACCAAAAACGGTAAAGCGCCGAAAGAACGCCACAGCCGTTACCAAAACCGCGTGCAAAACCAAGATAAGAAAGCTTTAGACTTAGCGCGCCGTTATAAAGTTTTCGGCAAAAAGACCCCGTCTTTCCTGTTGGATGATACAAAACTGGTGGATATCGCAGATTCTTAAAGAAAAAATTTAAAAAAAACTTGCGCTATTTTTGTCTGTGTTTTATAGAAAATAAAAAATGTTAACCCTTTTTGGAGATTCTAAATGTCAGGACACTCCCAATTTAAAAATATTATGTACCGTAAAGGTGCTCAAGATGCTAAAAAAGCAAGAGTTTTTGCAAAATTAGCCCGTGAAATTACCGTTGCCGCCAAAAGCGGTCTGCCAGAGCCGGATAAAAATCCGCGCTTAAGACTGGCTATCCAAGCTGCTCGCGCCGAAAGTATGCCGAAAGACAACATCGAACGCGCTATTGCCAAAGCAACCCAAGTTGCCGGCGGTGCAGATTTTACAACTATGCGCTATGAAGGTTTTTCGCCGAACAAAGTTGCCGTTATCGTTGAAGCTTTAACAGATAACAAAAACCGTACCGCAAGTAACGTCCGCTCTATTTTCGGTAAACGCGGCGGTGCCATGGGTGAAACCGGTTCCGTTTCCTTTAACTTTGAACGTATCGGTTATATTGAATATCCTTTATCTGTTGCTGATCCGGATAAAATGTTTGAAGAAGCATTGGAAGCCGGTGCTAATGAAGTTATCTCCGAAGATGATATTCACGCCATTGAAACTTTGCCGGATGATTTATCTGCCGTTACCGAAGCCTTGGAAAAGAAATTCGGCACTCCGTCTGCTTCCCGTCTTGACTGGAAACCAACCGTTAAAACCGAAATTACGGATTTGGAAACCGCTAAGAAATTCTTAGAATTTATAGATGCCTTAGAAGAAGACGAAGATGTTCAGCACGTATATCATAATGCTGATATCGCCGAAAACATTATGGCTGAACTTTCCGAAGGTGAATAATGAGAATTTTAGGCCTTGATCCGAGTATTTCTTCAACCGGTTGGGGCATAATTGATGTCAATGGAAACCGTCTGTCTTATGTGGCAGACGGTTTTATTTCTACTCCGGCCAAAGAACCTTTATCAAAACGCCTGCAAATAATACATGATGAGCTTAAAAAAGTAATAGAGCTTTATAAACCGGATGAGGCTTCCATTGAGGTAACTTTTCTTAATACCAACCCGGAAACATCCTTAAAACTAAGTATGGCACGCGGAGTCGTCTTTTTAATGCCTGCACTTTATAATATTCCCTTATATGAATACGAACCGAACAAAGTCAAAAAAGCCTTAACCGGCGTCGGCAGGGCAGAAAAAAGCCAAGTTGAAACCATGGTTAAAATCTTACTCCCCGGTTGCCAACCGAAAAACAACGACTCATCAGATGCCTTAGCAATTGCCATTACCCATTGTAACTTAAGAAGTGCTTATATGAATCATGCTGTTTAGATAGGGGTAAAATAATGACATTTGAAAAAATACATTTTCCCAAACTAAATGATTTATTCTCAAAACCTATCCAAAAAATAAATTGCATAGAAAAAACCGAATTACTGCTTTTATCTGCCATAGTCATTGGCTTCTTAGTTTTCTTTGCTTTTACAAATTTCTTAAACGGAGATGAACGCGAACACGTTTCTGCCGCTTTTTTCATTTACAATGGCAAAGTACCTTATCGTGATTTTTTTGAACATCATCACCCGTTGCTATGGTACACCTTTCTGCCGTTTATCCATATTTTCAACAATAGTGCTGATATTTGGTATGCTGCAAGAATTTACTCGTTACTGCTCTATATTATAAACAGTTATTTCATCATAAAAATCTGCCGATTGATTATAAATAACACCTTATTTGCATGGCTTGCCGTTTTGTTTTCATTAAGTCCGCATTGTGTTTTCCTATCTCAATCAGAGTTTAGACCGGATAGCCTGATGATGACATTTTTTCTCGGTGGATTATATTTTTTGTTTTTCCACATAAAAGAGCCGAAAAATCAGCTGAAAATATCATTTTTGCTCCTGTTTTTCTCAATTATGACCTTGCAAAAAGCCTGTTTTCAACTCATACCGCTTTTCTTTTTCATACTTTATTTACTATATAAACAGACCATCAGCATTAAAGCGTTTGCCAAAGCATTACTGCTTCCGCTCATGATAGCATTTTTATACATATTATATCTGTGGCAAACAGGCTCATTAAGGGATTATTTTGAATTAAACTGGTTGCTGAATTTAAAAATCCATACTCATATTCAATATCCGGTACATCAAACGCCTTATTATCATATTGCCAATATTTTAGCTCTGCTAACCTTATTTATTAAAGTACCGAAATTCCTGAAAGTTATAGCTATTTTATGTTTAAGCTCTTCTGCAATATTACAATTCATCTTCATTGGCGCTTTTCGTCATTATTGGCTGCCTTTATACCCGTATTTTGCAATTATTTCCGCTTATTACATAACCGCACTACACCAAAAAATCAGACCTACGGTCATTGCGTTGGTCACTGTCGCTCTAATCACAAACTACACCATACACTACAAACAAAACAAATATTTTCCTTCTTTGCAAACTTTTGTTTATCTCTCTGAACAAATTCTTAAATTATCAAATAAAGATGATTTAATCTTAAACAGTTCCACCATCGGTGGTCTAAGAAACAGCGCAGCCGGATATTACTGGATAGGTATGGATCATGTTGCACTTTTAGATAATCACTACTTTAACCGCCATGAGCTTCCCGATTTTTATACGCTCATCAAAACAAGAAAACCAAAGCTTTTTTCAACAGATTATCCGCGCGTATGCATTGACGAAAAATACCATTTCACACTTGATTGCAAATATTTCCCCCCATCAGCGGAAGACAAAGAATTTCTTGAACAAAACTACAATAATCAAGGATTTCTTTATGTCAGAAAAAAATGATTACAGATATTTCTTATTCGCGGCACAAAATTCACGGGCAATTTCTTCCCCCTCGGCAGTTCCCTCATATTCAAAAAAATTATCATGTTGTTTGAGTTCCATCACTGCCGGCTTTGTTTCCTGTTCATATTCGGCAAGTCTGTCCGGTAAAACGGCATCATCTTTACGTTTAATCAATTCACCGCCGCAAAATTCGCACCGTCCGTTTGTAACTTCTTGACCTTTTCCGCAAACAGCACATATCCGTCTGTTTTTAACCCGTTCCAAAATCAAATCTGTCGGTGTATCCCTAAAAATAACCGCACAATTAAACCACTTCATCAGTTTACCAAACATAGAAACCTGCCCTACCGTGCGCGGGTAACCATCCAAAATAAGCACTTTTGCTTGTACACGATGAAGTTCATCAATCAACATCTGATTGATAATGCTATCCGGTGCCAAACCGCCCTCTTTCATATTCTTTTCCAACAATTGCCCCAATTGCGTGTGTTCTTTCTTTTCACGACGAATAAGCTCTCCCGTGGAAATATCAGCGATATCACCATCCTCAAACCCATAATGTTTTTTTAGCTCATCTGTTAAGCAAGAGGCGATATAACCTTTGCCGGATGCCGGCGCTCCGATTAACGAAATAACAAACTTTTTATTCATGTTTTTACTTCCTTGATATTTCTTTTCCTTAAAAAAGCTTCAAAACACTGTTTGAAGCTTTTAAAACTAAACTTCTCAAACAAAACTACTTAATGTATTCATCCAAATCATTAACATAGATTTCTTCATATTCTGCCGGCGGTTCATTATCATAAACACTCTGAGGCACAGGCATAGAGGGCGGATTTATTTGCTGTGGCTGTGGTTGCATTTGTGGTTGAACCGGCGCAGGAATAGCTCTGCTCTCCACCGGCTGAGTTTGCATCGGCCGAGCAGAATTAACATTATCATTTACGGCATGGTTACTAAAATTCTGCTTAGCCGGCTCTTGAGAATGAGGAGCCATATTACCACCAGAAATCGGAGCAACCGAATTTACCGCCGGTGTTTCCGGTCTGGACGGGGTTTTAATCGCCGGACGAACAGACGGATTCTGCGCACGAGAAGTGCCTTTAGCCTTAAGTGCCGGCTTTAAGGGGTGAGCATCTTTTGTCAGACGAATCAATCCATAACCGGAACCGCCACCATACGCCGGACCGGAAAGACCGATAGTGTAATATCCGCCGATATAACCATAATCCAAATCAATATAGTCAATAGCAAACATAATGCGAATAGTCGTTGTGCCAACGCTTGTCATCTCGCATTTAAATCCCTTACCGTTTAACACAACTGAATTATTGCTCTTAACATAGAGCATTGCCGTATCCGGTTTGCAAACGGTCGGTGTTTGCCCGTTATAACTCAAATTATAACCTAAAGCTAAATCAAATGCTGTTCTTCCTTTAATGGTAGATGCATCAACAAATTTAACCCCATCAAAGAAGACATAAGCCGGCGTTACACCAACCTTAGCCGGCACCGTCAAATAAGGATTAACACAAACGTGTGCCTGTGCATTTGCTTCACATAATAAAGCTGTTGTATCTAAGTTATTATCAATTAACTGGGCTAAAGCATTATAAATATATTCCCTGCTCATAGAAAGCTCTGCCGGTGCACATTGTTTATCACGGCAAACAATCAATGAATTCAACGGAGGAATTCTCTTATTAAACAATTTAGCCGCTTCCTGAGGATCATCAACAAAAACCTCGGTTTCTTCTGCAACGATAGGCTCTACCTGAGCATCTTCCGCAACAATAATTTCCTCTTCCGGCACATACTCATATTCACCATTGTTCCACCAAGAATTATGACCGGAACAAGCTGTTGCGCCCAATACGCCTAGAAACAGACACAACCTAAAAAATATTTTTTTCTGCACGCTAACTAACCTTTAAATAAAAATTAAGTATATACTTTATATGAAGAGTATATTGAAACTGTGTTAATGGGAAGAAAATTGTCAAAAATATACACACCCTATAATCGCTTGCTAATACCTTTGTTCCTGCTGGTAGTTTGTGCTTTCACGAACTGCACGGCAAACGAAATCACATCCTCTCCGTTAAATTCGGTTAATGTTGTTGACGGGGACAGCTTAGAAATCGGAACAAAACGCATCCGCCTAATGGGTATAGATGCTCCGGAATATATTCAAACCTGCAAAAATGAACACAAAAAAGTTTATCCTTGCGGTAAAATTTCCGCACAATACTTAAGAGACCTTATCGGAAATAACAGTATTACCTGTAAATATAACGAAAAAGACCGTTATGATCGCTATCTGTGCACATGTTATAAGGGCAACGTAAATTTAAATCGTGAAATGGTTCTAAGCGGTAACGCTATCCCCTATCTTGAAAGCGAATATAAAGCCGAACAAACAGATGCTAAAATCCACAAACGCGGTATGTGGCGCGGGCGTTTTATGCAGCCCCGTTTGTTTAGAAGACTTAGAGAACAAGAAAAAAAATAAATTTTAAAGCAGATTCTTGTTGACTCCTGAAAAAACTTATGTATATTTCACAAAAAAGTTATGTTTAATTTAAAACAGGTGAATAAAAATGTATGCAGTAATTAAAACAGGCGGCAAACAGTACAAAGTAACATCAAACGATGTTATCAAAATTGAGAAGATTGCTGGTGACGCCGGAAGCGAAGTTGTTTTTAACGAAGTTTTAGCCATGGGCGAAAACGTTGGTACTCCGTTAGTGGCAGGTGCCAGTGTTAAAGGAAAAATCGTTAAGCAAGCAAAAGACGCAAAAATTATCGTCTTCAAGAAAAAGAGAAGACAGAATTACCGTCGTAAAAACGGACACAGACAAAACATCACAATCGTTAAGATTACCGATTTGTGTGAATAATTAACTAGGAGTTTTTAAAATGGCACATAAGAAATCAGGCGGTAGCTCATCAAACGGACGCGACTCTATCGGGCGTCGTTTAGGTGTAAAGAAATTCGGTGGTGAATCCGTTATCTCCGGCAACATCATTATCCGTCAACGTGGAACAAAATTCCATCCGGGTAACAATGTTGGCATGGGTAAAGATCACACCATTTTTGCCACCACAGAAGGAAAAGTTGAGTTCAAGACCAAAGCCAATGACAGAACTTATGTTTCTGTTGTTCCGGCTGAATAATTCAACTGACAGAACAAAAATAAGGGGGGTGCCAGACATCCCCTTTCTTTGTCATAAAGGCAAAAATTTAGGGCGAAAGTAAAACCATGAAGTTTTTGGACCAAGCAAAAATATACTTAAAATCAGGAGACGGCGGCAGAGGGTGTGTCGCTTTTCGTCGTGAAAAGTATATTGAATTCGGCGGTCCGAACGGTGGTGATGGTGGTAAAGGCGGCAGTGTTTGGTTTGTTGCCGTTGAAAATTTAAACACTTTGATAGACTTTCGTTACCAACAACATTTCAAAGCTCAAAACGGGCAGCATGGCATGGGCTCGGAGATGAGCGGTGCCAAAGGCGAAGATTTAATCATCAAAGTTCCGGTCGGTACGGAAATTGTCGCTGATGACGGCGAAACGGTTATTGCCGATATGGTTGAGCCGGGGCAAAAATTCATGATAGCCAAAGGCGGTGACGGTGGCAGAGGAAATATGCATTTTAAGACCTCCACCAACCAAGCACCGAGATATGCTGAACCGGGGTGGCCGGGTGTTGAAATGTGGGTTTGGTTACGCCTAAAGATTATTGCTGATGTCGGCTTAATCGGGTTACCGAATGCCGGCAAATCCACCTTTTTAACCGCAGTTACCAAAGCCCGCCCGAAAATTGCGGATTATCCTTTTACCACGCTATATCCGAACCTCGGTGTCGCATGGGTTGACGGCAAAGAGATTGTTTTAGCGGATATTCCGGGCTTAATAGAAGGTGCGCATGAAGGTATCGGTTTGGGTGACAGATTCTTAAAGCACGTAGAAAGATGTTCGGTATTTTTGCATTTAATTGACGGTACTTCCGAACATATTGCCAAAGATTATAAGACCATCCGTAAAGAATTGGAATTATATGCCCCGAAATTGATGGAAAAACCGGAAGTCGTTGCTCTAAACAAAACGGATTCTCTAACCAAAGAAGACATCAAGAAAAAAATAACCTCATTAAAGAGAGCAACAAAGTCTCCGGTATTTGCTATTTCGGCCATTGCCGGCACGAATACAACCGAATGTTTACGTGAAATTGCCCAATTTGTTCCGACAAAGCAAAAGAAAACATTGCCGGATGATGACGCACCGATACAAAATGAACCGATTAAAAAGACGTGGTCGCCGCTAGATTAACAGGAGTATAAATTATGAAAGATGACCAAACTTTATTAAAGCTGATAGAAAAGACCTTGGATGATAACAAGGCTCAAGATATTGTTACCATAGATTTGAAAGGCAAAACATCTATCGCTAATTTTATGGTTATTGCCAGCGGTACATCTAATCGCCATGTTGCATCATTAGCCGACAAAGTAAAGTCAGAATTAAAAACACACGGTTACAGTTCCTCATCTGAAGGCGAAGAAAAAGCAAACTGGGTTTTAATAGATGCGTTTGACGTTATTGTTCACATCTTCTGCCCGGAAGTACGCGAGTTTTACAACTTAGAAAAGATGTGGAACAGCGTTGCCGAAATGCGCAAGAATTAGGTTTATTGATTAAAAAAAGCACTTGATTTATTGATAAAGAACGTGTATCAAAACAAGTGCAGAAAGTTAGGGGTATAGCTCAGTTGGTAGAGCATCGGTCTCCAAAACCGAGTGTCGTGAGTTCGAATCTTACTGCCCCTGCCAGTAAAAAGCCACCCTTTATGGGTGGTTTTTTAATGGCAATCCGGCGGCAGTTGATGAGAACTCACGACAAAGTGAGTTTGACTACAAGCGAAAGCGAGACGGAAGTATCGCGGTCGGCTCTGCCGATGAGCGCCTGTGCGACCGAGTGAAACGAAGGTCAATCTTACTGCCATCATCTAAACTGAAATTTAAGATTTACTTGATACGTTCTAAAAAACAGCTACGAGGACAAAATGAAATTTACAACAATATTCAATGAAAAAATTGATACCCCTTGTGCGGGATGTATCGTTATGGATAATACAAAATTTAAAGACGGACGAATTTATCAATCTAAATTATGGGACATCAGTCAGGATTTTGAAATTGCCTACCCTGGTATGATTGTATTATCACCAATGCGCCATGTTTCTTTCTATATGGATTTAACTGAAACAGAACTGACAGAGCTAAAAGACTTGACCATTCATTGCAAAAAAGCAATACAAGAAATCTTTAATTGCAATAATGTAGCATATACATTTTATGAAAAATTAAACGGACATGTACATTTTGTAATTATCCCTTTGCACGGTTTAATAGAAATAAAAGATAAATATTCCGTCTTAGGCGAACTTATGATAAAAGCAGATAGCCTGCGTTCAGATAAAGAAAACATGCAACAGGTTGCTAAAACAATTAAAAAATTCAGAGAATATTTTAAGGGCATATACTAAAATCCCACAGACAATAATTCAGTTCTCTTCCCTATCCGATATTTTGCTGTGCAATAAAATTTATAATTGCATCATTTAAATCTGACTGATTCTGCAACGTATCATAAATATGAGAACAATTGTGCAGTACATGAAATTCTTTTTTGCATTTCAAACCTGCATAGAAGCACTGATTATCTTCTACCATAGAGGCAATATCTTGGTCACCTGTAATCATAAGCACCGGCATTTTCAAATTGTGAATACCCGCCGAAAGATTATAATTCATAAAATCATATAAATATGTACTGTCTAAATAACAATCTACCCCGTTTCTCGTGCGAATAACACCCCCTTTTTGTAACTGTTGAAAAAACTCCGGAGTATATTTTTGAGTATTCTGTAAGAATTTATTCCCATCAAAAATTGATGACATCAGCATCAGTGAATTTACTTCTTGTGGAAATTGTTCAGCAAAATTCAACGCAACCGCACCGCCCAAAGAATGACCAACAAGTAAAAAAGGCTCAACATAAAAATCTTGAGTTTTAACCCATTTAATGACCGTCTGCAAATCATCATACATTGAGGTAAAAGTCGCACAACTGCGATTATTAAAACTTTCTCCGCGAGAATTACGGCAATCAAAAGTAATAACTTCATAACCGCAATTTATTAGTGTATGTACGGTCTGCATTATAACTTCTTGCTCTTTATAACCGGTTATACCGTGGCAAATTATGGCTAATTTCAATTTGTGCGCATTTGCAATCGGCTCAAAGATTTGAATACACAACTTTTCATCATCATTGTTTTTAATGAACTGTTTCATCCACTTTTTCCATTTTTTCTAAGATACCGCTGAAAAAATATTTCTCAACTCCTCATCATATTCCTTTTTTGTTTCTTCATCCACGATGGAAAAGATGACTTCATCTAATTCGTTAATCTGGGGATGAGTGCAAACAGTCTTAACGGCAACTTTTACCGCTTCTTCTAAGGGATAGCCGTAAACACCACACGAAATCGCCGAAAAGGCAATACTTTTTATGCCTAAACTTATCGCCAAATCAATAGATTTTTCATAACAGCTTGCTAACAATGATGCTGCCGTATCCTTATCATAATAACAATAAACCGGACCTACCGTATGAATAACATACTTTGCCGGAAGCTTATAGCCTTTTGTTGCTTTGGCTTGACCTGTTTCACAACCGCCTAGCGTTTTACATTCTGCCAAAAGCTCTTTACCGGCCGCACGGTGGATAGCACCGTCAACACCACCACCGCCAAGAAGGCTTTTATTTGCCGCATTAACGATAGCATCAACGGATAGTGTTGTTATATCCTGCACCAAAACTGTAAATTTAGTCATTTTCCCCTCTTGAAAATAAACCTACTTCAAATTTTTCGGATTTAATCCTTCCAATTCAGGCAATACAAACAATCCGTCTTTACGAATAAGCTTACCGTCAAACCAAATCTCTCCGCCGCCTTGTTCTTTGGTTTGAATTTTAACCAAATCCCAGTGAATAGAGGAAACATTGCCGTTATTTGTTTCATCTTCATAAGAATTACCGATAGCCATGTGGAAAGAACCGCAAATCTTTTCATCAAACAAAATATCCAAAATCGGATGAGTAATATACGGATTAACACCTAACGCAAACTCGCCCATATAACGACTGCCGACATCAATATCAAGTATCTTCTGAAATTTATCATTATTTGCCATAGATGTTCCTTTAACGATTTTTCCGTTCTTAAATTCTAAACGAATATTGGAAAAGAACACACCATTGTGTGTTGTATCTGTATTAAATTGTACATACCCGTTAATAGAGTCTTTAACCGGCGCGGTATAAACCTCTCCATCCGGAATATTCATCTTCCCGTCACAAATAATGGATTTTTGACCTTTAAGAGAAAAACGCAAATCGGTATCTTTGCCTTTAATATGAACTTCAGAAGTCTTATCCATTAACTTTTTAAGAGGTTTCATAGCCTTACCCATTTTTTGATAATCTAAAAGACAGGCATCAAAATAAAAATCTTCAAAACCTTTCAAAGACATTCTGGACATTGCAGCCATTGCCGCGTTTGGATACCGCAACACACACCACCGCGTTTTAGGAAGTCTTGTTTGCATATGAACCTGTTTGCCAAAAATTTTACTATACCTTTCTTGGTCTTTATCGGCAACATCAGAAAGCGCAAACATATCATCATAACCACGCACCGCCACATAACAATCAGCTTTTTCCATTAAATCTTTATGCAAATCCGTATATTTTTGTATCTGCGCCGCAGAAGCCCCCTCAATAGAACTGCGGATAAAAGCTGTATCATTATAAAAATAAAAGGGAGTCGCACCGATTTTTATGGTAACACGAATAAGCTCATTTAACAAATCTTTAGTGCTGGCACCAAAACTTTCCAAATAAATTATTTCACCTTTTTTCAGCTTAACGGAATTATACAAAATATTTTCTGCTAACTTAGTTATTCTGCTATTCATTTTCCACCTCATACAATTTTAAACCCTAAAAATTTCCTCTGCCCGACGCATAGCCTGCGGAGAAACAAATACAATAAGAATATCCCCCTCTTCTACAACATCATTTACGGAAGGATAGAGGATTTGGTTATCACGATAAATGGCGCTGATTTTACATTTATCCGGCAAGTTAATCTCGCTGATTGTTTTACCGCTGTTCAAACTATCAGCATCAATACGCACTTCCCAAACTTCTCCCATCCCGCGCCGTAAACAATAAGCATTATTTATCTTTGCTTTGCGCAAATCTTGCAACATAGCGGATGTGGTAACAAGCGAACGTTCTACTAAAATATTTTCGCCGCTTTCATCCACCAAATTATCAAACGCTCTTGAGTTAACCAAAGATATTGTATATGGCACCCCACTCTTTTTAGTAATAAGAGATGCTAACAAATTATCTTTATCATTTTCCGTTACCGCAACAGATAAATCTGCATTTTTTATTTCCGCTTCATCCAAAATAACATCACTCATCATCTCGCCGCGAATAATCTGCGTATGATTAAGCCCTGCCGCAAAATCATCCGGCATATGTGTATTTCCTTCAATAATTTTACAATCGGAAACACTGTCATCTTGCTCTAAAACATCCGCAATATAATAAGAGATGGCATTTCCCCCGAAAATAACCAGGTTTTCTACCTGCTTAACCGAAATACCGAACTCTTGCAACGTTTCATAAACTTTATCTTTTTCAACCAACACAAATATCTCATCATTAAGATGAATACTTTCATTAGATTTTGCAAAGAAGCTCTTTTTATCACGAATAATATGGATAATCGGGCTGTTATAATGCTTGGTAATATCACCGATTTCCATATTGAGTAATCCGCAACTCTCCGAACACTTAAAGCCGAGCAGATATAGCTTCTCATTTACAAGCGGGAGAACAGCCGTTGTTCCGGGAATTTTTAACAAATTCAAAACCGATTTAGCAATTTCCACATCCGGCGAAATAACCAAATCAACCGGAAGATTTTTATCGCTATACAGCGTATTCCATAACGGGTTTAAGAAATATTCGGAATCAACGCGCGCAATTTTCTTAGGAATTTGAAACAACGTATATGCCACTTGGCAAGCGATAAGATTAACTTCATCATTATCGGTAACGGCAATTAAAATATCTGCATCTTTTGCGCCGACTTTTTCCATAACCCCCGGATGAGAGATAGCACCTTGTAAAGTTTGCACATCAAATTCTTTTGCCACGGCTTCTAATTTTTCTTTGCTGGTATCAACCACAATGATATCATTATTAGCCTGCGATAAATAATCTACAATACTACGACCAACGTGTCCTGCACCACCGACAATTATTTTCATTACTCATCTCCTTGCTCTCTTTTAGAAAAGTAAGCTTCAATAGCTTTAACAGCCTCATCATAATCATAAATACGTGTATATATTTCACGAAATTTCTTAGCATCACGTAAATTTTTTGAATACCAACAAACATATTTACGAGAAATTGCCACCGCCATTTCTTTACCATAAAACGAAACCATATCATTAAGTTGCTGTAACAAAGCCTCTTTTATTTCCCCGACCGAAATATCTCTCGGCAAAATCTTATTTTGCAAATATTCATGTATCTGTCCCAACAGCCATGGATTCCCGAGCGAACCGCGACCAACCATAACCCCGTCCGCATTAGTTTGCTTAAGCAACTTTTCGGCCGTTTCAACAGATACCACATCCCCGTTCCCGATAACCGGAATTTTAATCGCTTCCTTAACTTGGCGAATAATATCCCAGTCTGCCACACCGGAATACCCCTGCGCACGAGTGCGACCATGCACGGTTACAAAAGAAGCACCGCTTTCTTCACACATTTTAGCAAATTCCACCGCATTAACCGAATTATTATCCCAACCTTTGCGAAATTTAACCGAAACTTTAAGCGGGGTTGCCTTAACGGTTGCTTCAATAATCTTCGCCGCTCTCGGCATATCTTTCATCAATGCCGAACCGGATTCATTATTAACAATTTTCCTAACCGGACAGCCCATATTAATATCCAAAGAATATGCACCTAAATCAGCCGCTAATTTTGCCGCCTCGCTAAATAATGCCGCATCATTACCAACCAACTGCACAATAACCGGATAAGGTTCTTGCCTGACATCTGCAATTCTGTATGTTTTCGGATTCTTTCTATTGATAGCATTAACCGCCACCATTTCCGAATAAAGATTTGCCTTTCCTTTTGAAGCTACTAATTTACGAAACGGATAATCCGTAATTCCCGCCATCGGCGCTAAAAAAACATTGCTCTTTAATCCGATAATGCTATCCATTGTTTAATCCGCGCTGTTTAATGCCTTAACCAATACAAAATATATTTTATCTAAAGACATATTAACGGAAAGATTAATCAATTCATCACGACTGTTTCCTTGCGGATTAAACATCTCTTTAATGATGATATCCACCAAAAACAGATAACGAATAACCTGATTATGAAATTCCGCATTATCATCAAACGCTTTCCGAATAGCAAGCGTTAATCTGTGGCTCAAAGTTCTTGTTAAAACATCCGTAAAAGCGGATTGATTACCACCGAGATATTGATCCCATAAATCAAATAAATCCTGCTTTTCAAACATTTTTTCCGCATTAACACCCATATTACGCAACGCTCTGTTCAAGCTTTTTGCCAAACCGATAAGTTTATCACGATCAAAATCAGGCTCTAGCGGGTCAACTTTAGCAAGAACTCTCTGTGGCACATTAACGCTATCTAATTGTTGCTCATAAGTGGATAAACTTTTCGTAATTTCCGTAGAAGCCTTAGTAATCTCTTTCCGTAACTTATCCAGTTTATCCTTAACAATATCCATATTTGATAAAGCATTTGTGATATAGAAACTCTGCTCTTCCATCAACTTAACGCCCTCTTTGCTGTTATTAACCACCAAATTGGAAGACGTGTTAATCTTATCCGTACTGCGACTGATAATTTCGCTGGCTTGCGTAAATTTATCAATAACCTCAACCGCTTTTTCTTTTAAAGTATCGGTTTTAAGTGCCAGTTTGTTACTGATGTCGCCGATTTTATCAACAATGGTTTCCGCAATACTCTGTAAATCATGATTTTTCGCCTGTGTTAAGTTGGTAAAGGACATTAACTTCTCTGTTTCTTTATTAATTGCCACAATAACATTTTGCATACTGCTGACTGCATTATCACAACGGCGTTCAATTTCTAACCGTTTTTCATCAAATATATCACCGATTCCGCCAATAGCGGCACCGGTTTCACGATTAACCGCCTTAAGGGTAGAAATTTGCTTTTTCGTCATCTTTTCCAACTCAATAGAGTTTTTAACAAGCTTATCAATTTCGTCAGAAACGGTCTTTCCATATTTAGAAAGCTTATTGTTAATCAAATCCGAATTATGGTTAATAACCTGTGTTTGTGTTTGAATAAGACGTCTTTGTTCACCAATACGCCCCTCAATACTGGAAACACTAATATCAAGGCGCTTATACAAAGAATCAAACTCCTCTGCCGTTTTATAGAAAGATTGTTCAATTCTTTTGGTATTTTCTTCTGTTTTAGTAAGCATATCCCGAACATATTGCTGGCTTAAATCCGCACAACTATCTAACTGCGTTTTCATTGTCAAGAGATAAGCTTTATTATCGGTAATATTACCTTTAATATTGGAAGACAGAGCCGAAATTTCATCAACAATAGGCATCAATTTACCCAAAAACTTATCCGAACTGTGGGCAATATCAGCAGAGCTTTGTTTTAGATGAGTCGTTGCATTAGAGGTTTTATCGGTAATATATGTGCAACGATTAGCCAACTCTTTAACGCCGTCATTAAGCTCGGTTAAAGTTTTTGCCGAATAGGTATCTAAGAGTTTTAAGATATCGGAAAATTCGGAAATTTTTTCTTCCAAATCATTTTTAATTATTGCAGATTGCGCCAAAATTTCCCGATTTTCTTTCTGTAAATCCTTAGCTTGTGACTGCAAAACGGCAGCAATCGCTTTTGCATTTTGCGAGGCATCTTCATCCGGATACATCAAACTGTTAATATATGTTTGAAAAAGTTGTGCATTGGCATCTAAACTGCTGCTACGCTCAATATACGCCAAAACAAACCACAAAAGAAACAGCGGTACAACAAGGGTGATAACAAAAGCTCCGAAATCTGTCGGTGACAAAGCGGTAACACTGCTCCAACCGATAAAGTTTTGGATATAATAGCAAATTGCCACAACCCACAGCAAAGCAGAAATAATCAAGCAATAAGAAAAATTACTCTTCAGCCACAAAAAGCGTTTAATCGTCTGTTTTTGTAAATCTTCATCAACAGCGGTTTGAGCAGATGTTTTTCTATGTGCGGTATTTGCCATAATTCCCAGATTCCCCAAATTACAAAACTTAAATATTTACTTATCATTAACTTTTATTATTTTCAAATAAATTATGCGTTTAGCACAATAACAAAAAGCGAAACGCACAAAAATAAATAAAATTAAAAATTTTTATTGATTTTCTAAAAAGTTTAGCTATTCTAACACACGCTAACCGGTGAAACGGTTGTGCAAATGTTGCAACAAGTCATTGGTAGCACTAAGAATTATGCCGCTATAGCTCAGTGGTAGAGCACGTCATTGGTAATGACGGGGTCGTAAGTCCGATTCTTACTAGCGGCACCATTAAAAAAGGTCTCCTTTACGGAGGCTTTTTTTAATGGTATCATTTAATAAGTTATCGGACTTACGGGGGAAGTAAGTCCGGAATCGCAGCGCCGGATTTAGTCGGCGCAAGATGTCGGCGAATTTATGAGCCGCCCCGAAGGGTGCGCAGTGTGAAACGCGCGCACTTTCTTACTAGCGGCTTTTTGTATAACGCGCGCACTTTCTTAACTGCGGCACCATTTTAAGAAAGCACCCGAAGGAGTGCCTTTTGTCGTTGATAGGGTTGAATCACAAAAAGTCCGATAATTCCGTTCCCGAAAATAGTAATTTTGCGTAAATTATCGGACACTTGGCGTAAAAGCCAACAAAATCATGCGGTTTGAAAAATCAAATCTTAGTCCGATAAAAAAAGCAGAATTAAAAACTTTTATTAAATAACCAATAAATTTTATACCTGTTGAATGTCCAATTATTTTCTTTATGTCTTTCAATAGAAATTTTATTATCTACCAAAATTTGTGCAAAAATAGGAGCTTTTACCATTTTAAACAACTCATTTTGAATTTTCGCCGAATAGCCTTGTTCCCGATATTCAGGTTTGGTATATAAAAAACCGATACTACCGTCACTGTGTATTCCAATATAAGATACGGCATCATCTCCTTCATGATACACAAAAATTTTATGATTTTCCGCCAATTCCGTTATTTTGCGAACAGTCGTTCCATAGGTTTCAGCAATCCATTTTATCTCTTCTAAAGAAGGTATATCTAATTTTGCCTTACCCTTTCCTCGCTTATGATGACATTGTAGACATATTTGGTGATACTTGAAATTTTGGGTCTTATAGAAATAATCAAAAACTTCTTTATTTGACGTTTCTAACCTCTCTATTTTAATTTTTTTAAGCCTATCAATAACTGTATCAGTAACACCTTCCGCAATATAAATATCTGCATTTGTATTGTATATTATGAGCGTATTATCATCTTCATAGATGATTTTATTACCAGACTTTAACGTAGCCTTAACATGCGGCATATTTCTAATGTTAAACATAATCACAATTTCTCCAATTTTCCCTTTTATAAAGTAAAATCTATTTCCAATATTTTTAAGGTTTACTTAATGCTTGTATGCGACATCTTCACACCACAATCTGTTCACTCTTAACCGCATCTTAATCTCTCAATGTTAGCTTAAAAAGATAGTGGTAATATGGAGTCTATAATGTTGTCAGCCCTTATTATAGGTAATATTTTTTCTTTTTTCTCGGCACTATGTATTGCCGTTTCCGCTGTCAAGAAAAGCAAAAAGAATTTTATGTATTGGCAAATCGGGGACACTCTTTTCGGCATTATCGCCAACATCGCCCTATATGCCTACGCCGCCCTTGTCATCAGCATTATGTGCTTAATTCGTAACATCCTTTCTTATAAGGATAAACTCACTAAAAACATTACCATAATCTTAATCATCTTAGGCATAATTATCGGACTATATGCTAACAATCGCGGAATTATCGGTTGGCTTCCGATTATTGCTTCGGCAACATATACAATATGTATCTACATAACCACAAACGAGCAACAAATGCGTTGGGCGCTCATCTTTAATATGTTGCTGTGGTTTGTTCATAATGCTTATGTTCAAGCTTATCCTTCAGCCATTGCAAACATTGTCTTATGTCTTTGGACTGGTGTGCAAATATTAAGATATGCACCAAAAAAATGTCGCAAAGCGGAGAAATAATATGCCTTTTATTCTTTTTGATACGGAATACACCAGTTGGAAAGGTTGCCAAGAAAACGGTTGGACAGGCAGAAAAAAGAAAGAAATTGTCCAAATCGCTGCATTAAAAATAACGGATGATTTGCGGGTGATGGATACTTTTAATGAATTGTGCCGTCCGATTATTAACCCGATTCTATCCGATTATTTTGTAAAATTAACCCGCATTACCAATGAAATGGTGCAAAAAGAAGGACACCCTTTCCCTGAAACATACGAGCGGTTTAAAAAATTTGCCGGTAGCAATTTCTGTCTTTCACATTCTTGGGGCTCCGGTTATTACAACAAATCAGACGGAAGCATTATTGAAGAAAACCTGCGCCTGCACAATTTGCCGACTGAATCAGACATAAAATATCGCAATATTGCCCATATTTTCAAAAAACTCTATAAAATCCATCATATAGATATAAAAAGCCAATCTTCCGGACAAATCGTTAAATTATTACATCTGGAAAAGCAACAGGAACATCTACACTTAGATGAACATAATGCACTATTTGACAGTTATTCCATCTTAATCGGATTAAGGTACTTCAGAGAGGATATCCTCCCTCTCATAAAAAGGCTCCGGTAATAAAATTAAAAAACATCCGAAATGTACAAAGATTCTCTTGACATCTGAAGATAAAAACATTTATATATTCCTAAATGTTTAATGGCAGTTAAGCATTAATTGCCGATGTTTGTAAAACTTATTGAAATGGTACAGCTATGGGAAAAACAAATCCGATACAATTTTTTAGACAAGTTAAACAAGAAGTAAAAAAGGTTACTTGGCCTTCAAAGAAAGACGTTATGCGCGCAACAGTTATGGTTATCGTTATTGTTGCAATTGCCGCCGCATTTTTCTTTGTTGTAGATTTGTTTTTTGGCGCCATAGTTCGTGCTATATTTAGATATTAGGAGTTTCTTATGACTGCTCGTTGGTATGTTGTTAACGTTTATTCCGGATCCGAGAAGAAAGTTGCTGAATCAATCCGTGAACAAGCTGTCTTAAAAAAGATGGATGACCGTATTTTGGAAGTCTTGGTTCCTACTGAACAGGTTGTTGAAGTTAGAAAAGGCACCAAAGTTAATGCCGAACACAAATTTTTCCCCGGCTATATCTTAGTTAAGATGGAAATGAGTGAAGAAACTTGGCACGTTGTCAAAGATACACCGCGTGTTAGCGGTTTCTTAGGTAGCCGTAACAAGCCGCAAGCCATCAGCGAAAAGGAAGTTCAACGCATTATGGCACAAATTGAAGAAGGTATTGAGCGTCCGACCGCACAGGTTTACTACGAAGTTGGCGAGCAAGTCCGCGTAACAGATGGTCCGTTTGCCTCATTTGTCGGTATTGTTGAAGATGTTGATAATGAAAAATCTCGCTTGAAAGTTTCTGTTTCAATCTTTGGTCGTTACACACCGGTTGATTTGGACTTTACTCAAGTTGAAAAAATTGCTTAAAAAAATAAAGATTAAAAAAGCTCCTGTTTAGGAGCTTTTTTTATATCTGTTTTCTACAAATTTTTCCATCTCATGCCAAAATAATTTTGCATCTTCCTCTTTCCAATATTTTGAGAGAAAAGCAAAAAACTTCTCTAATATGTGGAGTCGCTTAATAAATAAAAATGAGGCATCATAGTTTATATCATAAAACCAAGACCACAAACATAATGCTTTGTCAGCAAGGTTACAGACATCACCGCGTGTCACACATTTATGAGCAAAGAAATCCTTACTTACCTTTTCGCTGATATTTTTGTTGTATGGGTCTTTATATTCAGAGGAAACCAAAAACATCGGTCCGTATTCATCAAAATGGGATATTAACAAATAAAAATTTGCTATTTTGTCAGCATCTCTTACCAAAAAAGCATTTCTTTTTATCAGTTTTTTCTCACTCGCCGATAATGCCTTATATTCTTCATCATCATAAAGCGCTTCTATCAAATGCCCATGATGCCGGATAGGCACTGTTATATCATTTGCAGAAAACATTGGCATTTCTGCCAACATCTCTGCCCCATAAACACCATGGTCAAGCCGTTTACCTTCACCTATCAGCAAAATTTCATAAAACCGCCCGATATCATGCAGTAAAACCATGGCCTGTAATTTATCAATTTCCTCTGGTTTACAACCTGCAAAACAAGGCTCATGTCTTAATATAAAATTTCCGGCACCTAAAACCTGATAGGAGTGTTTTATTTTTTCATCCATAACCTCTATATGAAAACCGGAAATATTTTCCTTATACCTTCTTTTATACTCTGCATTAAGCAGTTTCTTAGCTTCTTTTAAATACATAATAAACCTCTTTCATTTTACTTGAAAGATAACGCCAAACATTAAACAAAAAGTAAAGGGAACTTCTTACCTAAAAGAAATTCCCTTACTCAAAAACATTCTACTAAAAACTAGAAGCCTTCAGTATCTAAGCGTTTACGCAACTGTTTTCTTGATCTTCTGATAGCTTCAGCTTTACGACGTGTTTTCTTTTCAGAATTCTTTTCATGACAACGTCTGAGCTTCATCTCACGGAAAATACCTTCACGTTGCATTTTCTTCTTCAAAATCTTCAAAGACTGTGCAACGTCATTGCCGATAACAGTAACTTGAACCACTTAAATCACCTCTTTTCTATTCTCTAAATGTTAAAACTTGCGAGTCTTATAACACACATTTTTTAGATTGCAAATAAAAAACGCACAAAACTTTAAAAACTTTGTTGTTTTTATTTTCGTGTTAGTATATCAATTATTCAATGACATATCGTGTAAAAGGAGCGAACAGATGATAGATATAAAATTGATACGCGAAAACCCAGACCTTGTTCGGGAAAATATAAAGAAGAAATTTCAAAACACAAAGCTTCCACTGGTTGATGAAGTAATTGATTTAGATAAGAAAAATCGCGCAGCCATTACAGAAATAGAAGCCTTACGCGCCCAAAGAACAAATCTATCCAAGCAAATTGGCGATTTAATGAAAGCTAACCAAAAAGATGCCGCTGAAAACATTAAAGCAGAAAGCCAAAAAATCGGCGATAAGATTATAGAACTTGAAGCTTCACAAGAAAAATTGCAGGAAGAAATTAAACAACGCATGATGATTATCCCTAATATCATTGATGCAACCGTTCCTATTGGCGAAAATGATACAAAAAACGTGGAAATAGAACGTTTTGGCGAGCCAAAAGTTCCTGATTTTGAAGTTCCTTACCACACGGATATTATGGAATCTCTTGATGGTATTGATTTAGACAGCGCACGTCGCGTTGCCGGAAACGGATTTTATTACCTTAAAGGCGATATTGCACGTTTACACTCAGCCGTTTTAAGCTATGCCAGAGATTTTATGATTGATAGAGGTTTCACTTATTGCATTCCGCCGTATATGATTCGCTCACAAGTTGTTGATGGCGTAATGAGCTTTGCTGAAATGGACGCCATGATGTATAAAATTGAAGGTGAAGATTTGTATCTTATCGGCACTTCAGAACACTCTATGATTGGTAAATTTATAGACCAAATAATACCTGAAGAAGAATTGCCTTATACATTAACCAGTTATTCTCCTTGTTTTCGTAAAGAAAAAGGTGCTCACGGTATAGAAGAACGCGGTGTTTATCGTATTCACCAATTTGAAAAACAAGAAATGATTGTAATTTGCAAACCGGAAGACCACATGACATGGTACAACAAATTATGGCAAAACACAGTTGATTTCTTCCGTTCATTGGATATCCCCGTACGCACACTAGAATGTTGCTCCGGTGATTTGGCAGACTTAAAGGTTAAGTCATGCGACGTGGAAGCTTGGTCCCCCAGACAGAAAAAATATTTTGAGGTTGGTTCATGCTCTACCTTAGGAGATGCTCAGGCACGTCGCCTAAAAATTCGTGTTGCTGGTAAAAACGGTAAGAAATATTTTGCTTACACATTAAATAATACCGTTGTTGCCCCTCCGCGTATGTTAATAGCCTTTTTGGAAAACAATTTACAAAAAGACGGCACTATCCGTATTCCGGAAAAACTGCAACCGTATATGGGCGGCAAAAAATTTATCGGTAAAAGCGCCAAATAACGATATCCGTAAAGGAAAGTTATGAAAAAAGTTGATAAAATTATCAATTTTATGCGGGTTTTGGAAGAAGTCTGTGTTGTTAAGCGTGATTTATTGATGTTTGACGGCTCGGAAGAAAACGATGCCATGCATATTTTCAAACTTTCATTTTTAGTTATGCTTATTGCCCCTTATTTGAAAACCCCGGTAAATTATACCAAACTTCTGGAATTATCTCTTGTTCACGATATTGCAGAAAGTAAAACCGGCGATTATACCGTTGCCAACCAAATTGCCCATCCGGAGCTAAAAAAAGAAAAACAAAAAAGAGAAAACTTAGCCATTAAAGAAATTATACCACTTTTACCGGCACCACTAAATAAAAAGATAAATGCTCTTTATAGAGAATACGAAAAGAAGCAATCCGTTGAAGCCAAAATTGTTTCTGTTTTAGATAAACTTGAAGCAAATCTGCAGGCTAATCAATACAAAGACGGTGACGTTCATTATTGGAAAAATTGTGAAAACGGCTGTGAATACTACAAAATGGCGCTTGAAAAGAAGCCTCTCGTTAATGCCTTAGATGAGCCGATTATAACTGATTTGGAAAATGCCATAATTAAGCTGTCTGCAACAAATATGAAAAAATGCCACATTAAAGTTTCAAAGCAGGAGTAAGTTAATGCTCATCTACGTTGATAAGAAAAAAGAACGGCAAAAGAAAATTAAAATTTTCTGCTTTATTGTTGCCGCCATTTTCATCATTATGGCTAATATTTTTCATTTCAAAACAGCTCTAAATTTGTCATCTCAGAAACTGACAAACTACCACTCCATAAAATACACGAATAATTGGTTTGAAAACACACAACCGCTGTATTTCTTCTCATCAAAAGACAAAAACGGTAAAACTATCATTGTTATTCCTGAAAAATTTAACCGCGAAAATGCAACCACCATTGCTTTTGCATTGACTAAAATACCGCAAACAAAAATCTCTCTGTTTTTCACTCCTGAAATTGATGAAACTGATAAAATTATCCAAATAGCAAAAGTTTTTCACCCCCAGGTTGAAATATCTAAAGATGCTGATGTCATCATAACAACAAACCTTAAGGGTGCCAGAAAGACCCTCCTGAAAGAAAAATTGTATCCAACTTTGTTACATTACAAATATACCGCCAAAGCTCCTGTTAATCCGGATTTAGATAATCTCTTAAACCGTTTCTTTCCACCGCAACCGGAACCCGAAACACACCTAAAAAAAGAATTATCATCACTTAAAAAATTTGCGGCAGAAAACGGAAAAATCCTAAAAGATTTAATCTTAAACAACAAAGAACCGGAATTTTCTCAAAAAAATACTCTTTTAGAAAACGTCAATTTATGCCTAGTTTCTAAAACAGATACCGTATGTAATCTATCTTCTAGAGATTCATTAGAGAAGAAAATATCTTCACTTCAAAACCAATTACCGGAAGATGAAGCCCCGAAAAAGTTATTGCTTTTAACCTCAAATGAAGAACTGGAAACCTTTTTTTCCTTAACATTAGATGATGATGACGGCCTGCTATTCAGATATGGCAAACTTAAATCTTTTCTTATGCCAAACGAACGACAAACATTAACAAATATGAAAGAAATTTCGGCTAAACTTAAAGCCAAAGTCGGACTTAATCCGGAATACACCGCACCCGATATGAAATTTTACAGATTTAAAATTACGGAGGTTGTTTTAGATGAAGAAATATAACGGTTACGAATTAAACTACACAGCAGATAAATTTAAAAGGATGGCAACCAAAGAGATGATGGATATCAACCTCTTGTCGGATACATCTGATGCCTATAAAAATCTTCAAGAAGGCGACAAAAAGGCCTTAAAACACTTGGTTGCCGCCGCCAAAATCTTAAACAACGTTGCTCTACAACAAGATAACGCTCTTAACTTAAAACAAAAAGAAGCATTGGAAAAAGCTGCCTCTAAAAATGATGAGCATGCACAATGGGCATTAAAAATATTTAACTCTCTTAACGGTGTTGCCGGATTAAACGGCATAGACCGCAAACCGATTACCATTTTTAAGGGCTTAAAAACACCTGCCGGCAAAAATTTCTATCCGGCGGATTTAACCGTTAAAGAATTTCATAAAATATTGCTCCAAATGTTTAAGAATAACGAGATAGAAGAAATCCGCAAGATTTTGAGCGCTCGCACGATGGTTATCCGTAAAGGTAAAAAACTAAAAGCAATTGATTATACCGAATACTTTAAGGATGAATTTTCGGATATGGCAAACGAGCTGGAAGTTGCCGCCCATTACTGCACAGATAACCTTTTTAAGGAATTTTTATCATGGCAAGCACAAGCACTGTTACAAAACAATCAAGATATGGATATGCTTGCGGATAAACATTGGGCCATGTTGCAAGATTCACCTTTGGAATTTACCATAAGCCGCGAAAATTATGATGATGAGCTGACATCAACCGTTTTGGAAAATGATGAGCTAAATAAACTTATTAAACAACATCAGATTGAGGTTGTTGCCAAAGATATGTTGGGCGCACGCGTCGGCATTGTTAATAAAAAAGGAACAGAACTTTTGCTTAAATTTAAGGACACCATGCCAAAATTGAGCAGTTTAATGCCTTTTGCCGATAAATATGAGCAAACTATCGGCAATAGCAAAAAAGCTAACCAAAATATGGTTGATGTTGATATCGTCAGCCTGACCGGAGATTATGCGCAATGTCGTGGTGGTATTACTCTTGCCCAAAATTTGCCTAACAATGATAAACTTGCTGTTAAAACCGGTGGAGGCAGACGCAATGTTTATCATCGTCAAGTTCGTCTCGGGCATGATCCGAAAAGAACAAAAAAGTATCTGGACACATTTCTACATCCGGATTTTCATAAATACTACAATTTGGAAGCTGACCATATTTTTGTTATCGGTCATGAAAACGGTCACACTCTAGGTCCGAAAAGCGAATACCAAAACTCCCCCGGCATTTGCAAATCTATTATTGAAGAAAACAAAGCAGATACTGTTTCTATTTCCTTTATGCCGGAATACGTAAAACACGGAATTATCACCGAAGAACAACTAAAGCAAGTCTATACCACATGGATTACACGCCGCCTACTTTTAGTTGCAAAACCGATATTCCCCACGGAAACATATAAAATTATTGACCTGATAGAATTTAATGCACTACTTAAAAGCAAGGCGATTTATTTTGATGATAAAAAGTTACTCCATATCAACTTTGATAAGGTAAGCACAACTGCATATAAACTACTTACCAAAGTTATTGACATTCAACTCAGCAAATCACCGCAAAAAGCACGCCAGTACATTGAAGAAAATACCACGTGGACAGAATTAAACGAATATATCTCCAAGACCAAGAAAAAATTGGGCTTGAAGAAATATAAAAATATTGTAAGCTATTTTTAAAAGTATAGGAGAAACTAATATGCTCGGACGTTTTATTTATGGACAATGCTCTCTTTCGGAAGCATTCTGGAAATTTTCCTTTTTAGGGTTGGCCATTATAGGATTTTTAGCGCGTATCTTAATGACCATGCTCAAGCAAACCATGAATTATGATACCAACTTCTTTAGAGTTGTTATCAATAGTTTGTCATTTATTCAGATGAACACCGGTGCTATGGCTATTTTAGCATTTTATGTTGCTTCATTTATTGCTTTAATCATCTATTCCGGTATCTGCATTACCGGTATGTGGAGAACCTACAAGGAATACGATAAAAGTAAAACTTTAGCCGTTATCTGCATGATGATTGTGTGGGTAATGATATTCTTTGCTGTTAAATATGCAATTTACTGATTTAACACTTTAGCTGATAACATAAAAAGGAGTCATAAGACTCCTTTTTTATTGATAATAACAGCGTTTTAGCACATCCCTATATATCCAAGTTAACCACATTCAACGCATTAGCTTGAATAAAGTCTTTACGAGGTTCTACCACATCACCCATCAATGTTGAGAAGACTTCATCAGCCTCTTCCATCTGATCAATCTTAACCTGCAGGAGTGAACGCGCTTCCGGATCAAGCGTTGTTTCCCAAAGCTGTTCCGGATTCATTTCACCCAATCCTTTATACCGTTGCAATGTAATACCCTTCTTACCGGCAGCCATAACAGCATCAACCAACGTTACCGGACCGGCAACAACAGTTTCCGTACCACCTTTAGCCGTCAGCTTCAGAGTATTCATAAAGTTCTCGGCCAAAAACTCTTTCATGGAATTTAACATTTTGGCTTCACCGCTGTCTAAAACAGAAGCGCCGACAATATGTTCTTCCTTTACCCCACGCAATGTACGATTGAAAGAAATACTGCCGTTATCCAAAGCTTCTGCTTTCCACCCGCGGTCATATTCAGCTTCCAAATTATCCAGACGTATGGCTAACTTATTCAACTCAGGCTGCAAACGTGTCTTATCCGATAAAATTTCCTTATCAAACAACCCGCAAATTGCCATTTGTTCAACAATATGTTCCGGCGCTTTGATGGAAAGCAAAGAAACCAAATTACGCGCTTTCTTCGTGCTTTCTACATAATTTACCAAATCCTGTCCGGCAATACGCTCGCCGTCTGCCGTCTCCAAATAAGCATCTTCACAACCGCCGTTAATAAGATAATCTTCCATTTCTCTATCATCTTTAAGATAAATAATGGAATTACCGCGTTTAGCTTTATAAAGTGGCGGCTGAGCAATATAAACATAGCCGCGCTCAATCAATTCCGGCATTTGACGATAGAAGAACGTAAGCAATAATGTGCGAATATGGGCACCGTCCACATCAGCATCCGTCATGATAACAATTTTATGATAGCGGCATTTATCAGCATTAAAATCATCACGTCCGATTCCCGTACCGAGTGCGGTAATAATTGTACCGATTTCGGCAGAATTAAGCATTTTATCAAAACGAGCACGTTCAACATTTAAAATTTTACCGCGCAACGGCATAATAGCTTGATTTTTTCTATCACGTCCCTGCTTTGCAGAACCGCCGGCGGAATCTCCCTCAACGATAAACACTTCGGAAAGAGCCGGATCTTTTTCAGAACAATCTGCCAATTTTCCCGGCAATGTTGAAATATCCAAAACACCCTTACGACGTGTCAACTCACGAGCTTTACGCGCCGCCTCACGTGCTGTTGCCGCTTCAACAATTTTGCCGACAATAATTTTTGCTTCTGCCGGATGCTCATCCAACCATTCTTTAAGCTTATCACCGATAACGCTTTCAACAACCGGACGAACTTCGGATGATACCAATTTATCTTTCGTTTGTGATGAAAACTTCGGATCCGGCACTTTAACGGAAAGCACACAAGTTAAACCCTCGCGCATATCATCACCGGTAATAACGGTCTTATCTTTCTTTAGCAACCCGTTTTCCTGAATATAGTTATTAACTGTACGGGTTAATGCTCCTCTAAAACCGGCCAAGTGTGTACCACCGTCTTTTTGCGGAATATTGTTGGTAAAGCAAAGCATACTTTCGTTGTATGCCTCTGTCCATTGCATAGCAACATCAACTTCAATATTGTTATCCATACCGGAAAAATTGATAATATTTTCATGCAACGGGGCTTTAGACTTATTCAAGTGTGTCACAAAAGCATTTAAACCGCCCTCATAATGGAAAACAACTTCTTGCGGCTCATTACCGCGATTATCAATAAGTTTAAGATAAACCCCCGAATTTAAGAATGCCTTTTCACGAATGGCGCGCTCTAATACTTCATAGCTGAATTCTGTTTGGGTAAAGGTTTGCGGTGACGGCAAGAAGGAAACTTCCGTTCCGTGTTTTCCGGGGGTTGAGCCGGTAACATGAATATGTTCAACCACGTTACCATCAGCAAAAGTTGCCTCATACTGTTGGTCATTACGCCAAATTTTTAATTTTAACCATGTAGAAAGGGCATTCACCACCGAAACACCTACACCATGCAAACCGCCGGAAACCTTATAAGAATTATTATCAAATTTACCGCCGGAGTGAAGTTCGGTCATAATAACCTCTGCCGCAGAAACCCCCTCTTCGTGCATATCAACCGGCATACCGCGCCCGTTATCACGAATAGTAGCCGAACCGTCTGGGTTTAAGATAACCTCGGTTTTATCGCAATAACCGGCCAAAGCTTCATCAATGGCATTATCCAGAACTTCATAAATCATGTGATGAAGACCGGAGCCGTCATCCGTATCACCGATATACATACCGGGACGTTTCCGAACAGCGTCTAAGCCCTTCAAAACCTTAATAGAATCAGCATTATAGCTTTCTTCGCCTTTAATAATTTCTTCTTCTGTTAATTCAGCCATTATAAACCTCTACATTCCTTAAATTTCATATCTTACAACTATATAGCACAACCATATTTTTTAGCAAACAAAAAATCCCTAAAACAGCCATTTTATCAACAAAAAAAGCCCCATTTTAAAGGGCTTTTTTAATCTTTATTTTCTCACATCAAAAATCTTAAAACTTTCTTTCAAATATTTGATTAATTTTTCATCTTCAACCAGCGCCAAACATTGCGTCTCTGTTGTGTCTGTATCACTCGGTATCGGGCGATATTTTTGCAGATAATACTCCTTAACGCCCATATTTTTCAGCATGTCCGCAATCGTATATATATCATCAATACTTAAATACCGCGGATCACAAGTTGTCCGGCATTCAAATTCCTTACCGGAGTCGCACAAAATCTTTAGGCTTTCTTTGACTTTGTGAACATCCGCCACCCCGCCGGTGATTTCTTTATATCTTTCTTCTTCAAAAGGTGCCTTAACATCAAAACCGACCCAATCGACTTGGGATAATATCTCCTTAAAATACGAAGGCAGATAGCCGCCGGTATGGAGTCCGATTTGATAGCCCAAATCCCGAACTTCACCAATCGCTTCGCCGAGTCCTTTTTGCACCAAAGGCTCCCCGCCGGAAAAGACCACCGCATCCAAAATTCCTTTTCTTTGTTTCAAAAAATCAATAAATTTCTGCCAAACAATATTCGTTTCAGCATTCACATCTTGCAAATGCGTATTATGACAGTACGGACAACGCCACGGACACCCCTGCATAAAGACAACAGCAGCCATCCGATTAGGAAAATCGACGATACTGAACTTCTCAATACCGCCGATTCGAATAGAAGTCATTAAAGACCTAAAGCCGCTAATGCTAACCGAGAAACAACCGACTATTCAGCTGCCATTGCCATAACATTATTTTCAGACTTGCAAACACACTCGCGTGATTCGCAACCGGAAATAGCTTTTTCCTCGCAAAAGCACACTCTGGAATTAAACTCGCCTTTTTTGCCGACATTGAATTCTGTAGTCGGACGAATATACCCCATAACGCGAGTATAAACTTCGCAACGTTGTCTTTCAGAATTATCTAATTTAACATCTTCAATATTAATAATATTGCTCATAGCTCTCCCTTTCACATTAACTAATATTTTACACTACTTCTTGCATTTTTGCAAGATTTTTTAACTTCTCCGCCTTTTTTTCTTTGTCACAAATCGGGCAGAATTCATGCTCGCCGGCAATGTATCCGTGTTTCGGACACACAGAGAATGTCGGCGTAATCGTGATGTACGGTAAACGGTAATTGGCTAATACCTTCTTTACGAAATCACGACAAACTTTTGCAGAGGAAATACGTTGATTCATAAACAGGTGAAGCACCGTACCTCCCGTATATTTAGATTGCAATTTTGCTTGCAAATCCAAAGCTTCAAACGGATCATCCGTATAACCAACCGGCAATTGAGAAGAGTTCGTATAGAACGGAGCATCAGGAGTCCCCGCCTGAATAATACCCATATAACGTTTCTTATCTTCTCTGGCGAAACGTGTGGTTGCACCTTCTGCCGGAGTCGCTTCTAAGTTATACATATGACCTGTTTCTTCTTGGAACTTAACCAATTTTTCACGAACAAAGTCTAAGAACTTTTCAGCAAAAGCCTGTCCCCAAGCATCTGCAATATTATGTTCATCATTGGTAAAGTTTCTAATCATCTCATTCATACCATTAACACCAATGGTAGAGAAGTGGTTACGCAATGTTCCCAAATATCTCTTTGTAAACGGGAACAAACCATTTTCAATAAGCTTTTCTATTTCTTTTCTCTTGATCTCCAAAGAAGTTCTGGAAATATTCATCAATTCTTCAACTCTGGCGAAAAGACCGGCCTCGTTTCCTTTATAAACATAACCTAATCTCGCACAGTTAAGGGTAACAACACCAACGGAACCTGTCTGCTCTGCCGAACCGAACAAACCGTTACCGCGAGCCAACAATTCTCTCAAATCAAGTTGTAAACGACAACACATAGAACGAATTTGTCCCGGTTTTAATGATGAATTGAGAAAGTTCTGGAAATAAGGCAAACCGTATTTCGCTGTCATCTCAAACAACAACTCGGTGTTTTCGTCATCCCAAGGGAAATCCCATGTCATATTATACGTCGGAATTGGGAAAGTAAACGGACGACCTTTAACATCACCACCCATCATAACATTGATGTAAGCTTTGTTTATCATAGCCATTTCTTCGCCTAATTCACCATAGGTAAAGTCTTGTTCTACACCGCCGATATAAGGCTTTTGATCGCGTAAATCTTCCGGACAAACCCAGTCAAACGTAAAGTTGGTAAACGGAGTCTGTGAACCCCAGCGAGAAGGAACATTCAAGTTATAAATAAGTTCCTGCATGCATTGTTCAACTTGCTTATATGTGAGCTTATCTTTACGAATGTACGGAGCTAAATAAGTATCAACGGAAGAAAATGCTTGCGCGCCGGCCCATTCATTTTGTAACGTACCCATAAAGTTAACCATTTGCCCGACAGCAGAGCTTAAATGCTTCGGAGCACCGGCTTCAACTTTACCCGGAACGCCGTTAAAACCTTCACGCAACAAATTTTTCAAAGACCAACCGGCACAATATGCAGCTAACATACTCAAATCATGAATATGAATATCACCGTTTCTGTGAGCCTCACCGACCTCATAAGGATAAACATGAGAAAGCCAGTAGTTAGCCGTAACTTTACCGGCAACGTTTAAGATTAAACCACCGTTGGAATAACCCTGGTTTGCATTTTCTTTAATACGCCAGTCCAGATTCTCCAAATATTCGTTAACGGAGCTTTCAACATCAACAACTGTTCTGCCGTCACCGCGCGCTCTGCTTCTCTTATCACGATATAAGATATAAGCTTTAGCTGTCTTAAAATAATTTTCGGAAATTAAAACTTGTTCAACAACATCTTGGATATCTTCAACGGAAGGAAGTGACTCATCATATTTGTGAGCCAAAATCTTCATAACTTGAGCTGTCAAAAGCCACGCATCATCTGAACTAAACTCAGACGTTGTTTCTCCGGCTCTTAAAATTGCATTATAAATTTTTTCACCATCAAAATCTGCCAAAGTGCCATCTCTTTTTGTAATACTTTTAAATGGTACTTTATATTTTTTTGCTGTCGGCATTTGCAACTCATTTTTTGCCATTTTTTTAATTTTCCCTTCTCTTTTTTTATTAAACCGTATTTTTTTGCTTTGAGCTGTACACTACTATATATTGTGTTAAAAAATAGTTAAAGACACAAGATATTGTAAAAATACTTTTTCATCAGCTGATTTTTACCTTAAAAAAAATACTCTCATTTGACAAGATTACCCACCTCTTTTTTTATGAAAAAAATCATATCATACTAATAATAAAATGATTTTTTTTTTTTAAAAGGTCTATAAACCCCCTCCAAAATTTAATTTGCTTTTACTCACAACTTTTAAAATTTTTTTATCAAAAAAATTAAAACATAACGGTTGACCTTAAAAACAACACCTTATAATATATGCGGCGAATTAAATTTATTGGAGAGATAGTGTGCAGAAGAACATTATTTGGGATTTGGATAACACTCTGTATTTTGAAACAGAAGAATATAAAGACAAATTAAACGAAGCAACAGCTTATGCTGCCATAAAAGAATTTAACCTGCCTTTAGACTTTGACTTGGCAACCCAAAAAGTAAAGGAGTCGTACACGGTTTATCGTGACGGACTGGAAATTTTTGCCAAAGAATATGGGATTCCGCACAAAGATTTATACAAATCTTACCATAATTATAAGAGTGGCTTAATCTCCATGATTAAACCTTATGATAATCTTTTGAACGAATTAAAAAGTATCAAATGTCCTCAATACATATTTTCAACTTCTTCCCGGGACATTTGCGAAAAGATATTAAAACATATCGGTATTTATGAATTTTTCAAAGACAGATTCTATTCCGTAGAGGACTTTGATGCCTATAAAAAGAACGAAAGCACAGAAGTCTATGAAAAATTATGTGAGGCAATAGGCATTACCCCTAAAGACTGTATCTTCATAGATGACAGCTACTCCAATCTTAACTTTGCCAAACAAACCGGTATGACAACCATCCGCATATATTATAAAGACAATTCAGCAAAAGATATGGATTTTATTGATTACGCCTACAAAGGAATTTATGAGTGTATCAATGAACTAAAAAAGACTCACGGTTGCTAGTTTTTTTCTATATTCTGGCACAACATATTTTCCAAAGCATAATTTTCGGGCGAGTCTAATTTAAGCTGCTCTGTTTCTACTTCTTTGTGCCATTCTTCAATTTTATTTTGTATGGCATTAATATACGCCTCATTTAATTTCTTCGCAGCATCTTCCTCAGATTCGTCTTTAGCAATAACTATAAAACCGATTTCATCAAATAAGCCTTCCATATATTTTTTAAGCTTTGGCAAAAAATAATCTAAGGCATCAATATATATTTGCATATGGGTATTTTCATGCCTTACCGCAACTTTATAAAAGCAACTGTCCTTATCTAAGCTGTTGAGGATATAAATAGTCGGATGCGTATATTCTAACCGCGCCTTAATCGTTTCCGGATAAACACAAATATATCCATGACTGACACCAAAGGAACCGGCCGTAAAATCCAAATCAAACGTATCCCGAACTTTAGTCAACCCTGCCGGAACAAAATCATCATCCATTTCTTGATTTTGTTCTGCAAATTTTTCTCTCGTTTCTCGGCGCAAATATTCTGCATCTTTATCAAATTTATAGCGAAGCTTTCCATAAGATGCCACCAAATCAACCTGCGGCCTTTTAACAAAACTGGCACATTCTTCCCTATATCTTTCCAACCCGTCTGTTGCCTTTGCGGAATAAATAAAAAAAAGGTTCAAAATTAATGCAAAAAAAATTTTTTTCATTTATACTAACTCTCAAATACATATTTCAGCCGGAGGCTTCATGAGATATATCTATATTATTTGTCTGACATTGTCCAGCCTTTTTGCATATAAATATGCAGCAACGGCAACAGAATTGCAGCAATATGCCTTTTTTATGCCCAATAACGCTTTTGAGGGAAACACATCCGTTCAAAATATAGAGAACATGCACCCGCGCTACAATAAACCGCGCTATCAAAAAACTTACGAAGATGAAGAAGATTATTATTATGATAGACCTAACAAAAGCACAGCCCCCCAAACTGCACACACTAAAAAAACAACTGCCGAACCAAAGGTCACTCTGCCCTATGTAAAAAAAGACATACACATTGTCAAACCTGAAAAAAACAAACAGGTTGCCGCGCCGATAGCAAAATCACAGCCGGTCGCTAAAAAAACATCTGAGCCGAAAAAAGCTCCGGAATTGACTGAAGCGATTCAAAAGAAATTACAACAATATAGCTTAGATGAGCCAAAACCGACAAATGAGGCAACTTCCGTTATCAAAACAGATTCTATTGCTCAACAGGAAACAAAAACCATTTCTAAAATGTTAGAAGCAATACCCTATCCAAACCGTACGCTACCGAAATTTCAACAACTTTATTCCATCTACGGCACAGAACTTCGTGTTCTCTACCGTCGCGGAGAACTTCCTAAAAACAAAGAGCAGGAAGATACTTTGGCCAAAGCAAACAGTTTTCGCCGTTTTGTTGTTGAATAGCTGTCAAAAACTAATCATCACCGATTCGTAAAGCTTCAATAAAGGCAGACTGCGGAACTTCAACTTTTCCGAATTGGCGCATGCGTTGTTTACCCTTCTTTTGCTTATCCAAAAGCTTTCTCTTACGCGTAACGTCGCCACCGTAGCATTTTGCCGTTACATCTTTGCGCATTGCGGAAATTGTTTCTCTGGCAACCACGCGCCCACCAATAGCCGCCTGTATCGGTATCTTAAACAAATGCCTCGGAATTAAATCTTTTAATCGCTCACAAATCTGTCTTCCGCGCGATTCGGCTTCTGTTCGGTGGCACAAAAAAGCCAATGCATCTACCGGCTCTTCGTTAATTAAAATCTGCACTTTTACCAAATCTGATTGTTCATAATCCGTCAATTCATAATCAAAGCTGGCATAACCGCTGGTAATGGATTTTAACCTGTCATAAAAATCAAAGACAATTTCATTTAGCGGAATTTGGTAAACCACCATGGCACGAGAACCGACATAAGTTAATTCTTTTTGCACGCCACGCCGTTCCGTACATAATTTCAATACCGAACCGAGGTATGTATCCGGCACCAAAATTGTTGCTTTAACCATTGGCTCCTCAATGGAAGATACCGTGGATAAATCCGGCATATCGGCAGGATTATGCAACATAATTTGTGTCCCGTTACTCAAATTGATTTTATAGGCAACTGACGGAGCGGTTGTAATAATATCCAAATCAAATTCCCGGCCGATTCGTTCCTGAATAATTTCCATATGCAACAAACCTAAGAAACCGCAACGAAAACCCAACCCGAGTGCTGCCGAATTTTCATTTTGATAATCAATACTGGCATCATTAAGTTTTAACTTTGCCAACGCATCTTTCAACGAATCATACTGACTGCTGTCAACCGGAAAAATAGAACAGAACACCACCGGTACCGAAGGTTTAAATCCTGCAAGAGCTTTATCACACGGTCTCTTATTATCCGTAATCGTATCACCGATTTGACAATCTCCCACGCTCTTAATGCTTGCCGTTATGAACCCGACCTCACCGGCAGAAAGTTCGTCAACATCTTGCATCTTAGGTGTGAAAATACCGATTTTATCAATAGAATACGTCGCATTGTTACTCATCATACGGATAGTTTGTTTCTTTCTTAACACACCATCTTTAACACGAACCAAAATGACCACACCTAAATAAGAATCATACCAACTGTCTATTAACAGTGCTTTTAACGGCGCATCAACATCACCCGTCGGTGCCGGTAATTGATGAACAATAGCTTCCAAAAGATTCTCTATTCCCAAACCTGTTTTACCCGAAGTTTCGACTGCCCCGCTGGCATCTAAACCGATAACATCTTCTATCTGGCTCTTAACTTTTTCAACATCTGCCGAAGGCAAATCTACCTTATTTAATGCCGGCACGATTTCATGATCATTATCTATCGCCAAATAGACATTAGCCAATGTTTGTGCTTCTACCCCTTGAGTTGCATCCACCACCAAAACAGACCCCTCGCAAGCGGCCAATGAACGAGACACCTCATAAGAAAAGTCCACGTGTCCCGGGGTATCAATCAGATTAAGCATATACTCCTGCCCGTCTTTTGCTTTGTACTTAAGACGCACGGTCTGTGCTTTAATGGTAATACCGCGTTCGCGTTCAATATCCATAGAATCAAGTACTTGCTCCGTCATTTCACGATGTTCCAAACCACCGCAATATTCAATTATTCTATCGGCAATAGTTGATTTACCATGGTCAATATGCGCAATAATTGCAAAATTTCTGATTTTTGCCAAATCCTGCATAAAATTATTCCTTCTATTAAATTTATATTTACTCATAAAGTATATTTTAGAGGAACGCAACAGATTTTACACTTTACTGTTGCAACTTGCACAAAATTATGCTTTAATAAATGACATATAAATTATTTTGCACTCAAAGGGAGGCTGTTATGATTAAATTTATTGATATTGAATTTGGTTCCGGACGTTATAAGGAACTTTTGGATTTACGTTATAAGATTCTTTTACAGCCTTTAGGGTTAAAATTTTTGGATTCTTTTAGAGAAGAAGAAGCAAATTTCTTACATATCGGTTGCATTGAAAACAGCACCGGAGAACTTATCGGCGGTTTAATCTTAGCCCCGATTGATAATGAAGAAATTCGCGTAATGCAGGTTGCCGTTGATGTTGTACACCAAGGCGAAGGTATCGGTAGAAAATTGATAGAATATGCTGAGTCTGTTGCCAAAAAAATCGGTTACGAGCGCCTTGTTATGCATGCCATGCTTTCTGTTGTCGGTTTTTATGAAAAACTCGGCTTTAAGCAAGACGGTGATTTATTTGAAGAAAAAGGTGTCCGTTTTATCAGAATGGTTAAAAAGCTTTAATCTCTGCTTTATTCTCAGAAACCACTCAAATTTAAGAAGCACTATTTATCCAATACATGGCTCCTGCTTTTCAGCCCAAATAGAGCGAGCTTGCTTTATATTGTGCAACACCGTGGCGAACAAGAACACCGATAATTGCCGCCATCGGTACCGCCAACATTAATCCCAAAAAGCCGAGTAAAACACCGCCGGCAAGCAAGGCAAACATAACCCAAACCGGATGAAGACCGACACTTTCGCCCACCAATTTCGGAGTTAAGAAATTGCCCTCTAAAAATTGCCCGCATAAAAAGACCGCAACCACATATAAAACATGTGTAATATCGCCATATTGCGCAAAAGCAAGCACAATACCTAAAACAAAACCGGTAATAGAACCGACATACGGAATAAAAGAAATAATACCGGCAATAAAACCGACCAATAAACCTAATTCTAGCCCCACCAACTTTAATCCTATGGAATAAAATGTACCCAAAATCAAACAAACACTGATTTGTCCGCGAATAAAACCGGCAATACTGACATTGATTTCTTTTAAGATTTGCAAAATGCTTTTCTTAGATTTTTTCGGCAAAAGATCTTCCATTTTGCTGACAAAAACATTCCAATCTCTGAGCATATAAAACGTCACAACCGGCATAATCAAAACCAAAGATATCAGGTTAACAAGCGCAAAACTGTTAGAAACAAGCGCTTTCAAAACTTTGCCGACAAATTTCAAACCGCTACCGATATTATCTTTTATTACCGTTTCAATTTGACTGCCTTTTAAATCCGGAAATTTTTCCGCCAAACTGGCTATCACAGGTTGAACTTTATCCATAATCAAACCCAAATATTTCGGTGTTGCCTTAATCAATAGTGAAACTTGGTCTTCTATCATCCCCACCAAAAAACTCAATGCCGGCAAAATGATTAAAATAGAAAGCAAGCACACAATCAATGTAGCCCAAACTCTGGATATCTTTAATTTCTGCAATTTATCAACAATCGGGTCCAACAAATATGCAAGTAAAATACCGGCCACAAACGGCATTAAGACAGACCGTAAAATATAAAGCAAATAAAAGAATACCGCAAAAATAATAACCCACATATACGGATTAACATAAAAAACTTTTGCGCTTTGCGTTTTACTTGATGACATAATATTCTCCTTCTTTAACCATCCGATAACCGTTAACTTCCAAAGTTCCCTGCAATTTTTCTATAACTCCGCTGTATAAAAAATTAAAATGCACTTTATTGTTGCTCATGGAAACAATTTTAATATCCTGCACCTGCGTATTATTATCTAATATTTGCTTTAAGGACATCCAAGCCGCAAGTCGCGGATAAGAATAAACAACTTCAATTTGCGTAGGTGTCGTATTATAATCAGCCTGCTGTGAAGAAACGCTCTTTTTAACCGGCTTAAAAAGTGCAATGACTTTATCCACCATTTCTTCCGGTTTTTGATTTTCAATAGCAATCTCTTGAACGCTTTTATCCGGATAGCCTTTAATATATACTTTCTTATCTTTTAGCGAATACTTTGCCACATAAATACTGTCCGCCTTATTAAAATCTGCAAGTTCTTTATATTCCGCATCTTCCATATCATAAACACGATTTGCCTTAACCATTGAAATATTACCAAGATTCTTATCAATTGTACTGATATCAAGATTCCCTTTTCTGAGATAATGGTGTTCCACAAAAACCTGTCGCCAGAAATTTTCTTCACCCCAAACGTCCGTTGTTCCGTCTTCATTTTCCAAAACCGGAATAATAACGACTTCCTGAGTTTCGCTTAAGGCAATCGGCAAATTATTCTCTGCCATATAAGCTTTCAAAAGTTGTTCATCAACGCTGATTCTTAAATCTGCAATATAGCGCACATCAGAGGTTTTTTCTTTTAAAACCATAACACCGGTAATAAAGTGTTGTAACTGGTTGTCATTTAGCTTATTAACTTCTTTAACACTCTCTTCCGTACTGATGCCTAAAATGACCTCATTTAAGCCGTCACGCATAGCCTTAGATATTGCTTTTTGCTTGGCTTCCGTAACTGTTTTGGCTGTAATATCAACACTGACATCCGCTTCATAACGAGGTTCTGCATTCACCTGAAAAACAAGCCCACAAACCAAAAGAAAGCTCAAAAAAACTTTTTTCAAAACCATATACTCCCTAAAAAACATCACATATCTGTTCCATATAATGTTTTAGCAAAAAAATCAAACTTTTTTATTGCCTTTTAAATGGTTATGATATTAACTTGTAAAAAATTTGTTATCACATATAAGGAATATAGCGATGAATATGTCAAAATACTTAGACAGCTTACTTACCCGTGCTGCCAAAAACCTTAAAACCATTGTTCTGCCTGAAGGCGAAGATGAGCGTATCTTAGATGCCGCCCATTATGTTGCAGAAAGAAAAGCCGCAAAATTAATCATCTTTGGTGACCCGGAAAAAATTAAGGCACATTATGCCTCCAAAGGTTGGAATATGGATGGAATTGAAATTTTGGTTCCGGAAAAATCTCCGAAATTAAATGAATATGCTAATCTCTTATATGAATTGCGCAAGGCCAAAGGGATGACCTTAGAAGAAGCACAACAGCTTGCCGTTAACTATACTTTCCATGGTACATTGATGATGAAAGCAGGCGAAGCAGACGGTATGGTATCCGGTGCTAACCACTCTACTGCTGATACGGTTCGTCCGGCATTACAAATCATTAAATCCGCACATAAAGATCGTAGTGTTTCATCTGCCGCCATTATGGTTATCAAAGATGTTCCGTACATTTTCTCTGATCCGGCAATTATCATTAACCCGACCGAACAAGAAATGGCTGATATGGCTTTAGCTTCTGCCGAAACAGCTATGCAATTCGGTTTAGAGCCGAAAGTTGCCATGCTTTCCTATTCCACCAAAGGTTCCGGCCACGGTGGTATGGTAGATAAAGTAAAAGCCGCAACCGAATTGGCTCAAAAGATGTTGGAAACAAGTCCGCTTAAAGGTAAGGTTGCCATAGATGGCGAATTACAAGCAGATGCCGCCTTAGACGAAGTTGTTGCTAAAAAGAAAGCCCCGGGTTCAGAAGTTGCCGGCCACGCTAACGTTTTAATCTTCCCCTGCTTGGAAGTTGGCAACATCAGCTATAAGCTATTACAACGCTTCTATGGTGCTGAAGCTTACGGTCCGATTATGCAAGGCTTAAATGCCCCGATAAATGACTTGTCGCGCGGTGCCTTGGTAGAAGATATCGTTGGTATGATTGCAATTACGGCTATTCAAGCTGTAAAATAATTAAAAGGAATAGATAATGAAAAAAATTCTTGTATTAAACTCTGGTTCATCTTCACTTAAATATCAATTATTTAATGTTGAAGGAGATAAATATGACGTTGTTGCTAAAGGTGTGGCAGACCGTATAGGCATTAACGGTTCTAACGTGGAAATCAAATTTCCGGACGGCACCAAGCGTAAGCGTGAAGTTGAGTTACCGACTCACAACGAAGCTATTAACGAGGTTATTGCCGAATTGTTAAACGGAGCTCTAAAATCTATGGATGAAATTGATGCTGTCGGACACCGTATCGTTCAAGGTGGCGATATCTTCAAAAATTCCGTATTAGTAACAGATACGGTTATTGACCAAATTGAAGAATTGGCAGAATTAGCACCTTTACACAATCATGCCCACGTTTTAGGTATCAGAGCCGTTAAAAAGCTTTTGCCAAATGTTCCGCAAACCGTTGTGTTTGATACGGCATTTCATCAAACCATGCCGAAAGAAGCTTTCCTGTATGCGCTTCCTTTGGAACAATATACCAAATATAAAATCCGCCGTTATGGATTCCACGGCACATCTCATGCCTACGTTTCCCAAAAAGCGGCAGAACTTATCGGTAAAAAAGGTAAAATCATTACTTGTCACTTGGGCAACGGTGCCTCCATTTCTGCCATCAATAACGGCATTTGCTTGGATACATCTATGGGCTTTACCCCTCTTGCCGGTTTGGTAATGGGCACACGTTGCGGCGATATTGACCCGTACATTCCGCTCTATATTTGCAAATCTCAGCACAAAACACCTGATGAAGTAAATGAAATCTTAAATAAGAAAAGCGGTATGCTCGGTATCTGCGGCTATTCTGATAACCGTGATATTGAAGCATTATATGGCAAAGAACAAAGCGCAACAGATGCTATGGATGCTTATGTTCACAGCATTATTCGCTTTATCGGTTCATATATTGCCGTATTAGGTGGCGTTGATGCGATTGTCTTCACGGCAGGTATCGGTGAAAACGGTGCTTTGTTAAGAAAACTCGTTTTAGAGCGTTTAGCTTATCTCGGCATTACCTTAAATGAAGAAGAAAATAACAAGCGTGGTTCCATTACCGAAATTTCCGAAAAAGGTTCTAAGGTCCGCGTTTTTGTTATTCCGACTGACGAGGAATATATGATTGCCAAAGACACAATGAAAATTGTCTTTGATGAATAATCTTAAATAAACCACAAAAAAAAGGAGCAGAAAATCTGCTCCTTTTTTTATTCGCCACAATTACTGCTTATTGATTAAAACAATTTCTACACGACGATTTTGCTCACGTCCGGCTGCTGTTGCATTAGAAGCAATCGGATTTGAAGAGCCATAACCGTTAGAAACGATTCTGTTACCGTCAACGCCTTGCAATCTCAAATAATTAGAGATAGAATTTGCACGCATTAAAGACAATGAATTGTTTGTTGCCGCACTACCGGTACTATCCGTATAACCGTTAACTTGTACCATAGTCTTGTTGTATTCCTTAATAACCTTAGCAACCGAATTTAACACCGGCTGGAAAGCAGGTTTAATCGTTGCATCATTAGTATCAAACGTAATATTTCCAGGCATAATTAAATAAATCTGTCCCTCATACTCTTTAACCTGAACACCGGTGTTCAAGAGTTCTTGGCGAAGTTTTCTGGCTTGAATATCCATATAACCACCGGTACCGGCACCAACAGCCGCACCTGCTGCTGTACCGATTAAAGCACCCTTTTTACCACCAACCAATGCACCGATACCGGCACCGGCTGCAGCCCCAATTCCGGTTCCCCATGCGGTTTTGGAAACCTTACTTTCTCCGGTATAAGGATCTGTTGCACACGCTGTCAATAAAGAAACAGCCAACAAACTGCAAATAACTGATTTTTTCATATTCTATTCCCCTAAACAAAATTAAGTCTGCAAGGAGAATACAATATATTGCTTAAAATAGCTTTAATGATGTTTCCATTTTCTCAAAACATAATAAATAATCAATAGAACATAAAGTGTTCCCAACCCCAAAATCAGACAATCTTTAAGTTCCCGACCACTGATAGCTCGCGTAATTTCGCTGACATTTAAGGCGCTACCGGTTACACCTACACCGTCTGTTGAATTTTCATGTAAAATATTAACCACATATTGATAGCTCGGATTAAGAAAATCAAAATTTAAAACCAAATCATTTTTATACGGAACAACTTCTGCCGTAATAGAGGCTGTGGTCTCTTCATTATCCAAATTAAAATGCTGCATTTTAGCCTCTTTAGGTACTGTTATTCGTATCGGGTCATGCCCGATACGTGAAACATCTGCACCGGAAAGCGCCTGCTCCCCCTGATTAAAAAGATAAACCTTTGTCAAATATAAATCCTGATATTTCTTCCCCATCACATCAACGGTATAATTATTGGAATTAGATGAAGATATAAGTTTTGTAGTCACGGTATCATACCTTAAAATCGGACGGCTTATATAAAATTGATAATACCCCAAAGCCATCGCTGAAACTGCCAAAATAAAAGCACCCTCCGGACTGGTCCAAAAATTCCAAATACTTTTCAATACATCTCTGACACGACGACGTTCTTTAACCGCTTCTATTTCTTTTTTAGCAAACATATTTCCTCCATGTCATCATATATATGCATGGCAAAACAAATTTAAAGAACAGCTTTTTGATAGAAAAAGCCGCCCCTTAGGACGGCTTTATTTTTAGGCATTTGCTTCTACATTATTTCTTGAGCGTTTTCTTACCAACGGATCCAATATCTTCTTTCTTAAACGCAATGACTTTGGTGTTACTTCCAAAAGTTCATCTTGTTGAATATAAGAAAGCGCTTGTTCAAGGGAAAGTTTCCGCGGCGGGATAAGGTCTATCGCCTCATCTTTACCGGCGGCACGAATATTGGTTAACTGCTTAGATTTTGTTGGGTTAACTTCCAAATCATTAGACTTTGTATGCTCACCGATAATCATTCCGACATAAACCGGACTGTTAGGCTCAATAAACATTGGTCCGCGATCTTGCAATTTCCAAAGTGAATATGCGATTGCCACACCATCTTCACTGGAAATCAACACCCCGTTACGATGGCTCTCAATCTCTCCTTTATAAGGCTCATAAGCAAAGAAGATACGGTTCATCACACCGGTACCGCGGGTATCTGTTAAAAATTCGGAGTGATATCCGATTAACCCTCTTGAAGGCGCATGGAAAATCAAACGTGTTTTATTGCCGACTTGAGACGGTATCATCTCCAAAAGCTCCGCCTTACGCTGACTTAATTTTTCAACAACCGTACCGGAAAATTCGTCATCCACATCAACAACAACTTCCTCCACCGGTTCCAAAAGATTACCGTTTTCATCTTTGTGCAAAAGAACGCGCGGACGAGAAATAGAAAGTTCAAAACCTTCACGACGCATTGTTTCAATCAAAACACCTAACTGAAGCTCGCCACGACCGGCAACTTCAAAGGCATCTGTGGTATCTGTACGAGAAATCTTAAGCGCAATATTGCACTCTGCTTCTTTTTCCAACCTATCCCAAATCATACGCGAAGTAACCTTATCCCCTTCACGACCGGCCAACGGTGAATCATTAACGCAGAAAGTCATTGCCAATGTTGGCGGATCAATCGGTTGTGCCTCAATATATTCCGTAACTTCCGGTGCACAAATCGTATCGGCAACCGTTCCCTTAACCACACCTGCAACCGCAACAATATCTCCGGCATGCGCTTCTGTTAAGGCCACACGTTCCAAACCTTTATAAGCCATAATCTTGGTAATACGTGTCCGCTCAACTTCGCCGTCTTTATTGATAACTTTAACCGCATCATTAACTTTTAGCGTACCGCTATGGATTTTTCCGGTTAAAATACGACCAACAAATTTATCTGCCTCCAATGTTGTCGCCAGCATAGAAAAAGGCTTACTTAAATCACATTCCGGTTCCGGAACATACGATAAGATTAACTCAAATAACGGCGTTAAGTCTTTCTTTTCATCTGTCAACTCTTTAACGGCCCACCCATTACGACCGGAAGCATACAACACCGGAAAATCAAGCTGTTCATCATTTGCATCAAGGCTTACAAATAAATCAAAAATTTCATTTAAAACTTCATCCGGTCTGGCATCAGCTTTATCGGCTTTATTGATAACAACAATCGGCTTTAACCCGATTTTTAAAGCTTTACCTAAAACGAACTTTGTTTGTGGCATCGGCCCTTCTGATGAATCAACCAACAAAACCACACCATCTACCATAGAAAGTATGCGCTCAACCTCGCCGCCGAAATCAGCGTGTCCCGGTGTATCAACAATGTTAATGTTTGTGCCGTTCCAAGAAACAGATGTACACTTAGAAAGAATGGTAATACCGCGCTCGCGTTCCAAATCATTACTGTCCATCACACATTCTGCAACTTTTTGATTATCTCTAAACGTACCGCTTTGGCGTAATAAACCATCTACCAACGTTGTCTTACCATGGTCAACGTGAGCAATAATTGCAATATTTCTAATACTCATAGCCTGTTTGTTCCTTAAAAAATGCCTCTAAACAAAGGTTAAAGGCAAAAGCTGACTTCAAAATTTACCTTTTTATAACAAAAAAATTTTAAATAGCAAGTACTTATAATAAAAAAACGCAGTCTATAATTTCAAAACAACACCCAAAATCGCAGATAAAACAATGTAAAATATCGGGCTTTTCTTGTAAAAATAAATTAACACAAAAAACAAGACCAGAAAAGTAGCTGAAAAATAATCCCTTACGCTTATTTTAAGCAAATCAAAACCCGCCTGCAAAATAAGTGCCACCACCGCCGGCCTTATGGACACCATTATATCATTAACACAATCATTTTCTGCCCATCGCTTCAAGAGCTTGGAAACAAAAATGACAATAACCACCGAAGGGAAAACTAAACCGAATGTGGCAATAATCCCTCCCCAAATTCCTGCCGTCTGAAAACCGGCATAGGTTGCCATATTAACCCCGATCGGTCCCGGTGTAGATTGTGCTACGGCAATCATATCCGTTAATTCTGCCGCCGTAAACCAATTAAATTTTTCCGTTAAATCAAACAAAAAAGGTATTGTGACCATTCCACCGCCAATGGCAAACAAACCAATCTTAAAAAACTCATAAAACAAAGTCATTAAAATCATTGCCATTTTGACCTCAAGAATTTAACTAAACCGACAGTAGCGGCAACAATAACCGCTAAGACAGCAGAGAGATTAAATCCGAAAAGAACGACGGCTATCAAAACAAAAACAGCCATCTGATATTTTGACTTTACTGTTTTCTTAAACAGATTAACAACTTCATTTAAGATAAGCGCAATAACCCCTATTCGTATGCCGGCAAAAGCATGCTTCACAAATTCATTATCCGATAACATTGTTAATGCACCGGCAATTGCCATAATAATGATAAGTGACGGCAAAACAATGGCAAACGTTGCCATACAGGCACCGCTTACCCCCTTAATTTTATAGCCGGTAAAAGTTGCCACATTAACGGCGATAACCCCCGGCGTACATTGCCCGATGGAATAAAAATCTATCAATTCCTCTTCTTTAATATATTTTCTTTTTTCTACCAATTCCTGACGAAAAAACGGCATCATGGCATAACCGCCACCAAATGTAAACAGACCGATTTTAAAAAACGATATAAAGATTTTTAAATATTCAGCCACTCTGCCCTCAATATACTTTATTTTTTCAAATAAGACATACCCGCCAAATAAGTATTAAACATAACCTTCATAACATATTTTTTTTCTAAACGGGCAAATTCTTTTTCTGTTGTCAATAGAGAGCTCAAAGCAAACGCACTTACGAATAAAACCTCCGTTGAAACCTTACGTTCTTTATCGGAAACTCTGATAAAAAGCTTATGCAGATTATTTTCCAACAACTGTACAATCTTAATAATTCTGCGCATATAGAACAGCTCAAATCTGTCTATATTACCGGTAAAATGGAAGTTATACAAAGCAAACCATAAATTCTTATTGGCAAGAACAAAATCTATAAACTTGTCTAAAAGGTTATTCAGATTATAATAAGCATCAGACCCTAATTCGGCTTTTTTAAGTTGTTCAATCAGCTCATCTAAGGTCTGACAATTTTCCCACATAATCAAAGTGTCCATACTTTTGAATTGATTATATATCGTGCCGACGGAATAACCGGAATAATCTGCCAATTTTCGCGCCGTCAAAAATTCCAAACCCTTGTTTTTAAGCAATTCTCTTGCTTTGACAATTAAATCAACCCTAATTTCTTCTTTTATTTTTGCCATGTTTTAAAGCCCTATATATCTCAAAACCTGTTCCTATCCTAAAATGCTTTTGAACACTGTTCAAGAATTTTTATAAAAAATTTAACTATTTTGTATTAAAAATAAACAAAATAATTTTTAATGAGGAAAAGACAATGGCAAAAGTTGGTTTTTGTGCCGTATCCGGCAGTGGTATGAGCGCTTTGGCGCAAGTTCTAAAATATAAAAATAATGATGTCTACGGTTCTGACCGTAGCTTTGACCAAGGAAAAGACCAAAAAAACAAAAAGGCCTTAACCGATATTGGCATTAAAATCTACCCTCAAGACGGTTCAATGCTTGATAAAGATTTCTCTTTCCTTTATGCTTCCACCGCCGTAGAAGATACCATACCGGATATCAAGCGCGCCAAAGAATTGAATATTCCGATTAAAAAGCGCTCAGACCTCTTAGCAGAAATATTTGCTTCTTATAAATATAATATTGCCGTTGGCGGAACAAGCGGTAAGTCAACCACAACCGCCATGATTGGTTATATTTTAGATAAAGCCGAAAAAAAACCTTTAGTTATCAACGGAGCATTACTTAAAAACTATGAAGACCAGAAAGGTATCCCCAATGTTATCTTAAACAATGGTGAATACTGCGTAATAGAAGCAGACGAAAGTGACGGCTCCATAGAAAAATATACGCCTTACATTTCCGTTGTAAATAATATCACTTTAGACCATAAATCCATAGAAGAATTGCAAGCATTATTCGGTGATTTCATCAAAAAGGGAACAAAAGGTGCCGTACTCAACAAAGATTGCGCAAACTCAAAACCCTTACTAAACGTAAACCCGAATACGGTGACTTTCAGCATAAAAGATAAATCCGCTGATTTTTATGCCGAAAAGATTACCCCTGTTTCGGACGGTACACTTTATACTTTCCGCAATAAAGAATACAAATTAAAACTTATCGGAGCTTTTAACGTTGCCAATGCCTTATGCGCTGTCGCCTGTTGCTCTCTGTTAGATATAAAACCGGAAGACGCATGTAAAATTTTGGAAGGCTTTTTAGGTACAAAACGTCGCTTGGAAGTTTTAGGCAAATCAAATGATATAACGGTTATTGACGACTTTGCTCATAATCCGGATAAAGTCGCAGGTTCCATGTCTGCCTTAAAAAGCTATACCGGAAGATTGATAATTATGTTCCAACCGCATGGTTTTTCTCCCATGCGCTTAATGGGTAAAGAAATCATAGATTCCTTCGTTGAATATATGTCCGAAGAAGATATTTTACTTCTGCCGGAGATTTACTTTGCCGGCGGTACCGTCAAACGCGATATATCATCTTTAGATTTAGTCAATTATGCCAAAAGGCACAATATAGATGCGCGCTATTTCGCAACGCGTGATGAATTAAAGCAACACATTTTGGAAATAGCCAAACCCCATGACCGTATTGTTTTAATGGGCGCAAGAGATAACTCCATTACCGATATGGGGTTTGAAATTTTGGAGAAATTAAAATGAGTTTCTTAAAAAAAGGCGACAAAGTTGGCATTATTGCACCATCAGTCGGACTACAAAATAAGGACATAAATCCGACACTATTGTATTTTAAAAATATGGGTTTAATCCCTGTTTTGGCAGATAACCTGCAAAAAGAATACCGCTACATGGCCGGAACAGACGAAGAACGAGCTAAAGCAACCAACAACTTTTTTTCAGATAAATCCGTAAAAGCCTTAGTTTGTCTGCGTGGCGGGGCGGGTTCAACCAGAATGCTCCCGTATTTAAATTACAAACTCATAAAGCAAAACCCGAAACCGATAATCGGCTTAAGCGATTCTACCGCTTTGCAAAACGCCTTAATAAAAAAAGCAGACAACCCGTCTTTTACAGGATTTCTTCCTCTTTATGATTTGAATAACAAACATTTGACAGATGTAACAGATAAGGCACTCAAATCTGCTTTATTTTCCGATAAAAATGCCATAACTTCCGGAAAATGCCTGATAAAAGGCTCGGCTAAAGGCAAAATTATCGGCGGTTGCTTAAGTGTTTTGCTCTATTTATGCGGAACACCATATTTCCCTGATTTAAAAGATAAGATTCTTCTCATAGAAGATGATGACGAAAAGACCTATAAAACAGATTTAATGCTTAACCAACTAAAACAGCAGAAAAACTTTAATAAGCTTAAAGCTGTTATTTTCGGACATTTTACCGACAGCCATATTGTTGACCCTGAAGATGGTACGATAGAAGATTGTATCAGAGATTTCACCAAAGGCCTAAACATCCCCGTTGTTACAGATTTTGCTTACGGTCATATTAAAGAGAGATACCTCGTTCCGCTCGGCATAGAAGCAACATTATCCGTTGCCCCTAAAAAATGCACACTTACTTGGTAAAATAATCTAAAAGCACAGCTAAATTATGCAAATTTAACTTATAAAGAATCTGCATATATTTCTCTATTCCAAGCCACCCGCCGTTATTAAAAGCTAAAACAGCAGAGCACATAAAGGTGTTTGCCCCCGGCAAAAACAGCCAACAAAACGGAAAACCGACTTCCTTAAAGTCCGGCTGTTCTCCATGTATCTGCACGGCAATACTTTCCACATGATAAGCAAAGAAATACCCCAAAATTCCGTTTACCCAATACCCTTCCGGTATCTTATTAGAAAAAAATGTTATGCCTAACATCATAAAAAACAAAAACAGCGGAAAAAAATACGGTCCGATTACAATTAACCAATTGCCTTTTCCCTTAAATCCCATAGCGCCGCCGGATTCATCCATATTCAGATGAATATGTACCACCTTATGAAAGGTCAGCAATGCAAAAAAGATATGCGTAAATTCGTGTGCTAATATCTGCATGGAAACATTTGAACGTGCTCTGGCAACAATTTTAAGCGCCAAATAAATAAAAGCACCGGCTAAAAATGTAAAAAAACGCATATTAGCCAAATTAAAATAGTGCATTGCATCAAAGAGTGCTGGTAGCGCTATAACCGCCAAAAAAGCAACCGGCCACTTAAATAAACCTATTATAAAATCCAAAATACGAGCAATCATTATCCCTCTCTCATACAAAAGAGTTTAAGCTGATGATTTATTTTTTCAAATAAAATCTTCACCTACTGGAAAAAATTAAAAAAGCCATTATATACAAAAACCCCTTAAAAGGCACAGTTTTATAATTTGAAAGGAAAAGAGATGAAAGACACTAATTCAACAGAGGAAAACAAAGAACAGGAAAGCTGTTATTACTGCGAATGCTGTCATTGTAAAAAGATATTTATGATGCTTGTTTTATTGATTTTAGCCTTTATTGCCGGCATTATGGTCGGAAATTGCCGGGCAAATTACCCCTCTTATATGCATTATTACACCCCGCAAGTAATACCGGCACACGCCAATGCAACAAAACGACACCACAAGGCAAAATCAATGCAAAACACGGAACCGAACGCTCAACTCGGCGGATTTATTATTGAAGTTGATGATGATTAAAATTTAAGCCCTGTTAAACAGGGCTTTTTTCTTATGCGATAACCTCAATAAAATTCTTATATCGTTCGGCATATTGCCCTTCGTATTTGCCGGCAATTTCCATCAAAGATTTTTGCTCTCTGAAGTGCGCTAAAACGACCTCATCCGCCTTAACTGACAATATTTCTGATTTTTCATCGTATTGCCAATCAAGATGAATTGTCTGCGCCTGCAAAGGAAATGCCTTAATTTCATCATGATAATTTTTTGCCAACTTAAATTTGACTTCTGTTGCGCCTTCCAAAAAACGATTAATCGTCACTTGGCGGATAAACTCCATAATTAAAATCGGTGAAAATGGCACATCTTGAGACATCATTTTTTCCTATTTTAATGTATTACCCTTAAAATAATTAATGCCCATGGCGGTTTTAACCTCATCAAGCGTTTGTGCCGCAACGGCTTCAGCTGTTTCACTGCCTTTTTTAAGCATATTAAACACCTCGCCCAAATCCTTGGCAAATTCTTCACGCTTTGTACGAATAGGCTCAAGTTCTTCTTGCAAAATTGCCGTCAAAAACTTCTTAACCGTACCGTCACCCAAACCACCACGGCGATAATGCGCTTTTAGTTCATCAAGATTAGCATAATCCGGCAAAAATTCTGCAAAATGTTCATCCTTACAAAAAGCATCCAAATAGGTAAATACGGCATTATTTTCTGTATGTCCGGGATCTTCCACTCTTAAGTGTGTCGGGTCGGTAAACATACTCTGTACCTTTTTCTTAACCTCATTTGCCGTATCAGACAAATAAATACAATTTCCCAAAGATTTACTCATCTTTGCCGCCCCGTCTAATCCGGGAAGTCTTGAACAAAGGGCATTATCCGGCAACACGGCTTCCGGCTCAACCAAAACCGGTTTATAGGTTGTATTAAACGAGCGAACAATCTCTCTTGCCTGTTCAAGCATTGGCAATTGGTCTTCACCAACCGGAACTAAATTTGCCTTAAATGCGGTAATATCCGCCGCCTGGCTAATCGGATAGCAGAAAAAACCGGTCGGAATACTTTGCTTAAAACCGCGCATTTGAATTTCATTTTTAACTGTCGGATTACGTTGTAAACGCGAAACCGTCACCAAATTCATATAATAAAATGAAAGTTCACATAACTCCGGTATTTGCGATTGAATAAAGATTGTTGCTTTTTCCGGACTTAACCCGCACGAAAGATAATCTAAAGCCACATTAGATATATTATTCCTGACTTTATTGATATCATCAGCATTATCGGTCAGCGCCTGTGCATCAGCAATCATAATATAAATTTTATTATATTTACCGCTGTTTTGCATTTCTACGCGCCGCTTTAGCGAGCCGACATAATGCCCTAAATGAAGCTTTCCGGTCGGTCTGTCTCCGGTCAAAATAACATCTTGCATGATAAACCCCTCTAAATAAAATTTAGCAGAAGTTTATGTTAAAGATTTTTCCTTGTCAAGAAATCCCTATATTTACACCATTTTTAAAACAAAAAAGAAGAGGAATATCTTGCCACTTGTAGCAATAAACCCTCTTCTCTTTAATAACAGCGCGCTTAATCTAGTAATACTTCTGTGCTTTCGCTTATACCGACTTCGTAAATTAACTTTTTTAAGACAATATTCAGTCCGTTAAAATCGTAAACCTGACGTATCTCTATTATTGCTTTTCTTACCCTAAAAGCGCGCCCAATCTTTCAAAGATCGCTTTTATATGCATGCATACGTATATACTAATAATCAAAAAGTAGTGACAATATAACAAACCGATAAATTTTGTAAAGTAAATTTTACACCCACCCTTTTGCCGCTCTGTTAATGCAATCATCATATTTCAAGCGAGCCTTATCGGGCTTGGCAATAATCCCGCAAACGATATTCTGCCCCGCCTTAATAACTTCCAGAACTTCCCATGTTCTGCCTTCAAGCTTATATCGCGCTAAATCGGCAAACAAACGTGCTTCCATATATTCCCCGAAAGAAGAATAACGAACAACAGGCTTTTTCTCAAACCGTTTTTGCAACTTTGCAAAAGCTTCTTGATGTTCTGCTAATACAAAACTTTCACCTTTTAACAGATTTTCAAAACTTTCTCTGACAACCGGATTTTTCCAGCCACCACCGAACAAAATCATCCGGTTTGGCATAACAATATTGTCTGGAACCAATGTTAAAGCCTGAACTGCAATATATGCCGCAAAATACTCAAACGTTCGTACAACATCTTCAAATTTATTTTTTTCTTTATCTATGAACCGGAAAATTTCATCTTTGCGGTAATAAGCCGGGTCTCCGGATTTCGGCAATGGCAACTCATAATATTTTCGCCCGTAATCAAATAAGACTTGCAGTAATTTTTCATCTAATTTGCCTTTTTTACCGAACATACTATCTTTATCAAACGCTTCTTTGGTGTTTTGGCGAATAAAATTATCCGTATATTCGTTAAACGGACCGGCATCAGCGCCGACTTGTGCCACACCATTAACCACCAAGGCAAAATTTGAGGTGTTACCGCCGTTATAATAACAACCGTCACCCTCTGTTAGCGAAATATGTGCATTGTGTGGTGGTATTAAAGGAGCCCCGTCAAACCCTGCCATAATAAAATCCGAGCGAAAATCATAAACAACCGGAATTCCTGTCAAATCAGCCAACATTTGTCCGGAACCGATTTGTAATGTATAAGGTTTTGTTTTATCAATTTTTGCTTTAGACGGCGGATTATGGTCCAACGTTTTTCCGTGAAAACCGATGGCATTTATTGTCTTTTTATCAATCTGATATTTAGCGCACATTTCGTTAATACAATCTGCCACACCTTTGATATATTCATCATGAATACTTTGAAAATCCGGCAATTTTTCAATTTCTTGACGCGCCTTATTAAAAACTTCCGCACGGAGTCTTTCCATCTGCTCTTGTATTTTCTTATCATACGGCTTAGTATAAACGCAAATATCTGTCATTTTATCGCCATTAAACTCGGTTAAAACCAAATCTATGGCGTCCATGGAATTACCTGTCATATTGCCGATAATGCGATACATTTCTTCCCTCAAACAAAGCTTTTCCTAATATTTATCATCAAAACATTTATTTTTTATTGATAAAACTTGTTTTTATTCAAACAATAGCTAAAATCATCTCATAAGGAGATAAAAATGGGAAAGATTGGCATAATCGGTATGGGAGCGTTCGGTACGGCATTGGCTCTAACCGCCACTCGTGCTGAAACAGATGTCTTATGCTGGGCAAGAGACAACAACGTTATTGGTGATATAAACAATAACCGCCTAAATCAAAAATATTTGCCAAACATAATTCTTCCCGCAAATATTAAAGCAACTGAAAACATTTCCGAAATATTTGATTTCTCAAACATTATTCTTTTAGCAACAACTGCTCAGGCTACTCGTGAAACCCTAAAAACCATAAAACCCTTCCTAAAAAAAGAAACAACCATTGTTTTTTGCGCCAAGGGTATAGAAGCCGCAAGCGGTAAATTATTATCTGAAATTGCCGCCGAAGAGATTCCCGAAACAACTATTGCCGTTTTATCCGGTCCGGGATTTGCCGTTGATATTGCTGAAAAAAGATTCGTTTCCGTAACAATCGGCTGTAAAGAAAAAGAAATCGCAAAAAAATTAACACAATTACTGGGAACACCATATTTTCGCCCCTATATAACCACAGATATTATTGCACCGCAAATCGGTGGCAGTATCAAAAACGTTATAGCCATAGCTTCCGGTATTGTAGAAGGTGCTTCTTTCGGAGATGGCGCGCGCGCCGCTCTCATCACGCGCGGTTTATCTGAAATAGCCCGTCTGACAAAAGCTATAGGCGGAGACATTCCGACAATTATGGGAATGTGCGGTTTGGGTGACTTAGTAATGACCGCCAGTTGTTCTCAATCCAGAAACTTTAGCTTTGGCTACAAAATAGGTGCTTGCGGCTCTGCTGAAAAGCCCTTAAAAGAAAATACTTGCACGGTTGAAGGCATCTATACCGCACAAGCTGTCGTTAAACGCGCCAAAGAATTAAACATAGAAATGCCGATATGCGAAATGGTAAACCGTATTTTATTTACCGGAATATCCTTAAAAGATGCTATGGCAGAACTCCTTGCCCGTTCTTATAAAGAAGAAGGAATTTAATTTTTTCAACGCGTTAGAAAAATATGCCACAAATTTCTTGACAAATAATATCCGTAAATTATACTTAGCCTCGCTTTTTGTACAATTTTATCAATTAAAAATTTCTTATTATGGAAAAAAAAGTTAAAGCAGTTGAGCAGATTCTAGGAATCATGCAAAACAACGAGGAGATCACTGTTGCTATCATCACTCAGGCTCTGCGCGCCCAGTCTCTACCGGAGGAAGTTCATCAGATTGTGTCCATCATGCAGGAGAACGAGATTTCCGTTGATGACATCACGCGAGCTCTGCGCCCGGGAACCTCGGAAACGTTTGACCTCGTTTGTCTGGTTGACGGCAAGCCCACTCGTGTACCTTTTGAGGAGGGCAAGGACAAGAACCCCATCGGTATCTGCCCCAAGAAGAAGCTGAAGAGCTATCTGTCCCTGGAAGAAACCGGCATGGTATCGTACCCGGACTTGAGCGAGAAGGACAAGTTGGCTGATGAAGACCTGTGTATCCTCTTCATGGAGGTCCGCCCGGAGTTGAACGAGCGCCTACGCGAACTGGGCAAGCCCATCCTGAGCGGCGACTACTGGATCAACGGCCACGAGCTGTCCGGCATCGGTTACTGGATGGCACGTATCCGCGAGGACAAGCTGAAGGTGGACTACTACGACGCCCAGCACAAGGCTAAGGTGCGCAAGATTGGTCACCTCTAAACGCTTTCTCTCCCCCTTGATTGCTCTGCAATCTTGGGGGATTTTTTATCCGACAATTACACTTCTTCACGGATTTTCATTAAGATTTTTCCCATGCGATTAAAACCGCTTCCTTCACCAAACCCGCATTTATAACACACTTCACAAGATTTTATCAGAATAGCGTCACCGGTATCTTTCAACATTTTACAGGCTTCCGGATTTTGTGCAAATTTTGCCTTTAAGCCCTCTTCCATAATGGCGTATTTATTCTTTTCAAAATCATTTCTGCGATTAACCTTATATGCCGGATTTTTCGTCATAAGCCGTGCATCATCAGGATTTTTTAAATTCAAAATATCATGAAAACGCTTATCGGAAGCATAAAACTTCATCGCTTGATAATAGTGTTCAACTGTCGGAAACGTATAAAAACTTCCATCAACTTCCATTTTTATAGGAAATTCAGCATACGGGCTCAAAAACCACCATTTTCCGACCGGTGAACAAAATCTAATTTCAGCAACCATTTTATAACCCCTCATTCGTTGCTTACAGTTATAATAAACAAAGCCCCAAATGTCAACAACCGACATTTTCCGCCTGTCCCTCGCTTGTAGTCAAACTCTCTTTACAAGTTTGAATCTCATCTGAATATAGATACAAATAAACCCCCATCACAAGGATGGAGGTTTATTTGTATTGGTGATCCCAACGAGATTCGAACTCGTGTTGCAGCCTTGAGAGGGCCGCGTCCTAGGCCTCTAGACGATGGGACCATACCAGAAACACTACTTACATAATATAAAACTTTTTATATTGCAAGTATTTTCTGATACGCTTTAATCTACCAAAAACTTTTTATCCTTAAAGCTCCAGATTTTACCTTTTTTATCAACAATCGTTTGAACCAAGATGTAAAACAACGGAATAATTGCTAAACCGCCCAACGTTCCGACCAACATACCGGCAAATACCGGAACACCTACGGCCTCACGCGAACCGGCGCAAGCACCTGTTGCCCAAACCAGCGGTGCCACACCCAAAATAAAGGTCAATGCGGTCATCAAAACAGCTCTAAACCTCTCTCTTGTGCCTATTTCTGCGGATTTAACAACCGTTACTCCTTTTTCGTGTTCCGTTTTTGCAAATTCCACAATCAAAATCGCATTCTTTGCCGACAAACCAACTAATAACACCATACCAAGTTGGGCGTAAATACTTAAAGGCAGACCTGTAATATACAAGCCGGCAAAAGCACCTAACATACCGGTCAAAACCGAAAGAATAACCGAAAGCGGTATGGTCCAACTCTCATATTGTGCCACCAAAAACAGATAAGCAAACAAAATCGCCAAAGCCACAATGTAAACAATTCTCCCTTCGTTACGCTTTTCTTGTAAACTCATACCGGACCATTCATACGAATAAGACTTAGACAATGTTTCTGCCGCTAATTTTTCTATCGCTTCCATAACTTCACCGGAGCTGGAACCCGGCACGGCATTAATATTAACCGTTGCCGCCGCATATTGATTATAACGGTTAATAGAACGTGGCAATGTTACACGGCGAATATCAATCAAACCGCCCAACGGCACCATTTGGCCGGAATTGCTTTGAACATAAAGATTATTAATGCTCTCCAAATTCTTCCGATACTTCCAATCCGCCTGAACCATAACCTTATTAGCTTGTGTACCGATATTAACATCATTAACATACATTGAACCTAAATATGTCTGCAATGTGGAATAGATGCTGCCGATAGATACTCCCATCAATTCGGCTTTTTCACGGTTAATATCCAAATAAGCATGCGGGGTACGGGAAGTATAGGTAGAATAAGCCATCGCCACTTGCGGTAACTGATTAACTTTCATCAAAAACTGATTTAACACTTTTTCCAATTTCGTCATATCGGAATCTTCAATCGCTTGCAAACGCAAGTCCATACTGTTATTTGCACCTAAACCCGGAATAGCCGGAAATTCAAACATCATGATACTGGCTTCAGTTATTCCCTGCACAGCCATCATCAAACGATTTTTAATATTGGTTGAGTAATCAATAATATCTTTACGCTCAGCCCACGGCTTCAAATCAATAACATTAAAACCGACATTTTCACCCTGACCGGCCAAAATACTAAATCCGCGCAAATTCATAACCGATTTTATCTTATCCTCTGTCTTATAGACATCGCGAAGCTTATTAATAACCTCTTCCGTTCTTTTTCCGGAAGAACCCTCAGGTAACTGAATATTTGCCAAAACAACACCCTGATCCTCATCCGGCAAAAATGAAGATTGAATTCTTGCTCCCGCAAAATAGTTTAACCCGATCAAAGCAAGTAAAATACACAAAATAATCGTAAATTTACGACCAATCCATGCCACAAAACGAACGTATCTGTTCTTAGAAGCCGTGATAAATTGCTCAAATTTGAATAAAAAGCCGGAAGTTCTGGGTTTAAATGATTTCAACAAAGTTGCACTCAATGCCGGACTTAATGTCAAAGCATTAACGCCGGAAAACAGTACAGCAAAAGAAATAGAAATTGCAAATTGTTGATAAATACGACCGGTCACACCGCCCATAAACGCTATTGGCACAAAAATTGCCAACAACACCAACGTTGTTGCCACCACCGCCGAAGACACTTGGCTCATAGCTTTTTTAGAAGCTTCTTTAGGTGATAAATTCTCAGATTGCATCAGAAACATTACACGTTCTACCACCACAATCGCGTCATCAACCACCAAACCGATAGCCAAAATCAGCCCAAATAAGGTTAAAATATTTAAGTTATAACCCAATGCCAACATAACCGCAAAGGTTGATAAAATAGAAACCGGAATAGCAATGGCAGGAATAAGCGTTGCATGCCAATTTTGTAAGAATACATAGCAAACCAAAACCACTAAACCGAAAGTTAAAAACAACGTAAATACAACTTCTTCAATAGATGCTCGGATAAAATCCGTCGCATCAAAGAATACATTAACATCAAAATCTTCCGGATAATATTTGGAAAGTCTGGCTAATTCGGCACGAACAGCCTTCATGGCTTTTAACGCATTAGCACCGGAAAGCTTGTTAACCATGATACCAACATTGGCTTGTCCATCAACATCTGATGTGACCAAATAACTTTCCGAGCCTATTTCAACTCGTGCAATATCTTTTAAGCGCACCAAACCGCCCTCGGCTTCTGTCCGAACAATAATGTTTTCAAAATCTTTAGCTTCGTTCAAACGCCCTTGTGTTTCCAAAGAAAAAACAATATTAGAGGTTCCGTCATTCGGCTCTGAGCCGACAGAACCCAAAGAAGGCTGATAATTTTGGCTGGCAATAGCCGCTCTTACCGCTACCAGAGGAATATTTAATGCCGTCATTTTATCAGCATCCAACCACACACGCATACTCAGTGGCGAACCCATAACACTGGCATCACCCACACCATATTGACGACCGAGGTTGTTTTTAACGTTATTGTTAACATAGTTATTCAAAAAGTTTTTATCATGCGTTCCGTTAGGCGAAATAGCCTGCAAAAAGCCTAAAATTTCCGAAGAACGACGAATAACCGTTACCCCGCGTGCTTGCACTTCATCCGGTAATTGGTTCAAAGCCTGTTGCACACGATTTTGTACTTTAACTTGCGCTAAATCCGGGTCTGTTCCGATTTCAAAACTGATGGTTAGCTCATAACGACCGGAATTATATGAAGACGATTCCATATACATCATATCGTCCACACCGTTTACTGCCGTTTCAATCGGAATAGCTACCGTATTAGCCACCGTTTCCGCGCTGGCACCGGTATAGTCTGCCCGCACCATAATCTGTGGCGGTGTAATTTCCGGATACATGGCAATCGGCAACATAAAAACAGCAATCAAACCGGCCAAACTCATTACAATTGCAATAACAACCGCAAAACGAGGTCTTTCAATGAAAAAATGCGAAAACATACCCTTTAGCTCCCAAAATTATTGAGCATTAACAATATTAACCGGCGCGCCGTCACGCAACATTCTGCTTGTCAAACCACCAATCATCACTTTTTCGCCGACTGATAATCCCGACAAAATAACCTGCTTACCGTCAAAAGCCTCACCCAATTCTACGGGGCGCATTTTAGCCGTATTGTTTTCATCAACAACAAAGACCAAAGAATTACCTTCGCTTTGAATAATAGCTTGCTCCGGTATGATGATTCCTTTTCTCGGATTAGTGGTTGTTACGGATATCCGCACATAAGAACCCGGTGTTAACTTCTTATCCTCGTTTCTGACATCGGCATAAACGGCAATTGTTGCTGTTCCCATGTTAACCTCATTATTGGCAAAAGCATTTTCCATCTTTTTCTTTAAGACTTCACCGCTGGAAAGTTCAATATTAAGGTCAAACTCCTCAATATTTTGCTTACCCATGGCTTGTGCCGCTAAAAATTCTTTATCCGTCAAAGAAAAAGCTACTCTGATCGGGTCAATTTGTACCACTCGCGCCAAAGGCTCTGCTGATGCCTTAACAAAGTTACCGACCGTTACTTTTGTCTTGCCGATAACGCCGTCAATATATGCTTTAACCTCCGTATAATCCAAATCAATACGGGCTAAATCTAATTGTGCTTTAGCTTGAGAAACTGATGCTTTGGCCTGTAAATAGGCACTTTCTGCTGCATCAAAAGTCGCTTTTGAAGCAATGTTTTTAGAGCTTAACTGTTTCTGGCGTTCATAATCGCGCTCTGTCTTGGTTAAATTAGCTTCTGCACTTTCAAGCTGAGCTTTTGCTAAATCATAAGTTGCTTGATAGCGTTCTTTATCAATCACAAAAAGAACATCATCTTTTTTAACAAAACTTCCCTCGGTAAAGTTTACTTTATCTAAGCTACCGCTGACCTGTGCAACCACATCAACACTGTTAATGGCCTCAATCAGCCCTACATAACTTTTGGAATTAGTAATATCTTCCTCTTTGGCAATCGCAACTGTCGCATTAACCGCAGGCATTCCCACATTGACACCTCTCTGCCCGTAAAAATGGCAACCGGCAACTAATACCAATAAAGCAAAAGCTCCGATATAAACATATTTCCTGTTGATATTCTTAATGCTATCCTTATTGATAGCCTGTATCTTTTTCATAACTTTTTCCTTTTTCATCAATACCTCTCTTATTTTTTTATGCCATCAAACAGGGCGCCTAAACCTATTCTTACCATATCAACAACGTTATCATCAAATCTCTTACTCAATGAAGAAAACATTATTCCCATATAGCTTGAAATAATGATATGCTGCATTTTATCAACATCCACAGTATCTTTTAATTTGCCATTTTCCCGAGACTTTACCAAAACCTTATTAATTTTTTCTAAATGAAAATTTTTCAAATCAATTAAACTTTTATCCACTCTCTCAAGAACGGTTTCAGACCACTCCATCTGGCACAAAATAAATCTGTTAAATTTTGCATAGCGCAAGTCGTTTTGACTCATCTGTGCCCACATACAAAACTCCTCAAGTAAACTATCTAAAGTCAAGTCGTCAGAAGAAAAATTATCTACCTCCTGCTGTTTACGTTGCACGTATTCAACGATCAGTGCCGCAACCAAATCAGCCTTATTTCTGAAGTACCAATAAATCGCCCCTTTAGTGAAACCGGCACGAACAGCTATCTCATCAAATGTCGCTTTAGCATATCCTTTTTCCGAGAAAACATCTAACGCCGATTCCAGTATTGCCCGGCGAGTTTTTTCAGCATCTTCCTTACACTTTCTGACCATAAAATTAACCTCTGATTTATAGATACATACCCAAAGGTATGTTTTTTACCTCGTATAAAAAACACGAATTTCAGATAATTGTCAAGAAAAGTTTTTTGTTTATTTTACAACCGTTTAACTCTTAGGCTAGACTATGCGCCCATCTTGATACTGGCAAGCTTAGCAGAAAACTCTTGCTCTCCCGGGTTTGCAATATATGCGCCGGCTTTTACTTCTTCAATATTTTTCAGATAAAACATCCTTAAACGCGTAAAAACAACGCCGTCTAGCGAATAAAAAATTGTATAATCATTACCCGCTCGTTGCGCCCTAAACCAAATTTCGGAAACATTTTTATCCAAAGTAAAACCACACCAATCAGAATGACCGTCTATTGTTAGAGAAGAAACCAAAACTTCTTTTCCCATAACTTCGTTCATTATAGAAACCTTAAACCAATTTCTATCATCTGTTCTTATCATAAGCCCGCATTGGGCAAATTGTTCCAGTTTATCATATTTCCAATTAAGCGTTAAGATAAAATCATCTCCCAATCTGCTGTAAAAAAAGTGTCCGTTATCTTTTCTGACACCTCGGTGAATGCTCTGCCAAAAATCTGTTTCGGGCTTTGCATAAACAATCATTGCCTCATCATCAAAGCGCACATTTTCCGGATCATTTAACCATTCAAAATTTTCTAAAGTCTCAAACTGCATTAAAAAGTCCTTACTTGTTCATCTTTCATATTTTTCAAAGCATTTTCTAATTCTGCACTTTTAGCTTTGGGAGAAACCACAATCAAATTGATAATTTCATCTCCGGTTCCGTTTTTTGTTTTAATACCTTTACCTTTTAAACGAAGCTTTTCTCCACCGGAAGAATATGCCGGAATAGTCATATTAACCTTACCGCTAATTGTCGGCACAATAACTTTCGCCCCTAAAACAGCCTCTTTCATAGAAATCGGAAAATCCAATAAAATATCCTTACCTTCTGCTTTAAAATACGGATGCGGTCTCACTTTAATCGTAATTAAAGCATCACCTTTAAGATTAGAGTTAATTCCGTCCGCACCCTGTCCCTTTAAGCGTAAAACTTGTCCTGTTGTTGTACCGGCTGGAATTTTCACATTAAGTTGTTTTCCGTTCATTATAATACTTTTTTCTGCACCCTTAGCAGCATCTAAAAAATCAATATCTAAGGAATAGGCAACGTCCTCACCTTTTCTTGCCCGTTGTCCGAAACCACCCGAACCGAATTGGCTGAAAATATCATCTCCGAAAATAGAAGAAAAATCAAACCCGGCACCATTAAAACCATTTGAAGAATATGTCTGGTAGGAATTGCCGGAATTAAAATCACCCGGATTAAAACCGCCAGCCCCGAAACCGGTCGGTTTACCTTCTGCATCAATCTCTTTATTATCATATTTTTGGCGTTTATCTTTATCGCCTAAAATATCATAAGCTGCAGAAATTTCCTTAAATCTTTCTGCAGCATTCTTATCATCCTTATTCAAATCCGGATGATACTTTCTTGCAAGTTTACGATACTGCGATTTAATCTCCGTTGCAGTAGCCGTACGACTTACACCTAATACATCATAAAGATCCTTAACCATAATCTGTCTCCTTATAATTATATAAGGAAAAGATTTTTAGATTGCAATATTGACACAGTCAAATGTTGCACGCATAAATCCGTTATGAAACATGGATACTTCACGCAAATAAGGAGAGCTTCCGGAGGTCATATCCGCACAATATAAAGAAGCAAGCGGAGAAATCTCATCTACTCTGACATTTTTATATTGGTAGGTCACAAAATCAGAGCCCTCGCTGACAACGAAAACATCATTTCCCGAAATTTTCTCATATTCGTCTGCAATCTGATAATCTAAGGCGTTACCCATAGCAACAGTCTTTGTTTCGCCGTTAACGTTTTCTGTATAATAGCCATCTTGTACCGGATTCCCGTTTTCATCCATCAAAATATATTTTGTTGTACAAGCATTAACCATTAATATTGCTAATAAAATCAAAAATTTACGCATTTTAAAATCTCCTTACTTTAATTCATTATAAATTTCTTTACCGGCTTGCTCCAAAATCCGCATAATTCTGCGGTTTTTTGCTTCACTCGGTCTGGAATTATCCAATTTACTGACAATCTTTTCCAAATCCTTTTTAAATTTTGCTGATTGGCGCAATTTTTCCATATCATCTACAATATCCGCGTCATTCATTTTATGGTTAACAACCACTTTCAATGTAGCAATATACTTAGCTTTATTCAAAGCTGCCATTTGCGCCTGAGCAGAAAAGGTCATAAAGCACATACAAACAACTAAAACCCATTTCCACATATTTTATACCCCCAAAAACAACTAAATTTATCTTGCATATATGACTTAATATCATATATATTTTAACAAAAGCCTAAGAAATATCTTTTTAATTTAAAAAACAGGATAATCATGAAAAAAACTATTTGGATTTTGCTGGACAACCGAGTTGGCAGCCGTCACCAAGCAGAAGGCATCGCAAACTATTTAAATAAAGAAGAATTTAATATTGTCAATAAAGAATTATCATACAACATTTTTGCCGGCCTGCCGAATTTCATCCGTTCTAACACTCTCTTAGGATTGACATCTTTATCAAAAGAAGGCTTAAAAGCACCTTTTCCTGATATTGTTTTATCATCTTCCCGCCGCACCGCGCCCGTTGCCCGTTGGATAAAGAAAAAATCTCCCCGCACTAAGCTATTCCAACTCATGCATATCGGCCGTTTCGGCATAAAAGATTTCACGACAATATACGCCCCTGAACATGATAACTATAAATTTACGGCACCAAATATTAAATACACTTTAGGCTCTCCGCACTTTATCACCAAAGAAAAGCTCAATGAAGCAAAATCCCTCTGGCAAAATAAGTTTAATAACCTTCCCAAACCGATTACCGCCCTCATTATCGGCGGAGCCATAAAGAAACACCCCTTTAGCATGGAAAATGCCAAAGAACTAACCCAAAAAGTTAAGCTCTTAAAAGAAAAAGAAGGTGGCTCTCTCTTAATAACCACTTCGCGCCGCACCGGTTTGGAAGCACAAAACCTCATAATGTCCGAATTAAAAAAATTTCCCCATTTTGCATATTTATGGGGTGATACTTCACCTAATCCTTATTTAGGCTTCTTAGCTTGTGCAGATGACCTTATTGTTACCGGTGATTCCGTTTCCATGTGTTGCGAGGCAACGGCAACCGGTAAACCTTTGCGTATATTTACCGGCCAAAACTGGCTAACAAAAAAACATTTACGCTTTGTTCAAACCTTGTTTGAAAAAAAGTATGCTTTTGATTTTGCTGAAAATACAATTCAAACTACTCCTAATCCCCTAAACATAGCAAAAGATATTGCCGAAAGCATATCTTCAACCTGCAAGGATGATTAAAAATATAAAAATAAAATAAAATAACTTTTTAATTGTATTTTAAAATTTAGTTTCCTATTATCAGTAAAAAACAATAGGAGATGTGAAATGTCTTTACTTGCCAACAGAGTTGTTCCTTTATACAGAACCAAAACCAGTATGCGCCTTGCACCGGCAGAATGGGAGGCCATAGACAACATTTGCAAAAAAGAACAAATCCCGAGAAAGACCCTTTTTGAGTTGATAGACCTAAATCATGATGAAAAAATGAGTTTAACGGCAGCAATTCGCCTTTTTGCAATTATCTATTATAAAAACTCTGTCTTAGGTTTACCCAAACCAAACCCTAAAGACAAAGAAGCCTTTATAAATCCGGTATTTGAAGCGATTAAAGGAATTATCTAATTTCCCCACACAAACGTACCTATAAAGTCACCTTTATTAACAATAAAAACAAAGGGACGATTAGCATTAAACGTGTACTTCGTCACAATATTTTTCTTATCTGTACTGGAAGATGGAGTACCTTGCGCGCCGATATCAATTTTAGAAACCATAAACAAATCTCTTAAATAAATATCTTCATCAAAACTGACCATCTTGGCAAAGCTGTAATTTTCCTTCATAAAAATACGGCTGATATTAAAAGTATCATACACATTTTTCGCAAAAACAGTTCCATAGTCAAAATTCAAAACCGGCAGAGATAAATTAACACTACCTCTTTCATCAAATTCCGGTATTAAGTTATAAACATCAAGCTTTTCAACAAATTCGTCAAAATCAACATCTTCCTTAGGTAATAAGATTGTTAACAAATCATCATGCCCGCAAGCTAAACGTATGGCTTGTTTTTCATTATCCTCATAATAGTCAGCCTCCACTTGAGCAGACAAGGTGGCAACCTTATATTTTTTACCATTAAAATTTTCTTCCGTAACACTATATGTCGTTAAAGGTAACTGTCCTTTAAAGTATGCAATTGAACCGACATACAGCTCATTTTCCGCAACATCTTTGACCGGAGCAATTTTTTTAATAACGCCCTTTGTACGCGTGGCAGCCCAATCATTTATTGCGGAAGTAGACTCTTTAATACCCCAAACCTCTGCACCGAATTGTTCAGACATCATTTTTTGGTATCTATCGCTAAAAGCTTTACCCCATAATGAAACATTTATGAAAGTGCTATCTTTTTCACGATACATATATTCATTTATTTTCCGCCCGACATCCGACAACCTTAAAACAGAAAACAAATTAGAAAACTCTATCAAACCCTCGTCAACAACACCGTTTGCCAGCAATACGGCTGATAAATAGAAAGATAACGGTGAAACAACAATATTTTTACCCTCATTACGACTGAATTCCTGCTGAAGCCATGTTTTTGCAATGGCCAAATCCTTATTCCGTTGCGCAAAGTGAACAGAGGTATCAATCAGCTTATCTTTCAATACATTATCTTCTTTGACATCTGTAGCATTCGCATCAACATCCGCATCTATTTCTTCAAAATTATTTTCAACAGGCTGATAATACTGCGCTTTTACCAATCCTGAATAAAACAAAGCACAAGCTGCAACTATATACCAAATTTTCATCATTTCCTCCATATCAACCGACTGCTGAAACTCTAACACAAAAAAATTAACAGCTTATTACTTTTAAAAACACAAATTATAGTTGTGTTTTAAAAATATAATACTAATATGTAGATAAATTTACAAAAATGGAGAAAATAATGCCTAAATTATCAAGCAAAGTTATTCATATTGCCGATAAAACCACCAGTATCCGTTTGGCTGAAGCCGAGTGGGATGCTTTAGAACTTATCTGTGAACGAGAAAATATCAAAAAGACCAGCCTTCTAAATCTTATCAACGATTATAAAGATAAAGACATGGGTTTAACCTGCTCGGTAAGGCTGTTTTCCCTGATATATATGTACCACTGGCTGTTAGGCAAACAACAACCGAACTACGGCGCATCTAAAATAAAACCGCAAAGTCCTATTTTTGATGCCATTAAAGGAATTATTTAACTGCTCTTTTCTTAAAGATTGACAATTCTTCCCTCAAAGCATAAATTATCACTATCCATTAAGAGAAAGGAGTATATTATGCCGATAGAAAAGAAACCAATTCCCCCACATCACCCTCACGCACCACACCCGCTAAAGACAATCCCCGCAGCTGTCTTAGCTTTAGGTATTGCTTTAGGCGGCTTTTTTCCGGGGTATTACTACTACAAAACACACATTAACAACAACTCTGTAACCGTTAAAGGCTTGGCAGAAAAAGATGTTGTTGCCGATTTAGCTATTTGGAAATTAAAATTTGTTGTTACGGCAAATGAATTGCAGTCAGCTCAAAAACAAATTGCCGCACAAGCAACAGAAATCAATGCCTTTTTGCTAAAACAAGGGTTTAAGCAAGATGAAATAACCCTTGAGCGCATAGAAACAAACGACTTAATGGCAAATCCGTATCGCGGAAATGAAGCTAATACCTCACGTTTTATTTTAACGCAAAGCATTTCCGTTAAAACAAACAATGTTAACTTAGTAGAGCAGTCTATTCCGCAAACAGATTCTCTTATTGCCAAAGGCATTGTTTTTGATAACAACGAAGGTTACAGTGTTTCTTATATCTTCACCAAGCTTAATGACATCAAACCGCAAATGCTGGCTGACGCCACTCAAAATGCAAAAAAAGCTGCTGAAGAATTTGCTAAAAACGCACATAGTAAGGTTGGCAAGATTCGCCGTGCAAATCAAGGAGTCTTCTCCATTTTACCGCGTGAGCAGACTGCCACCTCTTATGAGGCACAGCAGATAAACAAAACTGTTCGCGTTGTTTCAACGGTTGAATATTGGTTAGATTAGTCTAATATTTTGCTAATGTAATATTGGTTATGCCACTCGCCGTTAATATATGCGGCATCTCTTGCTATGCCCTCAACTTCAAACCCGCATTTTAGGTATAGCGCCATTGCCGCAATATTTTTGGTGCGCACTTGTGCGCCAATACGGTGCATTTTTTGAGAGCGCGCCCAGTCTTCCATCTTTTTCATCAGATATTTACCTAAACCTTGACCGGTATAGGCTTTTAAAAGCATGATTCCGAAGTCGCAACTTTTATTTAGCCACGGGTGTTCTGGACGTTCTACAACCACGGTACAAACACCGACAATTTGCTCATCTTTATCAGTAACAACTAATCTGTAAATATTTTCAGCATGAAGCTGCGCCTCAAAAGCCTCTTTACTGCGCCGTGGACGTCCGACATATTGATTCGTAAACACTGTTTCCTCGGCAAGTTTTTCGTAAAAAACACAATATGCCTCGTAATCCTTCGCTTCTGCAAAACGAATTGTCACTTCCTGTCCGTTTTTTAAACGAAATTTCTCCATAACCCTCTCCTTATTTAAGGAATTTATTTTGCTTCAGATATTCAAAAATTTCTTCTGCCATAATTTGATGCCCTGCGGCATTCGGGTGCGTTGCATCTTCATACAGTGTATTTAAATCACGTTTAGCCCATTTCTCATACCGCTCAAAAAATGCAATTTTCCGTTCTTTGCAGATTTGTTTAATAATTTCGTTATAGCGCACAACATCAGTATTATAGCGGGTTAGAGAGGCATCTTCCGTATATTTATCTTCCACCACCGGCGTTAAATCCAGCACAACAATTTTAGCACCGCTTTGTTGCAAAACATCAAGCAGTTTATTCCAATACATAATCCGCGCCCCTTCAGATAAATCTATCTGCAAATCAAAGTTTTTACGGCGACGTAAATCATTTAAGCCGACACTAACTAAAATAAGTTCGCATTTTCTGGAATTAACTTCAAATATTGCCCGATTATACGCATCAGCAACATTATCTCCAAACTGAGACATATTATTAAACACGAACCCACCGGGATATTTTTTAAGCATCATCTGCCCCAAACGAGCTACCCAACCGAGATTTTCCGCATCATAAAGCCCATGCGCAATACTATCCCCGATAATGCCAATTCTTTTAATCATTATTCCTCCGCATGCTAGAATCTCACTTAAAGCATATAATAAAATTCTTAAGAAATTAACAACACACAAAAAAACGGCTGTTTCACAAGTGGATTGCCCATAGTGTTATGTCTCAATGGCATCATCACTCTTACCATGAATATATAAAAAACTTTCTTCATATCAATCGCCTAATTATTATCACATTCTTTTCTATTGAAAATTTGAAAAATGTAATCTAATTTGTCTTTAAGTTAATTCAACTGGAGTAATAGTATGAAACTTTTAAAAAAAATTTTTCAAGGGGCTTCTAGCAAGCCTGCTATGAAATTTACAATAGAACGTACTTTTTTATTAAAAACCCTCAGCCACATGCAAAGCATTGTTGAAAAAAGAGACCCTAAAAAAAGATACACTATTCCAGTACTATCCAACGTTAAAATCGAAGCCAAAGGCAATATGATAAGCTTTAACGCAACCGATATGGATATTGAAATAACAGAATTAGTTGAAGCTAAAATTTCAGGAGAAGGATCAACAACCGTTCCTGCTCATATGCTTTATGATATTGTCCAAAAGTTTCCTGATGGTTCTAATATTGAGTTTACTTACCCAAACGATAACTGTACATTAAGCCTTACTTCCGGCTGTTATGAATTTTCTCTTTTTACCATCGGTGCAGAAGATTTCCCTGCTATTCCCAAAGATACTCTGCCAATTAACTTTGAAATCAACAAAGATGAATTAAAAACCTTAATAGATCGCACACAATTTTCAGCAGGTGTTAAAGAAGATCGTGACTATTTAAATGGTTTATATATTCATTCAAAAGCCCCTGTTTTACGCTTTGTTACAACCGATGGCCACCGTTTGGCTTGTGCCGAATCACCTCTACCGAAAGGAGCGGAAGAAATAACTAAAAAATTAGGCGACGTTATTATTCCGAATAAATCTGTTTTAGAAATTCGCAAATTGTTAGATGATGCTTCAACTGAAAATGTTTCCATTGCTTTATCTGAAAATAAAGTTCGTATCTCCTTTGAAAATGTTACATTGACATCAAAGCTTATTGATGCCTCATTCCCGGATTATGAACGCGTTATCCCTACAAATAATGACAAGATTTTAGAGGTTAATACCAAAGAATTATTAACCGCTATTGACCATATTTCCGTTATTACAGAAAAAAACTCCTGTATTCGTTTAACTACGGATACAAATAGAATAATCATCACCGCATCCAATAATGAACTTGGCAACGCTACTACAAAAATTAATGCCAAATATGATAATGAATCCATTGATATTGGCTATAACTTCCATTACTTGTTAGATATCTTGACTCAGATTAAGGGGAATAAAGTTCGTTTCAGTTTGTTAAATTCTTCCGCAGCAACGGTTATTAACGATACATCCGACAATAGCGCAATTTACGTTTTAATGCCTATGAGAGCCTAAGCAAATACGAATATCATTAACATCAAAAAAAGACACCATAAAGGGCACTTTTTTATTGGTCGGGACGAGTGGATTGACATCGCCAAGCTCCGCCGCACGAGCGCGCATAAACCTTCGGTTTATCGGCATACTTCCGTCTGCCTTGCGCTGGTAGTCGAACCACCTTTTTCGGAGATTCAACCCCTTATCCTCAAACCATTAAAAAAGGACACCTTTATGGTGCCCTTTTTTAATGGTCGGGACGAGTGGATTCGAACCACCGACTTCTTGCACCCCATGCAAGCGCTCTACCAGGCTGAACTACGTCCCGAAAACACTTCTTCTATATAACCGCACGCTCTAAAAAGCAAGCAAAAAATACTTGAATTTAATGAAACATATACTTACAATGCTCGTACAAATCAATTTTTATCTCTACAAATATGGAACAAAACAAATTATTAGCTCAAGCGCGCGAGGCTTTTATTGAGACTTTTGCGCACACACCGGAAGAAAAGGGGTATATGTTTGCTAACGTCTATAACAATGACGTTATTTTCACAACCTCTAAGGACGTGTTTGATGCCTTCGTCAACACACAGGCGCTCATCAAGAAAGTAATTTCTCAACTATTGGGATTAGCCTTTTTGATGGTTCTCTTTATGGCTGTTATGATTTATGGTGGTGGTACCCATAATAAGATTTTGGCATACATTTCTGTTGCTGCTATCATCATTATCTGCATCATTGCCATAATAACAAACTATTCTCGTTTTCGCCAAGGAAACAAATGGGAGGCTATATACACGAAAAAAGGAAACACTCTCATCTTTGACGGAAATATTTTTTGTGAACCTAACCTCAATCCCGTTTATCCGGAAACAGCATTTTTCTAAACTTAAACCTCGGAATCTAAGACTCCGAGGTTTTATTTATAAAAAAAGGCCGCCAACGCGACCTCTAAACTTTGCTTTCTGCAAAAATTATGCAGAAACTTTACTAGCAACAACTTTTTTGATTTTCTTTGCTTCTTCTGTTAATTTGCTATCAGGTGTAGCCATTAAATAAGCATCCAAACCACCCTTATGTTCAATAGAACGAAGAGTCTTTGTGCAGATTCTTAATTTGTAAACTTTACCCAAAACTTCACTCAAAAGTGAAACAACTTGCAAATTAGGCAAAAAGCGACGACGAGTTCTGTTATTAGCGTGGCTGACATTATTGCCGCTCATAACACCCGTACCGGAAATTTCACATTTCTTAGCCATTTTTTTATCCTTTACTCAAAAAAACTTTTGCTCATACATACAAACTTAATCCCAATAAGTCAAGCAAAATCTTATCAAAAACGATAAAAAAAACTGGATTTTTAGCAAAAGATGATATATAAGCCTATTCTACAAATAAAAACGTACCCGTAGCTCAATTGGATAGAGTGTTGGCCTCCGACGCCAAAGGTTGCGAGTTCGAACCTCGCCGGGTGCACCAAAAATAAAACCGCCTGCACAAAGCAGACGGTTTCATTTTTAAACATCAAATACTTGCTTTAGATCTCTGACTATCGGAGCAATCATCTCACCACCGCAGGTTAAATGTAAGATACTGCAATTTTCATACGAAACATCAGTTAACCCTAAACCACACTGCAGAGCATTGATAACACCGGCATGACAAACTATTCCGAAACGGTTTTGATTTCCATGTGTATAAAGTGAAGTCTCAACAATGTACTCCAAGCACTTAATTACTCGCTCAAACACTTCATGTTTGCTCTCACCGTTAGGAAAATGCATATCCCAGCTTCGCATAGTCGGAAACAAGATTCGGTTAACCAACTCTTCGCCGTATCTTGCTTTTGTTTCCTCAAAAGTAAGCCCCTCGGCATCACCGAAACAACATTCACGCAAATCTTGGCAAACGCCGACAGGATAACTAAACCCCGTACCTTGCACAATGATATTGGCGGTTTGCACACTTCTGAGCAATGGCGAACAATAAAGATTTGTCAGCCTTAATTTTTTAACCTTAAAAGCAAGTTCTTTCGCTTGTTCTTTACCTGTTGCATTCAAGAGATTATCTGAACTGCAACCTTGCCACACCCCACGCAAATTTGCGTCAGTTTGTCCGTGGCGAAAAAAGTAAAAATCTTTTCTCATAATAAACAGATGTATATATTTGTAATAGTTTTAGTGTCCTGTAAAATAACGTAGTTTTTTATTTTTGCAACAAAAAACCGCCCTTAAAGAGCGGCTTTAAGATTTATTTTAATTTAAGCCAGCAACTCGTCTGCCAGTTTTTCAAACTGCACAATATCAGGTTCTTTCATGGCGGACTTTATGCTAACCGTTGTTTCCGCAAAATTGAGATTCTTAAACCCTTCCATCGCGGTTTTCATCTTTTTAGCGGCAATCGGCGCCCAAGAGCCGTTTTCAATAAATGCCACCTTGCGATTTTGGTATGTTTTAGAACGTAAATGCGCAATAAATGTTTCCATCGCCGGGAACATTTCGCCATCATAAGTTACGGAAGCCAAAACCAATCTATCATACCGGAAAGCATCTTCCACAGCTTCAGCCATATCATCACGCGTTAAATCGGTAATAGCAACTTTCGGCGCGCCCTTCTTTTCAAGAATTTCTTTTAATTTCTCGGCCGCAGCTTTGGTGTGCCCATAAATAGAGGCATATGCAATGAATATTCCCTTATCTTCCGGCTCATACTTGCTCCATATATCATATTTGCCGATATAATAGCCCAAATTTTCGGTTAACATCGGACCATGCAACGGGAAAATCTTTTGAATATCAAGCGTTGCCGCCTTTTTCAAAACCGTCTGTACCGGTGCGCCGTATTTACCGACAATGTTAAAATAATAGCGCCGTGCCTCACAAGCCCAGTCCTCATCTGTATCTAATGTGCCGAATTTACCAAAAGCATCAGCAGAAAATAGCACTTTTTCCTTTGTTTCATAAGCCATCATCACTTCCGGCCAGTGTACCATCGGCGCCATAATAAACTTTAAGGTATGGCGACCTAAAGAAAGTTCATCACCTTCGTTGACAACGACTTTTCTGCCTTCTAAATCCAAATGCTCAAAAAATTGCGGAATCATATTAAATATTTTGGCATTAGCGACAACCTTGGCATTTTTATATTTGTTCAAGAATTTCTCTATATTAGCGGCATGGTCAGGTTCAAGATGTAACACCACCAAATAATCAACATCTCTGCCATCAAGCGCTTGTTCCAAATTAGCAAACCAAGTTTCCGTTGCCCGCTTATCAACCGTATCCATAACCGCAGTCTTATCATCTCTAATAAGATATGAGTTATAAGAAATACCATTCGGAACAATGTATTGTCCCTCAAATAAATCTAAAGTTTTATCATCCGCACCGATGTAGTAAATATTGTCCGTTAATTGCTTATTTTCCATTTTTTACCTCTCTCTTATTATTTAATTTTTGCCTCAACGATTTCAACAGCTTTGTCAAAAACTTCCTCTATGCTCATATCAGATGTATCTAAAATAATCGCATCATCAGCCGGTTTCATCGGAGCATCTTTCCGATTCGCATCACGTTCATCTCTGGCTTTAACATCTGCCAAAACTTGATTATAATCAGCGCTCATCCCTTTGGCAATGAATTCATCATAGCGTCGTTTTGCCCTAACCTCCGAAGAAGCCGTAACAAATATCTTAACTTCAGCCTGAGGACAAATAACCGTACCTGTATCACGCCCGTCATAAATAGCACCGTTTGCCGGAGTCCCATCGGCAAAAACCGGATTCTTGGCAAAGTTTTTCTGCATATCTAATAATCTTGCTCTAACACCGGGATAACTTGAAACAACTGATGCCGCATGACCACCTTCTGCCGAGCGAAAATCCTTATCTTTAGAAAGTTCTATCATCTTAGGAAAAGTCAACTCCTCTGCTCTTTTTTCTGCGGTTGCAATATCTGACAAATCCACATTATTTTTTAATAATTGCAACCCGACTGCGCGATAGACCATACCCGTATCAAAATAGGCTAAACCGTATTTTTCTGCCAATTTTGAAGAAAGTGTGCCTTTACCGGCAGCAGCAGGACCATCAATTGTAATAATCATATTAACCCCTTAATCTTAAGTTCTGAATTTTATCTATTCTTTAACATATCTGTGTTAATATCCCAGCATAAAATAACTTTATACAAAGAATTAAAAAATGGCAAAAAATTTCCGCTTATATTCTTCTGAAGAACTGACAGAACAAAAAGAAGTTCTTTTAAGCGAAGAACAAACACATTATCTAAAAAATGTCGTCAGATATGAGGTTGGCGATACCCTAAATTGTTTTGATAATAAAAACGGCGAATTTATCTGCCAAATCACGGAAATAAATAAAAAAATTACCCGTCTTAAAGTGTTAAACAAAATTAAGCCGCTTAAAATTTGTCCGGATATCTGGGTACTATTTGCCCCCTTAAAAAAAGATAAAACCGATTTTGTCATAGAAAAAGCAACCGAGCTTGGCGCAAGAAAAATTATCCCGACAATAACGCAATTCACAAACACTTCAAACATAAAAACCGAACGTTATATTGCTCAAAGCATAGAAGCCGCCGAACAATGCCGAAGAACGGATTTGCCGGAAGTAACACCCCCGCAAAACTTAACCGCTGTTCTTTCTCAATGGGACAATGACCGTATTTTATTTTTTATGGATGAGACACTGGAAAGCAAAAGCTTTTATGAGCAGTTAGAAGAAAATAAAACAAAAAAAGCCGCCATACTTGTCGGACCGGAGGGTGGCTTTTCCGAAGATGAATTAAAACACTTAAGAAAATGCAAATTTACCAAGGGTGCCACCCTCGGACCACGCATTTTGCGCGCAGAAACAGCCGTTGCTGCCGCCTTATCATGCTGGCAAATGATTGCCGGTGATTGGAGTAAATAGATGAAAATACTGATAGCAGACGACCATGAATTGTTTTTAAAAGGTTTGGAATTTATTTTGCAGGAAAATTTGCAAAACGTAGAAATAACCTCCGCTCAAAGCTACACTGATATATTTACGGTCTTAAAACAAAATGAAAATTTTGATTTGGTTATAACGGATTTGGCTATGCCCGGCGCAAACTGGCTTGAAGCTATAACTAAAATTCACCAAACTTTGCCGGAAACTCCGATTATCATTATATCTGCTGTATTTGATAAAGAAATTTTACAGCAGACATTGGATATCGGCGTATCGGGTTATATTCCTAAAACAGCATCAAACACCCTCATTATTAGTGCAATTAATTTAGTTTTGGCAGGTGGTGTTTATATTCCGCATGAACTTTTATACTCAACCAAAACCCCGATTTCTCAAGAAAAACAAAAAGAATATATTGCACCGCTGAAAACCTTAGAAAAAATGACCACAAACAGTATGGAAACAACCACTAAGGGTTTAACGGAAAGACAAATTGATATTGTAAAATGTATTGCCGAAGGTCTATCAAATAAGCAAATCGCCTACAAATTGAACCTAACGGAAGGTACCGTAAAAGTCCATATAACCGTCATTCTAAAAATTCTTAATGTGAAGAACAGAACGGCAGCTATTATTGAAGCGGCCAAACGTGGTTATATTTCCGATAATATTTTAACGCAAAAATAGGAGTTTCTTATGCCGAAAACCTCTCTGCCTCCTTACATAAAAGACCTTTATTCTTGGCTTTACCTTAACCCGAAACTCTATAATTTTTTAGATAATGCCTTTATCTTAAACATACTGACATTAGGTCATCACCATATCCTGACCGAAGAAGTAAAAAAAGAAATATCGCCGCATTTCCACATCTTACAAACGGGTTTAACTCTTGGTTCCCAAATAGAAAAGACCTACCTTTCCTTAGGAATGCTCGGCTCTTATACAATTGTAGATATCATTCCGGAATTGTTGGAAAACTGCCGCGAAAAACATTTAGATCAAAAAATAAATTTAATCCACGCAGACGTTTCCAAAACCATAAAAGGCGAATATGATGTCATTATTTGTTATATGCTTCTGCACGAACTTCCGCCTTTTACCAGAAAAGACGTATTAAATAACATTATAAATGCGTTAAAACCGGGTGGAAAAGCAATTTTCATTGATTACCATATGCCTTACTCGTATAATCCTCTAAAATATATTATCCGCGCTGTAAATCGCCTATATCAACCATTTGCCGAATCTTTATGGAAAAATGGCATAAAAGATTTAACACCGAATGCCGAGCTTTGCAGTTGGTCACAACAAACATACTTTGGCGGAATTTATCAAAAAGTTATTGCTACTAAATATAACAGATAAAACGGCCGTTTTCACAGCCGTTTCACAACACCGTTAAGATTTAACAACGCTGATTTTCTTAAATTTCTGTTTTTCCACCTGTGACTTCGGAATAGATATCGTCAACACACCGTTATTATATTTTGCGGTTGTTGCCTCATAATCCAAATCCCAAGGCAATTGGATAGTACGCTTAAACATCCCGTAAGAAATTTCTGAAAAATAATTATCCTTAGAATCTTGTAAAGACTGACTCTTTTTTTCACCACTGATACATAAATACCCGTCTGAAGAAACTTTTAAGTCTATATTTTTCTCATCAATACCGGGAATTTCCGCCGTAACATTGACAAGATCTTTATTTTCTTCCACCTGAATTTTGGGTGATAAATCAGTAGGTTCTGCATTAGAGCTATCAATAAAATTCCAAAAATAATTCATTAAATTTCTAAAATCAGTCGGATAATTGGATGTCGTTAAATCATGATTGTTTTGAGAAGTTTTCACAACAGGATTTCTCATCTTAATCTCCTGTTATTTTTCTTCTTCAACATCAACAATATCCACTTCATCTATATCATCGGAAAATTTTGAACCGCAACAACAGCCGGAAGAAGATGTTTTCGGACCATTTGCTTTCTTATTAGAAAATTTAGACTGAAATTTTTTCATATTAACCTCCAAAATTGATTACTAAAAAAGGTGCAAAGTTATAAAACTTTACACCCCCAAAAATAATCAGCCTTAAAAAATTTTTAAGCTAAACAAATGGGCAAATAATTATCTTTAATGTCTAAAAATCAACATTAATATTTTTACCCATCTTCAAGAATTTCTCTGTTCTTTGTTTTTTCAATTCATCTGCAGAAATATCTTTTAATTCTTTAAGTTGGCGCACCAAAGCCTCTTTTACCGCTGCAAAAACTTGATCTTTATTACGATGAGCCCCGCCTAAAGGTTCTTTAATGATTTCATCAATCAACCCTAATGATTTCAAATCTTGTGCTGTTAAGCGCAATGCTTCTGTTGCTTCTTTTGTTTTGTCGGCAGAGCGCCACAAAATAGAAGCACAACCCTCAGGAGAAATAACCGAATAAATAGAGTGCTCCAACATCAAAACTCTGTTTGCCGTTGCAATAGCAATAGCACCGCCGGAACCTCCTTCGCCGATAATAATTGAAATCAGCGGTGTTTTAACCTTTAAACATTTTTCAATAGATGTAGCAATTGCCTCCGCCTGACCGCGTGCTTCTGCATCCACCCCCGGATAAGCTCCCGCTGTATCCACAAAACAAATAATCGGCAGATGAAATCTATCCGCCAAATCCATCATTCGTTGTGCTTTGCGATACCCTTCCGGCTTGGCCATACCGAAATTATATTTAATACGGCTTTCAACATCATTACCTTTTTCCTGACCGATAATAACAACAGGTGTCCCGTCTAATTTTCCCAAACCGCAAACCATTGCCTCATCATCAGCAAAACGTCTGTCACCGGCCAAAAGGGTAAAATCTTCAATAAACGCATTAATATAATCAAGACAATGCGGTCTTAGCGGATGACGCGCAATTTGCGCCTTTTGCCAAGCCGTCAAACTCATATACGTGCGATTTATGTATTGGCTGAGTTTTCTCTCCAACCGCCTTGTTTCGCGCGTAATATCCATATCTTCATCTTTTGCCAAAAGCTTCAGGTGTTCAATTTTTTCTTCAATTTCTAAAATATCTTTTTCAAAATCAAGCACAACCGGTGTAGAAGTGTCACTCATTTTTTATCCTTTTAAAAATTAAACATTTTTCCCCTTATAACACAAAATTAAAAAAAATCATCTTATTTTTTTCATCTATACCTCATCTCACCGAAAAAATGCTAAATAAAACAGTAAAAACAAGCGGATTTTCTCCATTTTTTATTTGCAAAATATGAGGATGACCTTAAAATGACAGTAAAATTTAATCAGGAGCATAAAATTGTTAAACATTTCTTTTTTCATTGCAGCATTTTCAAGCATTGTTTGGGTAATATATTGCTTTAGATTTTTAAGTTTTGCCGCACTTTCTCAAGCCGGCGGCAGTGACATCTTGTACCATAATATATTTACCCTGCTGTTCCCGATAGCGGTTATTTGGGGAATTTTTGCCTTAATTAAATCATATTTTGCCGAAAAGAGAAATTCTTATTACTTCTACCATTTGTTAGACCAGATTAAAAGAAACACGGAAACTTTATCTGATGTCGGGAAAACTTTGTCCTCAACCGAAACAAACATCAAAAACGGTTTTGTTTTGCAGCAATTTGATATGCTTCTTTCCGATATCAATGAAATTTTATCCGATATAATTAAACGCAGCAATTCCGTTTCCAGCGCACAAATAGAACATTTATGGGAGCGTACCGCCGGTGGTGAAAGATGGATAATGGCAAAAACCTTTATTGAAATTAACAATTACCAGCCATATTTTTCAGAACACTTGCAAGAAAAAGCTCTCAAGGACTCTCTTCTTAAGGGAAACATTTTAGAGTTTTACACGCGTTACAAAACAATTCGCCATTTATTGAATAGTGAAGAAAGTCAAAAAATCTTTTCTAACATGATAGAATATGGCGCTTTGGGAAAAGTTTTTGAAATTTTAACACCGATTGCCGAAATTTTATCTCAAAACAAACCGATAACCCAATCTCAAACCAGACCGGAACCGATTATCATCAAAAATCAACCGACAGATAATGAAGAAACATCTCAATTTCCTTCATTTTTAAGCCAAGAGGATAATACACCGCACTTTGAACAAAAAGAAGAACCCGTTTTAACTAAAGCCGCGCCGGAAGAAATTGAGGCCGGGTTAAAGGCTATTCGCGAGGAATTGTACGCCTCCTCAGAAAACAAAGAGAAAGAACCGGTTATGTCTAATTTTACGCAAACGCAACTGGCTTTACGCAGTATAAAAAATTCTAAAGAAGAAAAAGTTGTAAAAAATGAAAGAAAAGCACCGGTTATATCTTTAGATGAACTTGAACAGGAAATAAATTCTTCTCCCGATAATAACTATGATGAATATGCCTATCCGTTCGGAGCATGGTTAAATGATAAGAAAAACAGTTAGCTTTTTTGTGGCGCTATGCTCAATAGTTGTATTTTCTTCTGAAGCATCAGCATCTCCGAATATTGAAATAAAAAATTACATATCCGTTGGCGACACCCCAAAATATACAGAAAAATTTACTCATTTGGAGTACGTTAACCCTAACGCCCCCAAAAAAGGGCGCATAACACTACCGGCATACGGAACTTTTGATAACTTTAACCCTTACATTTTCAAAGGCACGGCTTCACCTGAAGTTGTTTCATTAACTTTGGATAGTCTTGGTTTTTCTCCGGCTGATGATACCGAAACAGCTTATCCTTTAATTGCCGAAAAATTTGAAATACCGGAAGATAAAAGTTTTATCGGCTTTTTTATTAACCCCAAAGCACGTTTCAGTAACAACACTCCTGTCACGGCAGATGATGTCATCTTTAGCTTTAATTCGCTGATAACAAAAGGCTCACCGATATATAAATTCTATTACAGTGACGTTGATAAGGTAAAAAAAATATCTGAACACCATGTTCGTTTTTACTTTAAGCCCAACACTAAAAATCGTGAATTACCCCTTATCTTAACATCTCTAAAAATCTTTTCTGCCAAAGATTTCAAAAACAAAGAATATGACAAACCGAGTCTTATTCCACCGTTAGGAAGCGGCCCGTACATTGTCAAAGATTTTGAAGCCGGCAGATACATAACACTTGCGCGCAATCCGAATTACTGGGCAAAAGACCTGCCAACTCGCAAAGGTTACTACAACTTTGATGAAGTTAAATATGATTACTACCAAGATACAACTGTAACCTTACAAGCCTTATTTGCCGGAAACATTGATGTTCGTACCGAATATATCGCAAAATCATGGGCAACCGGCTACAATAATGACCTCATAAGACAGGGTAAAATAAAAAAACAAGCTGTGGAACATAACTGCCCGGCAGCCGAACAATTTTTTGCCTTTAATACTCGTAAAGAAAAATTCAGAAATGCCAAAGTCCGTCAGGCCATCAGCTTTGCTTTTAATTTTCCATGGGCAAATAAAAACCTGTTTTACAACCAATATAAACGTTTATACAGCTTTTTTGCTAATACACGCTTTGCCGCCCATGGTAAACCGGAAGATTTGGAATTAGTCGTTCTTTCCGAATTAAAAAATAAAATCCCGGATGAAATATTGATAACACCAATAGAAGAAATTTTCCGTAATGACAAGCTTTCCGACAGAGAAAACTTAAAATTAGCCGTAAAACTCCTAAACGAAGCCGGATATGACTTTGTAAACGAACAAATGTGCAATAAAAAAACCGGAGAACCGCTGGAACTGGAAATTGTTATCAACGCCGCAAACGGCAATACCTTCACTCGTGTTTTGCTTCCCTTTATTGAAAATTTAAGAAAAATCGGCATAAAAGCAACCACCAGAATTTTGGAAGTAAACACCTATAAAAATAAATTGGATAAATTTGATTTTGATATGGTTGTCGCCGGTTTTAACGGAACATCAATGCCCGGCTCCGAACAACGTGATCTTTGGGGAAGTCTTTCGGCAGATGTAGATGGCAGCAACAACATTATCGGCATTAAAAACCCTGTCGTAGATGAATTGATACAAAAGCTCATAGAAACCGAAGAAAACGAGCTTTATTCAGCTTATGTCAAAGCTCTTGACCGAGTTTTACTGTTTAACCACTACGTTATTTTTAATTGGTACACAGATACAGACAGAATTGCTTACTGGGATAAATTTTCCTTTCCCGAAAACAATTTAGATACCGGTGTTAATATTTTTACTTGGTGGATGAAAGATTAAGACCATGCGCAATTATATCATCAAAAGACTACTGCTCATCCCTGTTACGCTATTTGGCATATTGTTAATAAATTTTGCCGTTATCCAACTTGCCCCCGGCGGTCCTGTGGAGTATATGTTAGCGCAATATAAAGGTATGGATACTTCTGCCACCGGCAACATAAATTCCGGCTCCCCAAATGTTAATGCTGAAAAATATAAAGGCTCAAAAGGTGTGCCGGAAGATTTGGTCAAAGAGTTGGAAAAGCAGTTCGGTTTTGATAAGCCTGTCCACGAACGTTTTATTAAGATGATAAAAGATTATCTCTCTTTTGATTTCGGCAAAAGTTACTATAAAGACAAAACCGTACTAGAGCTTATCAAAGAACGCTTACCTGTTTCCATTTCCCTAGGTCTATGGTCAACCCTTATTATCTACCTCATAGCCATACCTTTAGGCATAAAAAAAGCACGACGTGACGGAGAAGAATATGATGTCGTTACCTCAACCGTTATTTTCATCGGCTCGGCAATTCCGGTATTTTTATTTGCCGTACTTTTAATCGTATTGTTTGCCGGCGGCACCTATTTACAAATATTCCCCCTAAAAGGGCTAACATCAGACGGGTGGGAAACCTTTTCTTTATGGCACAAAATAGCCGACTATTTCTGGCATATTACCCTGCCTGTAACCTGTATTGTTATCGGCGGTATTGCCTCTTTAACCATGTTAACCAAAAATTCTTTTATGGATGAGTTAAGCAAGCAATACGTTTTAACCGCCCGTGCCAAAGGTTTATCGGAAAAGCGCATTTTATACCACCATGTCTTTAGAAACGCTATGATGATAATTATTGCCGGCCTCCCCGGATTATTGATGAAAATTCTCTTTACCGGCTCTTTGTTTATAGAAATTATCTTTAGCTTAAACGGCATGGGACTATTAGGCTACGAAGCCATCATGACCAGAGATTATCCTGTTGTCTTTGGCACACTATACATCTTCGCCCTATTAGGATTAATTTTAAAGCTTATCAGTGATCTAACCTATTCTTGGGTAGATCCGCGCGTTAACTTTAAAAAGATATAATTTATCTTAAAACCTTTCGCATGGAAACATCAATAACCTTATACCCTAAACGCTCGTAAAGCTTTATCGCTTTTTGATTAAAATTAAATACACTCAAATCCAAAGCTTCACCGCCCTGCTCAAGCACATATTGCTCGGCAAATTTTAATAAAGCTGTACCGATTCCATTGTTACGATATTTTTCATCTACACCGAGATTAAGCATACAACCCAGCTTAGAAAATTGTAGCCCCTTGCTTGCTCGATGTATCATCTCTAAAAACAAGAAACCGCAAATTTTTTCATCACATACCGCCTTAAAAACTGTTATGCGTTCGTCCTTAAACAATTCAATAATATTATCTTTTTCTTCGTCTTTAGATATCGGCTTAAAATAGTCCGGTAATGCCGTATCATGCATTTCTGCAACCTGATGAGATATGTTGACAATATCCTCAATATCTTTTTCTTCAGCAATAGAAATTTTGACATCCTTCACCATTTAAACCTCCAAAATAACACTTACAATATCATCAACCCTTTTAATTTCTTTTTCAATATGAGATGAAAAGAATTTTGCCAACTCAAAATAAAATTCACCAAAGTTCTTGAATTTATCCCGACAATACCGATACTTATTCAGATAACCAACCAATTCAGGCATCAGATAAAATCCGCGCCCGATATTATCCATAATATCATTTCTGATATCTTGTTTTGTAAAATTGTTCTCCTGCATATAAACATTTGCTACCGCGCGCACAATATATTCGTTTAGCAAAACCCGCCAATCATCATACCCTTGTTGCCTCATTGCCCATTTTGAAAAGGATAAAATTTTATCGGCACATGGTTGCAAAATTTCCTGTCTTTTATCTGAACCACATAAAAACGGATCAATGTAAATATGGCAAAATGCACGAATAATCGTTAATATATCGCCGACAAATTCTGATACAATAACATCTTTTTTAGAAGATATAACAAGCCGATTCAAAATAGACGACACAATAACCGAAAAATCCTCTTGTTCATTATTTCCGAAAAAAAACTTAAACCAATCCTCATTAAAAGAACTAAGCAAATTTTCCCATTGCGCTTTTGCTTCACCATAAAAACCGGACATCTGCTTAAAAAATTTATGAAAAGATGAAACCTTATAAAAATCTGCCAACAAAACTAAAATCTCATCAGATTTTCTTAAACAAATACTTTCCTTTCTTAAAACAAATTTACCTCGTTTGTATTCCAGCAACGAACTTAAAGAAACCAATGTATTTATATTTTCTCCACAAAGGTGTTTTACTGCTTTAACAGCCGGATGTTTTTTGTAGGAAGAAAAATATTCATTTATCTCTTTATTTTTGCACTTATAAGAAACGCAGCCGCTTAGATCGGCAATAATTCCAACCAGTTCAACATATTCATTTATTTCTACGGCTATTGCCATACTTCACCTTCCATTGCGAAAAATTTTAAGCACTGTATTTAAAAAGTCAATGACTATACAAAAAATCGTCATTTTTTAATTTAGAGGGAGAAAATAATTCTCCCCCTAAATTTTGCCACGTTTATTTCCTCAATTCGTTAATTAAACGTTGAGGGTTAACGATTGTGCCGATTCCTTTCTTAAAATCACCGGTTTCAATCCCCAAACGAAAATATTCTTCCGCTGTCAAATCCGGTTTAACACTCTTAGCTAAAAGATAAAGACCAACCATATACGCCGCAAAAAATGGTCCATTCTTAGCATTAAACGCATATTCATTCATTTTAACAGCTAAAGCCAAAGTCCAACCGCCTCCCGGAAAACAAAGAGAATTTCTAAATAATTCTTCTTGTTTAAGCGGAATTCTATTTAATACTGACTGTTCATCAAGAACGTAGTCATCAGGATTATCCACATTACCGCCAAATTTACAACATATACGTTCTTCTCGCCACATACCATGTTCTTTAAATTGTGCAGGACCAATCCGACACCAAATGCCAAGTTTAGTTGCTTCTTGTGCCGCTTGAATAGTATCTATATAGCCATCTTCACTACTAAAACCTTCAAAAGAAAGCCCTTTAACAATCAAAATGGCATCTATTCCTTTTTTACCTTCAGCAATAAATTTCTTATGTAGTTCACAAACTTTTCTGATGGCTTCTGCAAAATAAACCTGTGTCCGATTAGTATTATCAACCGCGTAATAATATAAATTTGCTTTTGATGCCACACCGCAAGTACTACCAACAAGCGCAGAAACCAGGGATGCCCCTGTGCCACCACCATAATTTTCAGGGTCAATATGAATTTCCTCATAGCCTTTAAGCTGGTTGTGATATTCTAAGTGATCAAACAATCTGAATGAATCAATAACGGCAACATTTCTACCTCTGCCATCAATCCCTTGTTTATGTAATTGACGAATACCCAGCCCGGGATTTTTACGATATTCCAAAAATTCTTTAGGTTCAAACCCGTTCGGTAGCTTAACTCTATCTTCCGGCCACTTTGTATCTTCCGCATACCGTACATTCAATATATCCAGTTTAGATAAGTCATAATTTGATACATCTACATGCTCAAAGGTAAGTTCTTTATACCCTTGTTCATTTGTAAATGTACTCATATCAATCCGATAATCTTCCGGTTTATGTAATTTATACTCGCCCTTTTCATAGCCGGTAACAATTTTGCCGCCATGCCATAATTTAAACGGTGAAACAAATGTTTGATTCTTTGCTTTAATCAAAGCTTCTGCTAATCGCCAATCCGGAGCCTTGGATAATTCATCCCAATCATTAAAACCGTATTCTTTTGCAACAATATGCTGCATATTCATTAAAGACAAATCTTTTTTATCGCCAAATACAGCTCTACATCTGGCAACAGCTTTTTCATCATTACTACGGAAATTTTTTAATAAAGATTTTGCTTCCACGCGGAAGACTTCAATATATTCTTGCATGACAAATTCCTTTCTAACAACCTATCCGTTCGCCTGTCCGATTAGCTTGATAAGTTATTAAAAGAAATCTATGTAAAAAAACTTTTAACGGCAATGAACACTTTGGCGGACATTCCGGGCGCTTGCCTCACCCACAACAATTTTATACACAAAAAATAACTTTTTGTCAACTATTGTTTCATATAAAAAAATAGCACCGAATTATTATGATTCGGCGCCACTCTAAAAATGCTCAAATATTACAAATCTGCTATAACATCAATGCTGATAATCTCATCCGGCTGATAAACCATACCGTTAAAACCACCGCCCTTTTTGATATTGTCAACAAATTCCATGCCGGAAACAACTTGTCCCCAAACCGTATATTGACCGTCTAAGTGCGGGCAGTCTGCATAGCAAATAAAAAACTGACTATCAGCAGAATCCGGATTCATCGCACGCGCCATAGAAACAATACCGCGTTTATGTGGAATTTTATTAAACTCGGCTTTAAGCTTTTTACCGCTACCTCCTGTACCGTTACCTAAAGGACAACCGGTCTGTGCCATAAAACCCTCTATTACACGATGAAATTTAAGACCGTTATAAAACCCTTGACGCACAAGCTCTTTAATCCGTGCCACATGGTTAGGTGCAACATCCGGAAACATCTCTATCACAACTTCACCGTCTTTAAGTTTCATAACCAATGCATTTTCTGCATCTTTTACATTATATGAATGTTTCATCTTTTTTCCTCTGGTTTCGCTAACGCCGATTTTTTTCTTTTCTTCAACGGCAATATTCTTTGTCTCGCTTTTATTTAAACTCTTTGTTTCGGTTCTTCCCAATACTTTTGACATGATTAAACTCCTCAAAAATAACTATCTGAAATTTATTTAGGAATTATTTTTCAGTTATTCAAGACATAGTCAACACGTTCCTCAGCCGTTAACCCTGTCGGAAACTTTTCATCAATTTCTTTTAGTCTGGTTTTAAGCCCTTTACCGTTTGCAATTTGAATAGCAAGCCCCGGACGAGCATTTACTTCCAACATCATCGGCCCGCGATTTTTATCTAACACAATATCCGCACCCAAATAACCAAGTCCGGTCATATCGTATGCCAATGCACCGATAAGCAAATGCTCACGCCAGAACGGCACCTTCAAATCCATCAAATTAGCGCCGGTATCCGGATGAATAGTCACCGGTTTATCATGCAAAACCGCACGCAAAGTCTTACCTGTTTTCACATCTAACCCGACACCGACACCGCCTTGATGTAAATTAGCTTTTCCATCAGATTCTTTTGTTGCCAATCGCATCATCACCATCGCCGGAAAACCTTTATATACAATTACACGTACATCAGGAATACCATGATAGCTGAAATCCTTAAATACATCACTGAAATTAACCGTTTCCTCTATAAGTGCAACATCATACCGTCCACCCAAAGAAAACAAACCGCTCAGCGTGTTGGAAACGTGCTGATAAACTTCCTTAAAAGTTAAAACCTCTCCGGAAGCACTATAAAACTTTTCACCATCAAAATCTTTAATAACAAGCACACCTTTACCACCGCTGCCATGCGCCGGTTTAATCACGAAAGTTTTATACCCCTTAACAATATCCACCAGATTTTTAACTTCATATTGGTGTTCAATAATGCCTATCATTTTCGGTGTACTGATATTGATATCGTTAGCCAGTTTTTTAGTCTTAACTTTATCATCAACCAACGTATAAAGAGAGCGGTCATTATATTTGGCAATAACCGAGTAATTGCGGTCATTCATTCCTAACACACCGTTTTCTCTTAATTTACGAGCTGTTTCTATCCATTTAAACATATTATTTACCCTTTGTTGCAAGCGAAGCAAAACGTGTGATTTCGGTTAATCTGTAACCGGTATATGTACCAAGCAACATAACAATAAATAAAATCACAATATTAAGCTCATTAAAGGCAAACATTACATGGCGAACGGTTTCGTTATTGATAACAAAGTAGGTAACAACCGCTGTCAACAATGTGTTAAATATTTCCTTTAAGGTGTTTCTTGCTCCTTCTTCTTCCCAAGTGATAGATGCACGCTCAATAATCCATGCCGTAATAATAATCGGGAAGAAAATTGCTGAGCTGACAAGACTTGAATCTATACGATACCCGATAATCGTCAGCAGTTGAATTAACAAAATAACAAAAATAACCACAAAAGAAATTCTCGGAACCAATAGTAAATTGAGCTTAGCCACCACAGCACGCATAACCAGACCTAAGAAAATCATAATAGAAAAACAGATTAACCCGGGAATAAAACCAGTTTTAACCAGAGACATTGCGAGCAACATCGGTGTAAACGTACCCATAGTGGAAACACCGATAACATTACGTAAAATAACAACAACTAAAATAGCTAACGGGAAAATCATCAACCATTTCAAAGTATTTTGTTCCAAAAGTGGCAATGTATAAATGGAATATTCGTATTCTGAAAATTTATCATTAGCTTTTGCCCTATGCTCTGCCATTTTCATCGGAGTCGCTACTGATTTTAAGACCGAAAACATAACTTTGGAATCTTCACCGCCGCGCACATCTAACAAAGAAACCCCGCCGCGCTGGAAAACAATCCACTTATCCGGTAGCCCGATATTTCCGGTATTCAAATCATAAAGTTTCCATGAATTATCCAAATATGCTTCAAGCATAATATCCGGTCTTTCGGTTTTTTTACCCTCTTCAAGTTTAACTGCGCGGGCAATACGTGCCGGAATACGCTTATATGCTAAAATCTGAATTATCTTTTCCGCAAAAGCTTTTGATGTATGTTTCAAAGGCAAAACCAAACTCATAGACGGGTTTGTCATCTCCTGATTAACTGTTTTAATCACCTTTTGAACCTTGTTGCCTTCTTCTTGCGCCCGAGCCAATTCCCAAATTTGTTTCATTTGTTGCTGTTCTTCTTCAGAAAGTATCGGTCGCTCTACTTTTTGCGGTTTCTGCAAATTGATTTGTGTGTTTTTAACATCCTCATAAATATTCAAGCGATAATATAAACTCTGCTTGCCATGCTTATTTTTACCATCAAAAATAACTCTGTTATTTTTTTCATCTTTTGAAATATTATACCCGTTGGCAATAATATCTTCACTAAGTATGTCAAAATTTTCATTACCGTCAGGAACACTTAATGCAACACGAATATTTTTACTGGTCGGTTCAAAAGTTACTTTTGCGTCAATCCGCCACACGTCCGTAACAGTTTTAGGTGTTAAAGAAAACCCCCAATATTTAATCTTATAATAAATACTGTATGCTGCATAAACAACAGACAAAACCAAAAGATAACTTAAAACTTTTCTAACTGAAAACAAACGCGTTAATTTCATAACAGTCCTCACAATTTACTAGTTCAAAGTATAAGATGTAGATGTATCAACAATAAAACGTCCGGTCAAAATATTCCGACCGACTAAACCCTGATAATCAAAACTTGAGCGATCCGCTATTGTAAACAGAGCCTTAAAGGTTTCCCCACCCATTTTAACATCCATTTTAACGGATTTGCGATGCTCATCTTCGCCGATACGACGCACCTTATAGGAAGTTTCTATTTTCTTTTGAAAAACGTGTTTTTCACCGGTTTTTCTGTTTTTAAGTTCAAATTCAACCCATTTTTCACCATCACGTTCAAAAAACTCAACATCATCACAATCCAAAGAAGAAATTGTTGCACCGGTGTCTATTCTTGCAAAAAACGGAGATTTCATCGGTAAGAAATAAATCGGCTCCACTTCACCGATAATAGGCAAGTGAGCCTTTTCAACAACAACCTTTTGTTCGGTTGTTGTATTATGCACCACCGCCGGCACAATAACCTGCTTAGATTGACAAGCCGAAACCATTAACAAAATAACCAATAAAACCAATTTGCGCATTATTTGCATTCCTTCCTAAATTAAAATTTAATTGATTATCAACATTTTTTAGAGAAGAAACAGCATTAAAAACAACTAATGCACAACCAAAATCACTGTATTTAAACGTAAGGGATTTAAACGCTGTATTTAAACAGCGTATTTAAAGATAGATGCACTGTATTTAAACTAGAACATCACCGTTGCACGCAAGCTTGTGGCAAAGCCATAATCGGATTTTTGATTAAGTGCAGGGTTAATATACATTTGAATATCCGGTGTTATTGTCAGCATATTTCCGATACCCCACGCCCAATAAGCCTCTATAATTTGCTCTGATTTATGGGAAAGCTTTTCACCGACAGCCTCCTCATCTATCTTATTGTAGGCATATGCCAAACCGATTTGGTCTAAGCTGTTTCTATTCAGCGGATTATTATAGACGCCACCCAAAACCCATGATTGTCGCACTTCTTCCACACTACCGCTTGTTTCGTTAAGGCGCGCAAAAATACTCCATTTATCTCCGATATTTTGCGACAAATTAAGCGACCACCCGTTTGTTGTTTCCGGCTGTTCATGCACTGCCGGCTGATTATATACAAGAACGGAAAGCTCCGCTTCACCCAGCCCCTTAATCATCGGTGTATAAGCGGCATAACCAAACGTCGTATAGTGATTTTCATCTAAATGATTAAACTTTACACTGGTTGCATCAATATTTGTACCGTCTTGCCCGCCAAAAGCAAAAGTCCAGTCTTCATTAGGTGTTATTTGTGCATATAACCCCAATCCGGCCTGTGTATATGAAGCTGATGCATTTTGCGCCAAAGCATCATTTAAGAAATTAACCTGTTGGTTAGCATCATATTCCGTGCCATCAAAATTATATATCGGAAATTGTCCGGCACCGATAGTCAACCAATTCCATTTCCCGCTCGGCTGATAAGTAAAATATAACTCATTAAATTCATTTTGCTTATCAGGATAATCGTTTATCGGCGTAACCATACCGGAATTATCACCGATATCAGATGCATTATGACCACCGTAGCGAATAATCGTATAAGCAAAATTTAATATACCGGTACCATATTTATTATCAAACGTCGTCCATGAAAAAGAAGGATAAATATATGCCTGAACAGCATTGTTTTCGCCGTTTGGACTTGTTCTTTGCTCTAAAAGAGAAACATCAACACTATAATCAAAACCGTATTTTTTATTAAGCTCATTCTTAAAGTCTTGATACATTGTATTTAAATCTTGTGCCTGTGCCTGATTAAACGTAATTAAAGCTCCTAAAACTAACATTGCCTTACTGATATTACTCATTTATCCCCCTTTTGGTTATGTTAAAAACGATATAGATATAACCATTAAGACTATGAAAAAAAGGGGTATTAACAAAAAAACTCTTGAAGAGATTATTGATTGTATCTAAAATCAACCAAAAAGAGGGTAAGATGATAGCAAAATTAAAAGGTATAATAGATAATATTGGCGAAGACTGTTGTATCATAGACGTCAACGGTGTCGGTTATTTGGTAAATATGTCTTCGCGTTCATTGTCCAAATTAAAACAAGGCGAATACGCTAATTTGTTAATTGAAACAATTATCAAAGAAGACAGCATTACCCTTTTCGGATTTCAGTCACCATGGGAAAAAGAGTGGTTTAATACCTTAACCAAAATTCAAGGTGTCGGCGGAAAAGTTTGCTTAAGCATTTTAAGCGTTTTGTCTCCGGCGCAACTATCCCAAGCTGTTGCAGCCCAAGATAAAAGTTCCTTCTTGCGCGCCGCCGGTGTCGGTCCGAAATTGGCCGCTCGTTTGGTGACGGAATTAAAGGATAAAATTGTAACCATACCGGTAGAATATATGAGCGGAGCAGATTTAAACAGCGTTGTAGATTCTGATGAAACTCCCTCTGCAAAAATAAAATCCAAAACCCAAGCGGTTGCACCGGAAGAAGAAACTGATGCCACCTATACCAAAACGGAAGATGTCACATCAGCTTTAACCAACCTCGGCTACCAAAAAATTGATGCTTACAGAGTTGCCTCCGAGGTCTGCCTGAAAAATCCGACGGCAGATTTAGGCACACTTATTCGCTTGGCTCTAAAAGAATTTAATCAATAGGAGAAATAAATGTCCGAAAACAATGAAAGAATATTGAGCGCACAAAAACTTTCAACGGATGATGTCAATTCTCCTGTTGCCATAAATTTGCGTCCTTCAACCTTAGACGAATTTGTCGGACAGGATAAAGTTTGCCAAAACTTAAAAGTATTTATAGAATCTGCTAAAAGCAGAGGTGAAGTTTTAGACCATGTTTTGCTTTACGGCCCTCCGGGACTTGGCAAAACCACTTTATCAAACATTATCTCAAAAGAATTAGGTGTCGGTTTTAAAGCAACTTCTGCCCCGATGATAACACGCTCCGGTGATCTGGCCGCCATACTGACCAACTTGGAAGCACGTGACGTTTTATTTATTGATGAAATCCATCGCCTAAATCCGGCAATTGAAGAAGTTTTATATTCAGCTATGGAAGACTTTCAACTGGATATCATTATCGGCGAAGGACCTTCCGCCCGTTCCGTTAAAATAGATTTACAACCTTTTACTCTCGTTGGTGCAACAACGCGTTCCGGTTTGGTTTCCACTCCGTTAAGAGAGCGCTTCGGCATACCGCTCAGAATGGATTTTTATAACCACGAAGATTTACAGAAAATTGTTTTACGCGGTGCTAAACTCTTAAATATGCCGATTTCAAACGACGGCGCCATGGAAATTGCCAAACGATCCCGCGGCACTCCGCGTATTGCCGGCAGATTATTAAAACGTGTACGCGATTTTGGTGCCGTTGCCGGTAATGTAGAAATAGATTCAGCTATTGCCGATAAAGCATTAAGACTTTTAGATGTTGATTCATATGGTTTAGATGAGTTTGACAGACGTTATCTTAACTGTATTGCCAAAAACTATGGTGGCGGTCCGGTTGGTGCGGATACATTGGCGGCCGCTTTATCAGAAGAACGTGATACCATTGAAGAGGTTATAGAACCGTATTTGTTAAAACTCGGATTTTTACAACGTACCCCGCGCGGACGTATGTTATCCGAACAAGGGTGCAAATATCTGGGCGTTAAGAAATTTAAGACCGATAACTCACAATTCAGTTTTATGGATGATTTAGGATTTTAAGCATGGCATACGAAACACCGACAATTCAAGGTCAATTATTTGAAGATAAAACTTTTTCCTTCCCTATCCGTGTCTATTACGAGGACACCGACGCCGGCGGGATTGTTTATTACGCAAATTACCTAAAATTTGCCGAACGCGCTCGTACCGAATATTTAAGACATTTCGGTTTAGACCAGATTTCCATGCTTAAAGAAAAAGGTATCGGCTTTGTAGTCAGAGAATGCCATATTAGCTATAAATCTCCGGCAAAACTTGATGATGCCTTAAACATTACCTGCAAAGCAACGGAACTTAAAAGCGTATCCTTAAAGATGGAACAAAAGCTTTATCGTGGTGACACGGTTTTGGCGGAAATAGAAATCACGCTCGTCTTTTTGAGCCTTGCCACCATGCGCCCAACAAAAATACCCGATGAAATAGCTGATTTATTGAGATAAACCGGATAAAAATTTTACAAAATAACAACGGCTACTATCCATATTTAAGGTGGAAAATTTGCAAAATAACAGCAAATGTCCTGCTCCTTAGAGGTGGAAATTTTTGAGTGGATAGACATAAGGACCCAACGTACTAAGTATTTTTTGCAAAATAACAGCAAATGTCCTGCCCTAAAGCGCAGTTTACAGAGCAGTAAATGAGCATTTAGGGACAGGCCTCCATTTGCTAGTTAGTTTACAAAAAAAGACCCTTTAATTATTCTTCTTTGTGGAGATAAACCGATATACTGATTGATGCAATCACAATCGCCGGCGCCCATACTGCAAACCAAACCGGTATATATGAATTTATACCGAAAGCAGATATAACTTGAGAGGCAAAATACACCGTAAAACCGGTCGCAATGCCAAAAATTATCATCCACAATACACCGCCCTGCCGTTGGTTTGGTTTAAGTGAAAACAGACCTGCCACCAAAACCATCGCCATTAACAAAAACGGTAAAACAATTAAGCTCATATATCGCATTTTATAACGCACAACCGAAAAACCTGAAGACTCATAAAAATCTATCGTATTAGGCAAATTCCAAAAAGATATCGCTTCCGGATCAATAAAATTATCTTTTATGCGCTGAACATTTATCTCTGTCGGATAACTGAAACTGTTAAGTATCTCGGCCTTTTGCCCCGGCTTATAAATGTGAACATCTTTTAAATTAAGATTACCGTCCTCTAAAGTTGCAACAAAAGCTTCTATTCTCCGTTTAACCTGTGTTTGAGAATCAACCTCTATAATGCTGATATCATTTAGCCATAAAACTTTATCTTTTAGGTTCAACCCTCCGGCGTTAATAATAGATATTGTTCCTTCATCTTTACTTTCACGAATCCACAATCCCTTATTTGAGAACAAAAAAGCATTAGGATTATTGGTAGATAGCCGGTACGCAAGTGTTTCTTTTAATTCAAATAAACGCGCAGATACAGGATTCATCACTGTTACCCAAAATGCCCCTATAGCAAAAACAGCTAGCAATACCGGAACCAAAACACCCCAAATAGAAACACCGGCAGCCCGAATTATCACAAACTCATTTGTTTTGCTTATTTTCCAAAACATTATCATTGAAGAAACCATAACCACAAAAGGTATAACCTTATCAACGGTTTCCGGGAGTTTGGCAATAACATATTCCACTAAAAAACCTACTGAAACTTCTGCTCTTCCTGAAGTACGGCGCAAGATTTCTATCATATCAAACAGCATAATAACTGCAGAAATCATCAACAGCACATAGAAAAAATTTAATATCGTCTGCTTAAACAAATAAGAACCTAAAATTGAATTCGGTTTCATCATTTCACTAAATCCTAAAAATTCCCGGTTGATAAATATCTTTCTGCACTATCCGGCAATATAACAACTATTCTTTTATTCAAAAATTCTTTCCTCTTTGCCAAATCAACAGCGCCAGCAACCGCCGCACCTGCTGAAATACCGATAGACAAACCTTCCGTTTTAGCAACCAGTTTTGCCATTTCAATAGCGACATCATCTTCTATTTTAATAATTTCGTCAACAAGAGTTTTATCAAAAAATGGAGGAACAAAACCGGCACCTATACCTTGTATTTTATGCTTGCCTTTATCTTCTCCGCTTAAAACCGCACTGCTTTTTGGCTCAACCGCCGCTACGAATAAGTCTTGATTATATGTTCTTAAAACAGATGACACACCGGTAATTGTTCCCGAAGTACCGACACCGGCAACAATTACATCAAATTCACCGCCTGTGTCTTCCAAAATTTCCATTGCTGTTCCCATTTTATGCGCATTGGGATTTGCCTCGTTTTGAAACTGGCTTAAAATAATAACATTTTTATCACGCGCCTTTAATAGTTCTGCCTTATGAATAGCTCCCATCATACCGTCTTCTGCCGGTGTTAAAATAACCTCTGCACCGAAATGTCTGATAAGTTTTATTCTTTCCTGCGACATATTTTCCGGCATAACAATAATCAATTTATAACCCCTCGCCGCACAAATTCCCGCCAGACCAATACCCGTATTTCCAGATGTTGCCTCCACAAAAACTGTATCTTTTGTGATTCCTTTCTTTTCTTGTGCTTCAATCATTGCCAAGGCAACTCTGTCTTTTACGGAAAAAAGAGGATTATACATTTCGCATTTGGCAATTATTTCTGCTTTTAATCTTAACTTCGTTGTTAAATTACCGAGCCTTAGTAATGGCGTGTGCCCAACCATTTCCGTAAGAGAATTATAAATTTTAACCATCTTATTTATCTTCCGTAACTTCTTTTATCAAATTTTCCAGATTTGCAATTTTCAGACTTTCGCATCTTGTTGCAAAGATAATCGCCAAAACTTCCGAAATTGCTCTATCCAAATCATCATTAACGACGATATAATCATAATAGCGGCTTTCGTTAACACGTTTTTCGGCCATACTCATCCGTTTTTCTATGATTTCCATGGTATCTGTGCCACGATTAACCAATCTCTCTCTTAGAATTTTCAAAGAAGGCGGCATTAAAAAAATCGTTTTAATCTTACTATTAGCAAGCTTTCTAAGCTGTTGCACCCCCGGATAATCCAAATCAAGAAAAACATCTTTTCCCTGTGCTAAAAGTTTATCTACCGGCTCTCTGGGTGTACCGTATTTCGGACCGAAATCAGAATCAACATATTCATAAAGCGCATTATCTTTAACAAGTTCATTAAACTTTTCTTCTGTAATAAAGAAGTAATCCTTACCCTCAACTTCCCCCTCACGCATAGCTCTTGTTGTTACGGAAACAGAAAGTTCCACATTATCCAATTTTTTTAACACACCTTTGATAACCGAGCTTTTACCACCGCCTGACGGTGCTGAAAAAATAAACATTGTACCGTTTCTTTTTATCAAATTCTGAGTCATAATGAACCCCTTAAATGTTTGCGCTTTACAAATACTTTATCCTAATATATAACAAAAAACACATAAATAAAGCTTTTTTTAGGGGTTCTGGGATGATTATCAAAAATATTTTACTAACCGGCGCATCTTCGGGCATTGGCGAAGCTTTGGCAATTTACTACGCCAAGCAAAAAGAAACAGAAAATCTGTTTATCTGTGGCAGAAACGAAAAACGCTTAAACGAAGTTGTTGCCAAATGCAAAAAAGTCGGCTCAGCAAATATTCATCCGAAAATCATTGATGTAGCAAATAAAGATTCCATGAAAAACTGGATAAACGAAGCAGAAAAAACAGCGTATTTAAACCTTGTGTTTGCCAATGCCGGTGTTGCCACCTTAGAAGAAACACCGGATAACATTTACAACACATTTAACATAAATGTTATGGGGGTTTTAAACACCGTTACACCAGCCGTTGAAATTTATAAAAAGCGCCAAGACAAAGATAAGATTATTGCCATAACATCATCCATTGCCGGTTATCACGGTTTACCGACCTGCCCCTCGTACAGTGCAACAAAAGCATGCGTTAAAGCTTATGGTGAGGCTCTAAGAATAGAGCTTTTGCCCTACAACATCCAAGTCAACACCATCTGCCCCGGATTCGTTCGCTCAAGAATTACTGATAAAAACACCTGCCCCATGCCGTTTTTTATGGAGGCAGAACCGGCCGCTGAATTGATAGCCAAACGCATTGAAAAAAACGTCGGCCTAATTGCTTTTCCTTTCCCCATGCGTCTTGCTTCTTGGTTTATCAGCATATTGCCGAATTGCATAAGTGATTTCATCTACAAACGCTTGCCGCACAAAGTCTAGAAAAACCGCTGTTTTTCTAACTTTTTTCTTGACTTTTCCTATATTTTCTCTTAAATAACAGGCAATTCTTTATGCGGTGCGGCAAAAGAAGGCATATTAACCCGCACAAGTCCGCTCAAAATGAGGTCTGGCATTTTTTGAAAATATAAAAATAATGGCAAATACTGCAGAATTTAAAATCCCTGAAATGACCGAAAACTTTGAAGAATTGTTAAAAGAACAATTCGGTGACAAAGGTATTGTCGGTACAGTTATGAAGGGTACTGTTATTCGTGTAACTGATGATTTCGCAACTGTTGATGTTGGTTTAAAATCCGAAGGTCGTATTCCTTTGCGTGAATTCGGTAGAAATGACGAATTAAAGGTTGGCGACGTTGTAGAAGTTTTAGTTGACAGATACGAAGACAAAGACGGCAATATCGTATTATCACGTGAAAAAGCACGTCGTGAAGAAGTATGGCAAGATCTTGAAAAGATGATGAACAATAACGAACGCGTTAACGGTGTTATCTTCGGTCGTGTTAAAGGTGGCTTCACCGTTGATTTGAACGGCGCTATCGCTTTCTTGCCTGGTTCACAAATTGACATTCGCCCGATTAAAGACATTTCTCCTTTAATGGGTATTTCTCAACCGTTCCAAATCTTAAAGATGGACAAAGTTCGTGGCAACATTGTTGTTTCTCGTCGTGTCGTATTAGAAGAAACACGTTCTGCTGCTCGTGCTGAATTGATAGACACCATCAAAGAAGGTGCTGTATTAGAAGGTATCGTTAAAAACTTAACTGAATATGGTGCGTTCATTGACTTAGGTGGTGTTGACGGTTTGTTACACGTAACAGATATTTCTTGGAAGAGAATTAACCACCCTGCAGAAGTACTTTCTTTAGGTCAAACGGTTAAAGTACAAGTTATCAAATTCAATGAAGATACACAACGTATCAGCTTAGGCATGAAGCAATTAGAAAATGACCCGTGGCAAGCAGTTGCCGATAAGTACAAAGTTGGCGAAATTTACAAAGGTAAAGTTACCAACATTACTGACTACGGTGCATTTATTGAATTAGAAGACGGTATTGAAGGTTTAGTTCACGTATCAGAAATGAGCTGGACCAGAAAGAACGTTCATCCGGGTAAGATTGTTTCTACATCACAAGAAGTTGATGTTAAGGTTTTGGAAGTTGATGCAGACAAGCGTCGTATCAGCTTAGGTATCAAACAATGCACTCCAAATCCGTGGGCTGCTTACATTGAAGAACACCCGATGGGTTCCATCATTGAAGGTAAGATTAAGAACATCACCGAATTTGGTTTGTTCATTGGTCTTTCTGATGAAATTGACGGTATGATTCACTTGTCTGATATCTCTTGGGAAAAACCTGGTGAAGAAGCTGTTAAAGACTACACCAAGGGTCAAACCATCCAAGCCAAGATTATTGACGTAGATGTTGAAAAAGAGCGTATCAGCTTAGGTATTAAGCAAATGTCTGAAAACAACATTGCGATGACATTAGAATCTTTGAAGAAAGGTGACATTGTTAAAGCTGTTGTTACCGGCGCTGATGAAAAAGGCGTACAGGTAACTGTTCAAGGCATTGCCGCTACCATTAAGAAAACTGAACTTTCTAAAGATAGACGTGACCCGTTAAGCTATAACGAGGGCGAAATCTTAGAAGCCAAGTTAACTTCTGTTGATCGCAAGAACACCAAACTCGGTGTTTCTGTTAAAGCTTTTGAAGCCGAGGAAGAAAAGAAAGCATTAGAAGAATATTCTAATACTCAATCTGGTGGTTCTTCTTTGGGTGAAGCTTTGGGCGAAGCTTTGAAGAACAAGGAATAATCTTTATTCCTAAAACATCTTAAAAACTCCCTGTGCTAATCGGTACAGGGAGTTTTTTATAGTATTATTGTAAAAGTTTATATGTCGGGGGTGACGGTAACAAATACTAGTCATTTGAAATCGTCATACTCCCCTCTTCTTCCACCATTATCGGCTGAGCCATAGAGGAGTCGTTAGGAATTGGGGCAACTTCAACACCGGGGTCGCCGGGTAAAGGTTGCATATTATCAGGGATGGTTGAAGATGAAGCGGTATATGTTTCAATAATCAAGACACCGTTATTATCAGCAGGGTTATTTGCGGCATTATTTGCATCAGCAACAGCCTGTCCTATCATCATTGCCAAAGCGCCCAATGCCAAACAACCTAAAAGAAATCTACTCATTTTTACCTCCTTATTAAAATTACAGGAGATATATAATTATGATTAAGGCACTTTCAAGAGAGGACATAACCCGTTATTGTCACCCCTCCGAATCATTTAAACGTCATGCCATGAACGAGTGTAATGAACGAGGTCAGGCATCTTCAATATTGTAATTAGCAGTATATTACTCCCCCAGCCCCTCTACCAGTAGAGGGGTGAACAATAAGGAAGATACCTTATCATTCGGACTTCGCCGAATGAGGTATGACATTTATAATGCACACATTTAAAACCGTCACCCACCGAGTCGCAAAAAAGAAAAAAGGCACAAAAAAAGGTAGCGGGGATATGAATCCCTACTACCTGTCTTTTTGCCTAGTCCGCTTTTTCACGCTCTCGCGTTACTTGGTTCTGACGTAGTTGCCGTGCAGACCGATTGATACGCCTGCAGAAAGCTTAAAGGCATTGTGCCTTTCGTTCTCAGCATTCTGGTAAGTGTAAGCCTTCTGGCTCCATTCACCACGGGCGAAGATTGCCACACGGCTGTCTGGGAAGCGATAGCGCACCATAGCGCCAGCCACAGGAGCATAGTTTGAATGAGTTGACTTCATCATGTACTCATTCCCAAATTCATCACTAAACTCTCGGCTGTTAGTTTTCTGCCAAGTGGCTTCCAGACCTCCGTAAAGGGCGAGGGTAAAATTCTCCCTGCGACCGAGGTCAAACTTCAGTCCGCCGATAGCATGGCCTGCATATGATGTATAATTCGCGCCAGCATCTTCTGCAAGCTCGTACATCATATTACGCGTGATACTGCCACCAGCCGCTGCCCACCAGAAGGAATCCGACCAGTACTGGACTTCAAGAGTTCCACCGAACCCATTGCATCCCTCACTCAGTTGATAGTCGCCTTGTGCGGCGACATACCAGTGATTCTTGTCGTTGGCATGCTTGACGATACGGAGTGTGTCGTTGCCTGATGTAGCCTCGTACCACTGCGTATCGCGCTTACGACCGCTGGAAGTTGCCATCTCTTCAGCGAAGCGAGTCTCAACGCTTGCGTGCTTGAGGGCTTCCCACTGGGTCTCATCGCGAACCTCAACAGTTGTCTTTGCTCTGCCGATGATGTAGGCGGGTGCTTTACGAAGACCAGCTTTGTAGAAGAATTTATAACCGACATGATATACCGTATCTCCTACATTAACGGTCTGTCCTGCAACAACACTAGCCTCTGTTGCGATTGAGGTGTTCGGATTCTGGAAGGTCTGAACAAAGACCTTTGTGGTGTCACTGAGGATGGCTTTTGCCATTTCTTCCTCACTCATGTTACCACTCTCACTCTGTGCATTGGCGTTTAAACCAAATGCGAAGGCTACTGCGCAAGCAGCCAGTCTTACAATTTGCTTCATACTTGTAATTTTTATGATTTAACTTAATGTGAATTCATATAAAATGACAAGAATCTCCACACAGAATGTAAAGCCGAACCCCATACAAACGGACTAAACTTTCATAATTCTTAGAGATATCTATAACTTGTCATTATTAATATACCATTATTGAATTTATTTTTCAACTACTTTTTTGTTGATTCTGTCAAAATAACAAGGATTTGACTCGTTTTTTTAAACAAATGGACTTTAAACAGCCGTCGTCACCCCTCCGAATCATTTAAACGTCATGCCCTGAGCCGTGAAACGGCGAGGTCAGGCATCTTCAATATTGTAATTAGCAGCATTTACCCCTCCGGCTCCACACTAGCGGGGAGTGAACAACAAGAAAGATACCTTATCATTCGGACTTGCGCCGAATGAGGTATGACGTTTTTAAGAACAGTTGCACTCGTTCAGGGCATGACGTTCTCTGCCCCCTTGAAGGGGGAAGTGTCAACGCAGTTGACGAAGGGGGTGACAATAATAATGCACTATTACATCACCCCCCTAAAGTCCCCCCGTCAAGGGGGGGACAGAAGAAAGGAAAACGCCGTCAAGGGGCAGAAAAACCCGAGTCGCAAAAGGGCATAAAAAAAGGTAGAGGAGGATAAACCTCCAACTACCTGTTCTTTTGCTTAGTCCGTTGTGCATCTCGCACTACTTGTTGAAGTGATAGACCACAGACAACTGGAAATCTGGGTGAATACCAAAGTTGTCCCACTGGGACTCATTATGGTTTACCTTAATCTTGCTAGCCACGCCGGCATTCAGACGCAGGCTTACCGCCTTTGAAACCGGCAGATTTCCTACGATACCAGCAGCAAACTCTGTACCGGAGCCGCTAGATGAGTAGTCTGCACTCGAATCATCCGTACGATACCATGCGGCATTCACTCGTCCATACAAACCCAACCACATAGAATACACCTCGTCAGAGATTGCCTTAATGTCCACCTCACCACCAGCCTGGAGACCAAGATAGCTCTTGCCGGGATTAATCGTGGCTCCCTCAGGGAGTTCATTCAATGCCACCCCAATGAAAGGAGAAAACACAAAATGCCGGGTCTCGTAGGCGGCCATAATCTTAGCGTAGGGCTTAGCACCATCTGCAAAAAGACAGCCGGCACCTAATCCCAATGTGATGTGGTGTGCCTTTCTCTGGTCCTTGTTGTAGACTTGCAGGTCCGTGTAGGTCTTACTACCACGCCCCTCAAGATAGGCGGCCTTATCGGCATAGCTAATCTCGCTCTGTTTCTTCACTGTTCCATACTTGGACTTGTTGTTGTTCACCTGTGCGCTAGCAGTTGAGCTCAGCGCAAAGATTGCTACGCAAGCAATCATTACTTTCTTTGCGTTCATTGTACAATTATTTTAAAAGTTTGACATATAGAAAATTCGTCAAAAGCGCAAGCAATCATGATTGTCTGCGCCGAGGAAATGTATTAGCCATAAAGACATTTACCATTATCCTCTAAATCATACAAAGATTATGAACGTATCAGAACGTAGCAAGCCCAAAAACTCGGACTAAACGATTCATGATAATTCACGCACAAATGTATAACTTTTCATTATTAATATAGCATTAATAAATTATATTTTCAACTACTTTTTTGTTGATTCTGTCAAAATAACGCGCTTTTGACTCGTTTTTTTAAACAAATGGACTTTAAACAGCCGTCGTCACCCCTCCGAACCATTTAAACGTCATGCCCTGAGCGAGTGCAACGAGCGAGGTCAGGCATCTTCAATATTGTAATTAGCAGTATTTACCCCTCCGGCTCCCCACTTGTGGGGAGTGAACAATAAAGAAGATACCTTGACCAAAAGACTGGCGCTTTTAGAGGTATGACGAGTTTAAAGGGGGACGCCGAATGAGGTATGACACTATTGTTTTCACCCCCTTCGTCGCTTATTGCGACACTTCCCCCCTCAAGGGGGCAGAAAAACCCCGAGTCGTGAAAAATTATGCGTTTTTCCGAAGTAAAATATACAAAGCCCCTGTTCCACCTAGTGCTTCTGACGGATTTTTATAGGCCAAAATAAGCGGACTAATCTCCGAGTCGCTCAACCAGTTCGGTACAGACTTTCTTAACACCCCACGCGTGGAAAAAAACGTATCATCAAGCCCTTTGCCGGTAACAATCAAAACACAACGCTTTCCTTGATTATATGCCAGCTTTATAAAATCAGAAACCTTATCAAAAGCATCTTTTTCCGTTACCCCATGTAAATCAAGCGTTGCCTCAACCTTAAATTCTTCACGCTTAAACCGTTTGGCAAGACTACCGTCCATCTGCGAAAAATCATCCATTTTAACGTTTTTGCCTTTTTTTAAGACATCAAAGGCAACCGTTGTGACCTTATCTTTGCGTAAATTTACTTCTTTGGGCTTAATTTCTTCAACATGGCGATTCGTTTTGAGTTTTTTTACCCCCTTAACGACCTCACTCCAACTTTCATCACTCATAAACTTTTTACCTTTGCACCTTTAGGTATCAGAATATAATAACGACCGCGTGCGTTCATCCTGCCGGCTTGCGCTAAAGCTTCCTCGCCGTGTCCCCAGAAATAATCCCCGCGGACACCACCGATAATGGCACTGCCGACATCTTCCGCCATGACCATTTTATGAAGCTTTGAGCCGTCCGGTGCAGTTGTTTCCAGCCACATCATTGAGCCGAGCGGAATATATGACCTATCTACCGCCATCGCCCTGCCGGCATATAATGGTAAACCCATGGCACCGATAGGACCATCCGCCTTAACAATCTGGTGGAAAATGTATCTGTTATTTAAAAGCATATTCTTTTTTGCCGAGTCGCCGTTTTTCTTTAACCATTCACGAATTTTCGGCATAGAGGCCTCGCTCGGCTTAATTAACTTCTTTTCAAGCAAAATAGAACCTATACCGCGGAATTTATGCCCGTTATTTTCCGCATAACCGACTCTGACTTCTTCCCCGTCAGGCAACGTTGCCACCGCCGCGCCCTGTATCTGCATAATGAAAATATCAACCTCATCATCACCCCATAAGATAATCGGTGCATCTAATTGACCGTTATCTATCTCTTGACGAGTGTAATATTTAACTAATTTACCGTTTTTAACCCGACCGATAAGACGCTGATTAGGCAAAGCAGAGTCAAAATCTCTTAAATTAACCTCAACAATATCCTTCGGCTTACCGTAAATCGGATATTGGTATTTGCCCCCCTTCTCATAACTGGCACGGATATTTGCTTCATAATAAGAAGTAAATTTACCCGTTGTCTGCCCGTTAACGGCAACGGCATAAGGCTCAAAATTTGCCTCAATATAGCTTTTTAGAGCTTTTTTATCGCTGATTTGAGATATCTTTGCACAATGTGTCTTATATTCGGCTAAAGAATATTCTATATGTTCGCTTTTCAAACTCTGCCGCGGATTCTTTAATATAGAACCGCAAACGCTTTTTACTGCTTTATCAAACAAGTAAAAATCATCATTTTTCCAACCGTCTAAATCAGAAAAACTGCTCTTTTGTACGGAAAATTTACCGGTGCCGACAAATGCCTGCTCTTGCTCACCGCCGCGACAGGAAGCAAGTAACACCAATAAACATATAATCAGTCCGCGTTTTAACATTTTTTCGTAGAGCACAACAACCAGTTATTTACTTTAGGATTAAGCGTTTTTTCAAAAGTCCACACATCAGAAATCTTTTGAACGTAGTTTTCATCCCCTTCAATGACCTCGCCTTCGGCATTTTTCAAAAGATTAACCTGCTCGCTGACAAACTTAACAACCAAATCAACCTTTTCATCATTCTTAAATTTAACCGATTCTACTTCGGTTTCTACAAAACCGATTAAATCCGTTTCTGCCGTAATACCTTGTTCTTTGCGTTCTTTGATAACATTTTCAAATTTTTTCAAAAGATCTTTATCAACCAACTTGGAAAGTGTGGAAGAATCACCCTTGCTAAAGGCAGATAAAATCATCTCAAAAGCTTTTTGTGCCCCTTTAATAAAGATATTTTTATTAAATTCGGGAATTTTGGCCAAATCCCTGTCTAATGGAGATAAATTTTCCATATCAGGCATGTTATCAACCTCTGAAACGGCTGATTTTTTCATTTCTTTATAAACTTTTTCAAACTGCTCTTTGGGAACCATTATAATCTTCGCATCTTCGCCGCCTGTGCCTAAAATACTCTTCAAACGGCTGAAAATAATGACCACTAAAACCAGTAAAAATATAATATCTAAATATCCTGACATCTTTCACCTCTATATATTTTCACTTAATATAGCGCAAATATCTTTATTATCAACTATTATATTTGACGTATAAAAATAAAACTCTATATTATATAAAAAAATACATTGATGAAAGGATAGATTACTATGGCTGAAAATACACAGGCTAATGAAGTTTCAATAAATATGCAGTACATAAAAGATATGTCTTTGGAAGTTCCGCACGCACCGCAAATTTTTACAAAAATGGCTACACCGCCGCAAATTCGTGTGGATTTAAATATTGATGGCAATAAATTAAATGATGATCAATATGAAATTACACTTAATTTACGCATAAACGCTGAAGCTGAAAAAGAACCGCTATTTATTTTTGAATTAGCTTATGCCGCTGCCTGCACAGTTAAAATTCCGGAAGAACAAAAAGAACAGGTTTTATATATTGATATACCTCAAATGCTGTTCCCTTATGCCCGTCAGATAATTTCAACCAACTTAGCTGAAGCCGGTTTACCACCGCTGATGTTAACACCTGTTGATTTTGCAGCTGTTTACAGAAGCAAAAAAGCTCAACAAAAGGCTACAAACTAAAAATGAGATTAGCACTGTTTCAACCGGATATACCGCAAAATACAGGAACGCTTTTGCGTTTGGGGGCTTGTCTTGACTTACCGTTGGACATCATTGAACCTTGCGGTTTTATCTTTAATGAAAAAGCTATGAAGCGCGCCGGTATGGACTATTTAAATATGGCAACTTATCGGCGCCATAATTCTTGGCAGGATTTTTTAGCTTATCGCCAGGAGCACCCTGAAGAATATGGGCGGATTATTTTGCTGACAACCCATGCCAGCATTCCTTATACAAACTTTAAATTTGAACCGAATGATATTATTTTAATGGGCAGAGAAAGTGCCGGAGTTCCCGAAGCTGTCCATAATATCGCGGATTCGCGTTTGCTCATTCCGATGAACAAAAATGCACGCTCTATCAATGTTGCCGTCTCCGCCGTTATGGTTATCGGCGAGGCCCTAAGACAAACAAATTTGTTTCCTAAGTCCTTATAATTACAAGATTGTCATAAAAAGTGAGAAAAAAATTTAATTTTTTTGCATTTTAGGTATAGATTTGTTCCAAAAAATGTGATATAGTCAAACTCGTTTCTAAATAACATTATACGAATCAGGAGGAAATCCGACATGAAGAAAAACTCTGTTGCTGCCTTCAACTCCGGTGAGTACGTTGTTTACCCAACTCACGGCGTCGGAAAGGTAACAAACATTGCCAAGCAGACTATTGCCGGCAACGAATTGGAACTCTTAGTGGTCAACTTTGATAAAGACAAAATGACACTACGTGTTCCAATGGCTAAGCTGGATAAGGTTGGCTTGCGCAAAATTTCTGATGAAGCAACCATGAAAGAAGCTCTTGCTACCCTTAAGGGAAAACCGAGAGTTAAAAAGATCATGTGGTCCAGACGCGCTCAGGAATACGAGAATAAAATCAATTCCGGAAACCCTGTGGCTGTCGCCGAAGTTATTCGGGACCTGTACCGCAGTGAAAATTTGGCAGAACAATCTTATAGTGAGCGCCAAATTTATGAACACGCATTGGAACGTCTTGCCAGTGAAGTTGCTGTCTATGACAACATCTCTGTTGAAGATGCCAATAAGAAATTGTTGGATACAATTGCCAGTCGCGGTATATAATTTAATTTTACACGCAAATAAAAAAGACTCCGTTTCCGGAGTCTTTTTTATTTGTCCAGTACTCTTTTATTTCGCTTCGGGAAGAAGTTTTCCGTCTAAAGAATATCTTTCAATTTTTGCATTGTTACGCAAATTCTCAAAAACTTCGGCAACAACTTGTTGTGTTACCATATTCTTTAATTGCGGTTCAATTTCCTTCAATTCAAGCGGCTTAGAATCTCTGACATCTTCAACCAAAATAACGTGATAACCAAATTCGGTCTTAACCGGATTCTTTGTATATTCACCTTTATTCATATTGAATGCTGCATCAGAAAATTCTGTAACCATCATATCTCTTGTAAAGTAACCCAAATCTACCTGGTCCTTAGAATATTCTTGAGCAAGTTTAACAAAATCAGCCCCTCTGCCTAACTTGTTAATAACTTCCAGAGCTTTTTCTTCGGTATCAACCAAAATGTGCTTAGCCTTAACTTCTTTTTGGCTTTCAAATTTTGATACATAGTCATCATAAAGCTTCTGAATAGCGGCATCATTTGCTTTTTCCTCAACCATTTTCTCTAAATACAATTTACGAGCTAAGTCTTCTTTAGCTGTAACGAGTTGTCTTTGATATTCCGGTGTTTCTTCAATTCTTGCTTGTTGTGCTGCTTGATAAACCAACTTACTGTTAACAAAAACATCTAATGTTTTGGCATAAAATTCCTCAAACGGAACTTTGTCCTTAATTTGCGGATGATCAGCATAACTTTGTCTTAAATCACCAACGTATATAACTTCATTGTTAACTTTCGCAGCAACACCCTTATCTATCTGCGCATTTGCACTATATACCTTAAAAGATACATAAGATGCAACAGCCACAACAATAACGGCCACAGCGCTAATCGTAAAACCAACGATTCTCTTTTTCATCAGTACCTCCAAATAAAAGTTTTCTCTTTTCTCAGATAAACATATAAACTTAATTATAAAATATTCCAACTATTTTTTATTTGCGTTTATAACTTCTGTTGATAGTATTGACTTTATTTGATATAAACACTAAATGTAGCTAAAAGATATATTTAAAGGTAAAAATAATGTTCGCAAATATAGTACGCAAAATTTTCGGTTCCGCCAACGACCGTTTTATAAAAAAACAATTAAAAACCGTTGAGCAAATAAACGCTTTGGAAGAATATTTCAGCAAGCTTTCTGACGAAGAATTAAAGAATAAAACTTTAGAGTTTCGTTCTCGCTTAAAAGAGGGAGAAACCTTAGATGACATTTTACCTGAAGCCTTTGCTACTGTCAGAGAAGCTGCTAAAAGAACTTTAGGGCAACGCCATTATGATGTTCAGCTTATCGGTGGTATCGTTTTGCATAAGGGTATGATATCCGAAATGAAAACCGGTGAAGGTAAAACATTGGTTGCCACATTGGCCGCATACTTAAATGCTATTGAGCAAAAAGGTGTTCATATCGTTACGGTAAATGATTATTTGGCAAAACGTGACGCGGAATGGATGGGACAAGTTTATCGCTTTTTGGGCTTAACGGTTGATTATGTTATCCATGAAAAAAATGATGAAGAAAGAAAAATTGCTTACAATGCGGATATTACTTACGGCACAAACAATGAATTAGGTTTTGACTATCTGCGTGACAATATGAAATTTTCTTTAGATGAACGCGTACAAAGAGATTTCAATTTTGCTATCGTTGATGAGGTGGATTCTATTTTAATAGACGAAGCGCGTACACCTTTAATTATTTCCGGCGCCGCAGAAGATTCGTCTGAAAAATACATTACCGTTAACAGCATTATAAAAGACATCAACGCTTCTGACTATGAAAAAGATGAAAAAGCCAAAAATGTTACCCTAACCGAAATTGGTATGGAACATGTAGAAAAATTGCTCAAAAATGCCGGATTAATTACAGAGGGTGGCTTGTATGACATTAAAAACGTTCAATTAGTTAACCATGTTAATCAAGCTTTACGCGCTAACATCATGTTCATAAAAGATGTTGATTACTTAGTGCGTGACGGCAAAGTCATGATTATTGATGAATTTACCGGTCGTGTTATGGAAGGAAGAAGATATAGTGATGGTTTACATCAGGCATTGGAGGCTAAAGAGGGAGTGGAAATACAATCTGAAAATCAAACACTTGCCTCTATTACTTACCAAAACTATTTCCGTTTATATCCTAAATTATCCGGTATGACCGGTACGGCGATGACAGAAGAAGCCGAATTTAGTGATATTTATAATTTAACATGTGTTGAAATACCGACCAACAAACCTGTTCAACGTATTGACGAACACGACTGTATTTATCGTACCGAAAAAGAAAAGTATAAAGCCATTATTGATACCATCAAAGAGTGTCACGCTAAAGGACAACCTGTTCTTGTCGGTACAACTTCAGTAGAAAAATCAGAGGTTGTTGCATATCTCTTAAAACAACAAACAGATATCAATTTTGAAGTCTTAAACGCGAAACAAGACGAACGCGAAGCTGATATTGTCGCCGAAGCCGGTCGCTATGGCGCGGTAACCATTGCCACTAATATGGCCGGTCGCGGTACGGACATCCAACTTGGCGGTAACCCCGATGCCACCTTAAAAAAGAGATTAACCGGCACCGAAACACCTGAACAAATTGCCAAACTAAAAGAAGAAATAAACGCTGAAATAGCTGAAAACAAAGAAAAAGTTTTAAAAGCCGGCGGTTTATATATTTTAGGTACGGAGCGTCATGAAAGCCGTCGTATAGATAACCAATTACGTGGTCGTTCCGGTCGTCAGGGCGACCCCGGTCAATCAAAATTCTTTTTATCACTTGAAGATGACTTAATGCGTATTTTCGGTTCAGAAAGAATGTCTGATGTCTTAAAGAGACTAGGCTTACCGGAAGGAGAAGCGCTCGTTCACCCGTTTATAACCAAAGCTTTAGAAAAAGCACAGCAAAAAGTTGAAGAAAGAAACTTTGACATCAGAAAGAGTCTTTTGAAATATGATGATGTTATGAACGAACAACGTAAAGTTATTTACGAACAAAGAAAAGAGATTATGTCAACAGACGACTTATCCGAAACAATTTCAGATATGCGTCACGATTATCTTGCTGCGGCAATCAGCACAAATGCACCTTTCGGTACAGCGCCGGAAGAATGGAATTTGTCGCAAATACAACAAGATTTATTCAACATTACCGGTCTTAACTTATCCATAGAAGAATGGGCTAAAACCCCCGGAACGGATAGTGAAGAACTGATAGAAAAAATAAATCAAGAGGTAGATAAAAAATTAGAAGAAAAGAACGCCGATATTGCTCCTAATTTCGTCCGCTTGGTAGAAAAAAGCTTCTTCTTACAGACTCTTGACCAGTTATGGAAAGAACATATTGCCACATTAGATTTAATGCGCCACACTATCGTATTACGCGCCTATGGGCAAAAAGACCCTCTTAACGAGTATAAAAAAGAAGCCTTTAATATGTTTTCGGATATGTTAGATTTGTTAAAAGAAAAAATAACCATACTTATTTGCCATATGTCCATCAAGCAAAGCTCTGAAAGTGATTTAAGAGAACAGGAAGAAAGACAAAGAAATCAGAGAATGACAGCTTTTCATGAAGATTTTAATGCAAAACCTGTTGCACCGGAAAACAGAACACAACAAACACCGGTTTCCTCCGTACCTGAAGAATGGCGAAACATCCCAAGAAACAGTCCTTGCCCGTGTGGAAGCGGTAAAAAATACAAACATTGTCATGGAAAGGTAGCTTAAAAACAGATGAGTGAGCCTTTATTAGAAATAAAAGATCTTTTCGCACGAGTTGGCGATAAAGAAATAATTAAAGGGTTAAACCTCAAAATAAACAGAGGCGAAATCCATGCAATTATGGGACCAAACGGTGCCGGAAAATCATCTTTATCTTATGTTTTAAGCGGTAAAGACAACTACGAGGTAACTTCCGGTAAAGTACTATTTAAAGGAAAAAATCTTTTAAGCTTATCAACTGAAGAACGCGCTCATGCCGGTCTTTTTCTTTCCATGCAATCTCCGATAGAAATTCCCGGGGTGGCTGTATCCAATTTCTTAAAACAAGCCGTAAATTCTGTTCGCAAGGCAAACAACGAACCGGAATTAGATATGTTAAGCTTTATGAAGTTACTCAAAACCGAAGCCCAAAAGTTACAGATTTCACCGGAAATGCTGAAGAGATTTGTTAACGTCGGTTTTTCCGGTGGCGAAAAAAAGCGCTTTGAAACTCTGCAAATGGCTCTCTTAAAACCGGATTTTTGTATTTTGGATGAAATAGATTCCGGTGTTGATATTGATGCCCTAAAAACAATTTCTGAAGGCATTAACACTCTTAAAAATGAAAACAATGCATTTTTAATCATTACACACCATGAACAACTATTACAGCAAATCGTTCCTGACTATGTTCATATATTCGCTGATGGGCAAATTATCAAAACCGGAGATAAAACATTAGCCCACGAAGTAGAAGAAAGCGGTTATGGTAAATTCCCCTCAAAGGAATAAAAATATGGATTCACCTTTAATCAAAAATGTTAATTTATTTTTGGATGATAAACCATCTGTTTTTGCCTTACGAAACAAAGCAAGGATAGCTTTGGATTCTATCGGCTTTCCAACCCTGAAAACAGAAGCATGGAAATATACCGATATCAAAGAGCTTATAAATAAAGATTTTAACATAAACACCGAAGAAAATACCTGTTCACACGAATGCTGTCACCATCATAATGAGGACACCTCTTTTATAGAAATTCGTTTCTGCAACGGAAAACTTCATGTAGAAGAGTACAACATGCCGGAAGGTATAACCCTGACACCATTACCATTAGCTCTGTTTGATGATGACTACAAAAAATACTTCTTTAATGCTTTTAATTTGGAAAAGCATCCTTTTGCGGCCTTAAATGGCTTATATCTTGAACAAGGTATATGTATTCACATAGAAAAGAATACCTCATTAAATAAGCCTATACTCATTAAATATAACCAAAAAGATTGTGACAATTTGCAGTTAAGTATTCATAATCTTATCATATTGGAAAAAGGTGCCAAGCTTGAACTCATTGAGGATTTTACTTCTGCCTCCGAAAACACATACTTTACAAACACTGTTAATGAAGTTTATCTAAAGGCAGAATCAGAGTTGACACACTACAAAATACAAAAAGAAAATTCTAAAAGCTACCACATTGCTCTAAACGCCATAAAACAACAAGAAAAAAGTTCTTACAAGCAATATTACTTATCAGACGGTGCCAAATTAAGCCGACAGGAAACGCTTGTTAATTTAGACCAACAAAACGCTAACGCTGAAATATACTCCGCCTATATGGCAAAAAAGAACTGCACCACGGATATAACAACCAACATAAATCACTTAGTGGAAAATACAAACTCAAACCAATATGCAAAAGGTGTTTTAGAAGAAGATTCCACCGCCGTTTTTCAAGGCAAAATACATATTGCTCCCAATGCCGTAAAAACTTCCGGACATCAGCTTCACAAAGCGCTTTATCTAAGCGATAGTGCAAAATTAAATTGTAAACCTGAATTAGAGATTTACGCTGATGATGTTAAGTGTTCACATGGTGCCAGTTGCGGCGAGCTTGATAAAGAACAATTGTTTTATTTACTTTCTCGCGGCATAGAAAAACATACCGCTATAAAACTATTAACGGATGCTCATTTAGAAGAGTTGCTATCTCTTATTCCTAACCCGAAAATTAAAGAATTATTCTTCGGTTTTGAATAAAAACTTCGCTTGATAAGCTAAAGATAGCTGAATAACCGCTGTTACCATATAAATTAAAAAATAGCAGAAGAAGTCACTGGCAAAAATATTCAACCACAATGGCAAACTGTTTTCCATCATAAATGTTGCAAAAACAATCCTAAAAAAGTATGCAAAAATAAGAAAATAGATAAAAAACCAAGTAATCGGCTTATAAATATTATCAAAAACAGGCCAAAAAGTTTTATTTATGGCAAAAAAGCGCCCACCCTGTAAATAGTTATAAAAAGCCACAAAATTCAGCAGCAAAAACAAAGCAAGAACAATAAATAATGAAAAGCCTACAAAAACGACTAACTCAACATGCCAATCAGGAACAGCTTTTCTGTTTTCTAAAGCAATACAACCGATACACAAAACAAGCCAAAGAACAAGATAAAGTAAAACGACACCAAACGCTTTAAAATCTTTCTTCAAACATTTAGTTTTTATAGCCTCCGAAAAACTCTTCTTATCAAAAACTATCGCCTGCCATCTGTTAACAAAAAAAGCCACACTAAATAAAGAAACAATAGTTGAAGCCAAAATATTAATAAGCGAGCGCGTACAAAAAAGCCCGCTAATGGTACCACTGACATCAAACCCGCAAAAGAGACTACGTCCCAAGCACAAAATAATAAGTGTTGTTAGAAAAGAAAGTCCGCCGGCCAAAAAAACAAAATCTTTCAAATGCATACTAATCTCTGATGCAGGAAAAGATAACCCTTCTAAAAAAGGAATAATTATTCTGTTTTCATCACTTTTCGTATTCATAACTTTCTCCCTAAAGTTCTTTAACATGTGTAACACCGGGTATGCTCTTTAAACGAGTAAGCATCATATTATCAGCAAAAGCATACCCACCATCAAGTTCTATGCGAACATCCCAATCATCTATCTCCGGTATTAAATAAACCTTATTGCTCCCTCGCCTATCTGTATATAACAATTTTTTTATCTCAGAAACAGCAGAGATATTATCTAAAGATATTTCCCAACCCTTGGCCTGTTCGGCAATAGCCTGGTCTAAAGTTTGCACGCTGTTTATCATTATCCGCGGATTTTCTTCTTCAGACTGTTTATTTATGGTAACTTTGACGAGTAAAGGACAACCGGAGCTGATAACATCTTCATATTTAGCCAACCCCTCAGAAAACAGCATTCCCTCAAATTCATCTGTTGTATCAGAAAGCTTCACAAAAGCATATTTATTACCGTTTTTACTAAGCCTCTTCTGAAAACTCTCTACACAACCTGCAATATTAGCTCTTATGCTGTCACCAACCTTAATATTGGCCATTACCTCCTGACAATTTTTAACGCCTAATTTTTTCATACTATCCGCATAAACATCTAACGGGTGCGCCGAAAGATAAAAACCGATTGCCGCCGCTTCTAAACGCAATTTTTCTAAATCCGGCCAATCCGGAGCATCTGCCAGCTTAACTTTTGACGAATATTCATCTATACCGAACAAAGAAGATTGAGCGCTCGTCTTCATTTCTGTTGCAGAAGAAATGTTTTTCAATATCAAATCAATATTGGCAAAAAGCTTGCCTCTTTTTTTATCCAAACTATCAAAAGCACCGGCTTTTATAAGTTGCTCTAACTGCTTACGATTAAGTTGTTTGGCATCAACCCTGTTAATGAAATCCGAAATATCCTTAAATTTACCGCCTTTTTCTCGTGCTTCAATAATGGCATTCATATTGGATTCGCCAACACCCTTAATTGCACCTAAAGCATACCGTAGCTTCCCGTTCTGCACACTGAATTTTGCCAAAGATTCGTTAATATCCGGCTTTAACACCTCTATGCCCAAAACCTTACATTCTGCCTTAAATACCGCTAATTTATCCGTATTGGTAATATCCAAATCCATTACCGCGCACATAAATTCAACCGGATAATGAGCTTTTAAATAAGCTGTTTGATAAGAAACTAAAGAATAAGCGGCTGCGTGTGACTTATTAAAACCATAGGATGCAAATTTTTCCATCTGGTCAAAAATGCTTTTTGCTATTTCTTCATCAATTCCGTTCTTAATAGCGCCTTCCGTAAACATTTTACGTTGCTTTGGGATTTCATCACGCATTTTTTTACCCATAACTTTACGCAATTTATCCGCACCGCCCATGGTATAGCCGCCAAGTTCGCGAGCAATCATCATAACTTGCTCTTGGTAAACCATAATACCGTATGTTTCTTTTAAAATAGGCTCTAATTTTGGATGTAAATACTGTATTTCCTCTTCCCCATGCTTACGTTTAATAAACGTCGGAATATTATCCATCGGCCCCGGACGATACAAAGAAACAATAGCTATTAAATCTTCAAACCTATCCGGACGAATCTGTTTATGCACATCTTTCATACCGGAAGATTCAAATTGGAAAACCGCTGTTGTTTTACCTTCCTGCAACATCTTATACGTATCTTTATCGTCAAGAGGTACTGCCTCCATATCCAAATCAATACCTTGTGCTTTTTTTATCCAATCAACGGCTCTTTGTATAACCGTAAGAGTCTTAAGTCCCAAAAAGTCAAACTTAATTAAGCCGGTTTCTTCAACATATTTCATGTCATACATTGTAACCGGCATATCTGCACGCGGGTCTTTATATAAAGGAACAAGCTGTTCTAACGGTCTGTCACCGATAACAACGCCGGCAGCATGCATACCGGAATTACGGTATAAACCTTCAAGTTTAATTGCTATTTCAAAAAGTTTATTGATTTGCGGGTCACTTTGCCGCATTTCTTCTAATTCCGGCACCATTTCCAATGCTTCCGGCAATGTCGGGTTTTTACCCTGAACACCGGCAGGTATCATCTTAGATATTTTATCGGCCTGAGTATATGGCATTTGCAAAACGCGTGCCACATCACGAATAACCGCTTTTGACTGCAATTTACCATAAGTAATAATCTGTGCAACATGGTCAAAACCATATTTTCTTTGAACATACTCTATCGTTTTATACCTGTTTTCCTGACAAAAATCCACGTCAAAGTCCGGCATGTTAACACGTTCAGGGTTTAAGAAACGCTCAAAAAGCAAATCCAACTTTAATGGATCAAGGTCTGTTACTTTTAATGACCATGCCACAATTGAACCGGCACCCGAACCACGCCCCGGCCCAACAGGAACACCATTGTGTTTTGACCATTTAATAAAGTCCGAAACGATAAGAAAATACCCCGGAAATCCCATCTTTTTAATAACGCTCAGTTCGTATTCCAAGCGTGCATAATATCTTTCATCAATTTCCTTTTTCTGCTCGGCTGTCATCCCTTCAAAATAAACAGCTTTCTGCATTCTTTCATCTAATCCCTTATAAGCTTCTTCCGTAATAAATTCATCTTGGGTTTTTCCTTCCGGACATTCAAAAATTGGTAGCAAAGGATCAACTTTTTTAGAAAGAAAATTACATAATTTAGCTATTCTTACCGTATTTTGAATAGCCTCCGGTAAATCAGAAAAAAGCTCTACCATTTCTTCTTCAGACTTTAATCTGTTATTAATGGAAAACTTACGTCTGTTTTCGTTGGAAACATATTCTCCGGCAGATATACAAACCAAAGCATCATGCGCTTCATACATATCCTCATCAAGGAAAAATGCCTCATTTGTAGCAACAAGCGGTATATTATATTTATAAGCAAAATCAATGAAATTTTCTTCTGTTTTACGCTCCGTATCCAAACCGATTCGCGAAATTTCCATATAGAGTCTATCACCAAAAATTTCTTTCAGTTTCACGGTAAAATCTTCTGCTTCTTCTTTACGATTTTCCAACAACAAGCGACCTATCGGTCCTTCTACCCCACCTGTTAAAGCAATTAAACCCTCATTAAAATCTATCAAATTTTGTAACGTTAATTGCGGAACCCAGCCTTTTTCCGTATTATCCAGATAACAACGTTTCATCAGCTTCATAATATTGCCATAACCGACATCATTCATAACCAACAAAATTATTTTATCCGGTTCAAGTTCTCTCCCTTTAGAGCGCATAATATCATCAGAATCAGCATTTCTTAATAAAAACTGGCAACCCAAAATAGGTTTAATACCTTCATCCGCTGCAAAATGAGAAAAAGCTTTTGCTCCGAACATATTTGAGCTATCTGTTACAGCAATGGCACAAGCTCCTGTTTCTTTAAGCTTTTTCATCAGATCCATTTTTGTTTTATCTTTAAGCATAATCGTACTTTCGGCCAAAGAATAAGCCGTATGAACTCTTAAATGCACAAATTTTGGATCTTTCATTTTCTCTTTCCGTTTTTCATCTTTTTTAAGACTTTACCACAGATATAAAATATCTCAACCTTTTTATCTTTTAATAAAACAAAAAGGTGCTGTTTTACCAGCACCTTCTTTGTTAAGCTTATATTTCCTATTCGTATTTAGCTTCAGCTCCGTTTTCATAAACATCTTGAGCTTCATCAAAACTGTTTTTCAAAACTTTTCCCAGTTTTGTTGCAGACTTTGCAGTATCTGCCGCTACTGTACTTTCAGCACTTGAATAAATTTTTGACTGAATATACTCAATTTGCTCATCAAAAGGAATATCTTTCACTCCCCAAAAATAGGAGGAAATAATAATACACCCGCAAAAAGCAACAAATAAAAAATACATCAAAGCTTTCATTGTATATCTCTGATTATTTCAAGATAGACTTACCGGCATAAATAGCAGAATCACCTAATTCTTCTTCAATTCTGATAAGTTGGTTATATTTTGCCATTCTATCTGTACGAGACATAGAACCGGTCTTAATTTGACCACAATTTGTTGCAACAGCGATATCAGCAATTGTTGTATCTTCTGTTTCTCCGGAACGGTGAGACAAAACAGCTGTATATTTATGACGTTGAGCCAAATCAACAGCCTTCATTGTTTCTGTTAACGTACCGATTTGGTTAACTTTAACCAAAATGGAGTTAGCAACACCCTTTTCAATACCCATAGCCAAGCGCTTCGGATTCGTAACAAACAAGTCATCACCAACCAATTGAACTTTATCACCAAGAGCATCTGTTAAAGCTTTCCAACCCTCCCAGTCATCTTCGGCCATACCGTCTTCAATAGAGAAAATCGGGAACTTTGCGCACAAATCTTTATAGAATTCAACCATCTGAGCAGATGTATAAGATTTACCTTCACCCTTCATCTCATACTTGCCGTTCTCATAAAATTCTGAAGAAGCGGCATCTATTGCCAAAACAACATCTTCACCCGGAACAAAACCGGCATCTTTAATAGATTTAACAATAAATCCGAGAGCTTCCTCAGCAGATTGCAAATTCGGAGCAAAACCACCTTCATCACCAACGTTTGTGTTGTGACCGGCAGCTTTCAAATTCTTCTTTAATGTGTGGAAAATTTCTGCACCCATACGAATTGCTTCCTTAATAGAACCGGCAGAAACAGGCATAATCATAAATTCTTGAATATCAATCGGATTATCAGCATGCTTACCGCCGTTTAAGATGTTCATCATCGGAACCGGTAATGTGCGAGCCATTGTACCACCTAAATAACGATATAAAGGCATACCTAATTCATCTGCCTGAGCTTTTGCAACAGCCATAGAAACAGCTAAAATTGCATTAGCGCCGAGCTTTCCTTTATTTTCTGTTCCATCTAACTCTATCATAGTTGTATCAATGTCAATTTGGCTCTCAGAATCAAAACCGATTAAGGCATCACTAATTGTGTCATTAACATTATTAACAGCTTTTTCAACACCTTTGCCCATATAACGATTCTTATCCCCGTCACGCAATTCTACTGCTTCGTGAACACCCGTAGATGCACCGGAAGGAACAGCAGCGCGACCAAAAGCACCGGACTGAAGCAAAACATCTGCTTCAACTGTCGGATTTCCTCTGGAATCCAAAATTTCTCTGGCAAAAATATCAACTATTGTACTCATTTCATTCTCCTTAGATAAATTTAAGTTTTACCTAATATAACTTTTGTTATCCTAAAGTCAAGACTCAAAACAAAATCCTTGTAAAATAATAAAAAACGAATAAAATTTGCATAAATAACCAAATATGGAGGCTTCAATGTTTACAATGAAATGGCACTATCGTTTTATGGAACTGGCTAAATTGATAGCAACTTGGTCTAAAGATACTTCAACAAAAACCGGCGCCGTTATTGTCGGACCGGACAAAGAAATCAGAGCTACCGGCTATAACGGTTTTGTCCGCGGAGTTGATGATGAGGTAGTGGAAAGATTTGAGCGCCCGACAAAATATGATTTTTTTGAACATGCAGAAAGAAATGCTGTCTATAATGCTTGCCTTTGCGGCACACAAGTTAAAGGCTGTGTTTTATATGCAACACATTATCCCTGTACGGATTGCACTCGTGCCATTATCCAGTCAGGAATAAAACTTGTTGTCACAAATCCTTTGGTTATAGATAAAAACACGCCGCAAAACACTTGGCGGGATAAATTAACATATTCCGAGCAAATGTTAAAAGAAGCCGGTGTTGAATTACTCATTTTACCGCCTAAAGAATAAAAAAACACATATATACGCCTTTAAAAAGACTAATCCGTACTTATATTGCAACTGCATTTAATAACATCCCGTTTATAAAGAGGAGATATAAATGAAAGTTTTAATAGCGGACGAGCAATCATTATTCAGAGACGGACTTTCCTTACGCCTAAAGCAAATTCAACCGGATATAAATATTATACAAGCATCCGATATTGCCGAAACACAAAAAATAATTTCTAAGGAAACGGATATTGATATCGTTATCCTTGATATAGATATGGCAGAATTTTCTCCCTTGGAAACATTAAATAAAATAAAATCATTTCTGCCTGAATCAAAAATAATAGCTATATCCAATTCTGAAGATACACGCACAATAAAAAAAATCTTATCATTTGGCGTAAAAGGCTACATCCCCAAACGTCTAGACAGCACCATCTTAGGAGGTGCATTGAAACTAATTCTTGATGGTGGAACATATATTCCCTCAGCTTTACTAGAAAATATTTCATCTTCCAATAACAGTCTGCAAATTGAAAGAGTTCTAAAGAAAAGTCTGACCAACAGGCAATCTCAGGTCTTAGATTTAATAGCACAAGGAAAATCAAATAAACAAATTGCTTACGATATGGGTGTTTCGGAAGCAACCGTTAAACTTCACATAAACGCTTTACTTCGCTCATTAAAAGTAAATAACCGCACACAAGCTGTTATTACCGCTCAAAAAATGGGGTTGATATAAATATATCTGCCCCTTATATAAACAATATATTTACCTTTTACCATTAACATAAGCCTAAAACAAGCAATCGGAGATTTATAAATGCTGTATATCACTTTAGGCTTCCTTTTAGGTTTTTTTATTCCTTATGTTGTACGCCGTTACTTTAAAATAAAAAATGAACCGCTGAGCTTTGCTGCCGAGCTGTATTGGATTTTTCATATAAACAAACATATTTCTAAACAAAAATACATAACAAACCAAAAATATTTACAATTAAAAAATCGCTATTTTATGCGTTCCTTAGGCTGGGGAATAATTACGTCAGCCGTCTTTTTCCTTATATCAACCACCGTACCGCCGGAAGAAGTTCCATGGCTTGCCTTTTTTGTTATAATGCTTCTGTTTTTATCTGAAATAGACAGACGTACCGAATTGTTGCCGGATCTTTTAACCTATCCCCTTCTAATAAGCGGATTCCTTTACGCCGCATTTGCCGGTTCTCTACTTGCTGATTCAACCGTTGCAGCCGCTCAAAACAGCGCTTTAGGGGCTCTTTTTGGGTATTCTATAACAACCTTAACATCTTTACTTTTGGTAAGAAAAAACGCTAATAATTTCGGCAACGGTGATGTTAAAATTTTAGCCGCTATCGGTGCCTGGCTCGGTTTAACCAATATTCCTTTTATAATACTTTTATCCTGTGTTATTTTCGGAATTATTTGTTTTATCTATAAAAAACGTACAGGCGCTTTCGGACCCGCTATTGTCCTTGCAACACTGTTAATATTATTCCTGTTGAAGTATTAAAAAAACACCTGTTACCTAATGATAACAGGTGTTTTTTTATCTTTACAAACTATTTTACTGTCGCACCGTAATCATTAGCCTTATCATCACCCGGAATAACAAAAAGCAAAATTAAAGCTATTGCCCCGATGAAAGGTATGAGCGCTATCAAAATCCACCAACCGAAAAGATTTATATCATGCAAACGACGAATAAATAAACCTATTCCCGGCAACAGAATTGCTAAAATGAAAAGCGGAGACAAAAAGCTCAAGAAAGGCAAAATATAAACAATTATACTTAAAACCCAACTGATAACCATTGAAAACAAAGTAAACATCCAAAATTGACGACGAGAAACGCGCCCATCAAATTTAACGTAATTTGTTTTCAAATATTCAACAAAATATTTATCAAACGCTTTTTTAGTATTCTCTTTATTTACATTTTTAATCTTTTTAACTTCAGAACAAATATCTTTCCAAACATCTGTTGCCAAACTTTTTACAGTATTAATATCTTTTAATGTCTTAAAATCCATTTTTCATCTCCTAAAACCTTAAAAACAAAGCCATAAAACTTCATCTTAAATACAATTTAAGTCAAAGTTTTTTCTTTTCAATAAAAATAAGAAACTATATACAAAAAAGCGCCGGATTCCCACCCGACGCTTTATTTTTAAGATTACTAAAAATTAGCAAGCTTTTTTACAGCAACAACCGTCTTTTGCTGCATCAACAGCCTTCGGTTGTCCTTTTTGCTTAACAGCAGCTTGAGCTGCAGCCAAACGAGCTACCGGTACACGGAACGGTGAGCAGGAAACATAGTCCAATCCGCAGTGATTGAAAAATTCAATAGATGCAGGATCACCACCATGTTCACCACAAACGCCCAAGTGAATATTCGGATTTGTTCTGCGACCGCATACACAAGCGCGTTCAACCAATTTACCAACACCATCAACATCAATAGATGCAAACGGATCAGCAACATAAACGCCTTTTGCTCTGTAGCAATCCAAGATAGCACCGGTATCATCACGGCTCATACCTAAAGTCGTTTGTGTCAAGTCATTTGTACCAAAACCGAAGAAACCTGCTGATTCAGCAATATTTTCAGCCTGTAAAGCAGCTCTCGGCAACTCAATCATTGTACCAACAAGGTAGTTAATCTTCTTGCCTTTTTCAGCAAAGATTTTTTCTGCTGTTGTATCAATGATATTCTTACAAATATCCAATTCCTTCTTAGAGCCGATTAACGGAACTTCAATTTCAGGAATAACTTTAATTCCCTTAGCTTCGCATTCCAAAGCAGCTTCTAAGATAGCACGTGTTTGCATTTCGCAAATTTCAGGATATGTAACAGCCAAACGGCAACCACGGTGACCAAGCATCGGGTTTAATTCGTGCAATTTTTCAGCACGGCTCTTAACTTGAGCCAAAGTCATACCCATTTTATCTGCTAATTCTTGCATTTCAGCATCTGTGTGCGGCAAGAATTCATGCAACGGCGGATCAAGCAAACGAACTGTTACCGGCAGACCATCCATAATGGTAAACAAGTCAATAAAGTCTTGCTTTTGATACGGCAACAAACGAGCCAAAGCTTTACGACGACCTTCTTCATTATCAGACAAAATCATCGCACGCATATCAGCAATACGGTTTGCATCAAAGAACATGTGTTCTGTACGAGCCAAACCGATACCTTCTGCACCGAAATCACGAGCTTGTTTAGCATCTTTCGGTGTTTCGGCATTTGCACGAACTTTCATAGTTTTGATTTCATCAACCCATGTCATCAATTTACCGAAGTTACCTGTCATCTCAACTTGAACAGTCGGAATTTGACCTTCAATAATTTGACCTTTAGCACCATCCAAAGATACCCAGTCGCCTTCTTTAATAACAACACCGGATTTTGTGCTCATTGTTTTTGCTTTGTAATCAATAACAATGTCTGTAGAACCGGAAACGCAAGGAGTACCCATACCACGAGCAACAACAGCTGCGTGAGAAGTCATACCGCCACGAGCAGTAATAACACCTTGAGAAGCGTGCATACCGCCGATATCTTCCGGAGAGGTTTCGTTACGAATAAGAATAACTTTTTCGCCCTTAGATGCCCATTCTTCAGCATCTTCAGCACAGAATACTGCACGACCTACAGCAGCACCAGGAGATGCCGGAAGACCTGTTGCAATAACATTTTTCTTCGCTTTCGGGTCTAACATCGGGTGCAATAATTGGTCTAATTGGTCAGCACCAACGCGCATAATGGCTTCCTCTTTTGTAAGCATGCCTTCTTCATACATTTCAACAGCCATACGAACAGCAGCGGCAGCCGTTCTCTTACCATTACGGCACTGCAACATCCACAATTTACCATGTTCAATAGTAAATTCCATATCTTGCATATCTTTGTAGTGAGCTTCAAGCTTATTACGAACATCAACCAACTCTTGATACAAGTGCGGCCATGTTTCTTCCAAAGAATTACCTTTACCTTGTGAGCCCATCGGTTGCGGTGTACGAATACCGGCAACAACGTCTTCACCTTGTGCATTGATTAAAT